>Ga0233434_1004802_pt1 | contig 10217 bp, 9 predicted proteins | sample SI_122_August201_4_FD_182738 | JGI IMG/M metagenome (GOLD analysis project Ga0233434, IMG submission 182738) | Seawater microbial communities from Saanich Inlet, British Columbia, Canada - SI_122_August2016_120_MG | ecosystem: Environmental > Aquatic > Marine > Inlet | place: Canada: British...
CTCGCAGCAGCACCGTCGCGTCTGATGGGGCCACCATGCCCACCAGATCTCCCACTTCCTGCATGGGGCGCGAGTTCCCAATGATATTGGTGGGGTGGTGGCGATCCTTCAATTCGCTCTGCAGGCGTTGATTTTCATCCAGCAAACTTGCCCATTGCTCTTGTGCCCGCTGTCGCGACGCGACGTTCTGTGCCACCATGGCAGCGACGATCGACAAGAAGCGGACATTCGCCTGCAGGGTCACGTCGTCTGTGTAGGGGCAGTCCGTGCTCAGTGTGCCGATGACCTGGCCTTTGAGGGGGATTGGCACACAAACGAAGGATGTATGAGTTTTTTCGCTCGTTGTGCGCGAGCCCGTGCGATCGAGAAAGAGTGGCTCGGAGCTGATGCGGGGAACGATGACGGGTTTCCCCGAGGCGACGACGCGACCGGTGATTCCTTCGCCCACCTTGTATCGGCCGCGGTCGATCTCGTCCTGGCTCAATCCATAGGCGATATCAATGGCCACTTCGCGTCGCTCCTGGCCCTGTTGAAGAAGACTCATCGTGCCGCGATGCATGTGTAGCCGATCGCTGAGGACACGCAGGATCGCCCGCAAGGAGTCCTCAAACTCCGATCCAGAGCCGAGGAAATCGCCGATCTCCAACAAGGACGAGAGCAACTGCTGGTCGCTAATCTGCGGAGATGCCTGGCTCAATTTCTGGCCTCATTCGAAAATGACGAAAATGTCTTGATATTTTCATAAACTACAAAAATGTCCTATTTGGAATGATCTACTATTCCCAGTGATCCGTCAAGTGAGGATTGGACTCTGATTGACATCCCTCAGGGTGGCGGCTACCATAAACTTATGCCAGCCTTGGCAACCCGATTCGGTGCCACAAACCTCCCAAGGGGGGATTGCCTGACACCTTGCGGCGGAGTCGAATGATGAATCACGATATCAGCCAAATACTCGACGACTGGAAATACGACCCAGATTCGAATGTGCGACGAATCCGGGGCGATGACGGCGTCGCAAAGATCCAGGTCCGCGTCGATCAGGGGGCCTTTCAAGGGATCCTGCAGCTAAATCTGGACGGGCGTCCCGACGGTAAGCGGCCACACGACCGAGACTTTGCTCTCGATCACTATCGCGACACGCTTGTTGAACACGAGCAGCGGGCGGGAAGTGAGGAGGGTTTTGCGCTCAATCACCCATCCTGCGAAGAGTTGTTCGAAGAATCCGCCCAGGTCTACGGCCGTTATGTCTTTCTCCTGCAAGTGAAGGACTATGAGCGAGTCATTCGTGACACGGAGCGGAACATGGGCTGTTTCGAATTCCTCCATCAGTTTGCTGTCCTCGACGAGGATCGCATGAATCTGCAGAAATGGTGGCCCTATATCATCAGGATCCACGCGACGGCCCTGTCTTCGCAGTTAGCAGACGACGAGAAGTTCGATCGCGCCCTCAGGGTACTGAGTGAATCCAGGCAACGAATTGAGGCGCTTGACCATGTGGATGCTGAAGAATTTCATGCCGAGCGCGAACGCTCGGTGGAAGCCCTCGACGAGTTGGCACAAGAGATCCGCGGTCGAAAACCCCTGAGTGAGCGCGAGCGACTTGAGAAGGCGCTCGAAGAGGCGATCACTGACGAGGCTTTTGAGCAGGCGGCGCAACTGCGAGATCAGTTACGAGATCTGCCTGACACCGAGCCCGACACCGAGCCCGACACCGAGTCCGACACCGAGTGATGCGGGGAGACGACGAATGAGCGATCAGCACGAGACGTCAGGGGCCGGACTGGATCGCTGGCAACGAGCCGCCATTCTGATGGTCACGCTGGGGCAGGATCTGGCGGCCGAGTTGCTCGGGCAATTCGAGGATGACGAGGTGGAGTATATCACCCGCGCAATTGCTGATCTCAAGAACATCCCAAGGCAGATCCAGGATGAAGTCGTAGCTGAGTTCGAGGATGATTTGAAGACGGGGCGTTTGCAAGGTGCCCGCGGTGGGCACGACATCGCCCACGATCTGCTGCAGAGTGCTCTTGGACCGGATCGCGCTGCACAGATGATGCAGCGCTTGGGCGGCGCCCCTGTCGGTTCCGGGTTTCAAGCGCTCGACAAGGCAGATCCCTCACAGGTGGCGCCGTATATCAGACGTGAGCATCCGCAGACGATTGCCCTGATGATGACGCAGGTGCGTCCCGAGCAGGCGGCAGCGATCCTTGAGAATCTGCCACACGACTTACAGACGGAGATCGCGCACCGCATTGCGACGCTGGAAAGTGTCTCACCTGAGGTCTTGCAACAGGTCGAAGAGGGGCTCTCGCAGACTCTTGAATCTGTCCTGTCAGGGGGGCAACAGGTTGAAGGGGTGCGTGTTGCCGCTGATATCCTCAATCGCGTTGGCACATCATTGGAGCAGCAGCTGCTGTCGAAGCTTGACGCCGCTGATCCGGAAGTGGCCGACGAAGTGCGTCAGCGCATGTTCACCTTTGACGATATCTCCAGGCTGGCGGATCGAGAGATTCTGGCCCTGCTGGAGAATGTCGAGCTTGAGGTGTTGAAGGCGGCGATGAAAACAGCGGGCAAAGGAGTTCTGGATCGTATCCTGAGCAACATGTCCGAGCGCCGCCGTGCACAATGGATGGAGGATGTGGCCCACTTGCCAAAGATGAGACTGCGCGATGTGGAAGATGCGCAGATGCAGGTGGTGCAAACTCTTCGTCAGCTCGAAAGTCAGGGAGCCGTCGACCTCTCGTCCGCATCCGGCGACGACGATCGCTGGGTCTGAGAAGGTCGCAAGCGACCTTTTTCGGGTTTGGGTTGGCTGTGCCAAACCCATGTCGAAGGCGCCTTCAAGACAGTTGATCCAACAGGGCAACTGGATCGTCGGCGACCTTGATGAGGTCGCGATGGGGCGCGTGTAGGAAGCCTGCTTGCACGCTGCTATCGAGGAACTTGAGCAGGTGATCGTAGTATCCGGCTGTGTTCAGCAGACCCACGGGCTTGGCGTGGATTCCCAACTGTGACCACGCCACCATCTCAAACAACTCCTCCAGCGTGCCATAGCCTCCAGCGAGCGCGACAAAGGCATCTGCCTCTCGGGACATCATGGCTTTGCGTTGATGCATGTCGTCGACGACGACGAGTTCCGTTGCACCCAGGTGGCCAACTTCCATATCCATGAGAGCTCGGGGAATGACGCCGGTTACCTTGCCACCAGCCGAAAGCACCGCATCGGCTACATCACCCATGAGACCCACGCGGCCGCCACCGTAGACCAGGTCGATTCCCCGTGCGGCCATTTCACTTCCCAAAGAAACGGCCGCATCGTGGTGGCGGACGTCTCCGCCTCTCTTGGAACCGCAGTAGACACACAGCCTCATCGTCATCGCCTTTCTGTCTGGCCTGGCAAATGGCTAACCATAGGTCCATACAAAAGAAAAAGCCGGATGACGAATCCCGCGTCATCGACGCTCGTCACCCGGCTCTTGCTTTACTATCGCGAAGCAATCCTGGTTACCTACGGCAACCTTGATCGCACCTGTGAATCCGATCGCGCGCGATTTCGATCACACCCCGAAGGGTGGGATACCATTCGAATGGCGAACGTGCCACTCGAATCCGCGAAGGGTCTTTAAAACACCTCGTTGTCGTCGCAGATGGCCAACAGTGCCTGGTAGCGCTGCGGGTGACGCAACTTACCGAGGGCGCGTTCCTTCAACTGACGGACACGCTCGCGGGTCAGATTCATCGTGCCGCCGATCTCTTCCAGTGTCATCGACTCATTGCCGTCGAGACCGAAGTAGAGGCGGATAATGCGGAATTCGCGTTCGTCAAGACTCTCGAGTACCTCGTCGAGTTGATTGCGGGCGGCCGATTCCATCACGTGCAGATCGGGCGTCGCCTGGTTGTCATCGCGCAGAATGTTCATCAGGCTGCGCTCATCATCCTCTTCAAAGCTCTCATCCAGCGAACGAACTGTGCGTGCATGCATCATGGTGTCGAGTACGTCCTCAGGAGCCATGTCGAGTTCCTTGGCGATCTCGTCGACATGAGGATCCGTCTCACGACCCTGACCGAGCTTACGGCTTGCCTTGGAGATATCCTTCAACAGGCTCAGCTTGTTCAGCGGCAAGCGCACGGTACGAGCGTGCTCAGCGATGGTCTGCAGAATCGACTGCTTGATCCACCACACAGCGTAGGAGATGAACTTGAAGCCCTTCTCACCGTCGAAGCGCGTGGCTGCGGTCATGAGGCCGACATTGCCAGCACTGATCAGATCCGACAAGGACAGGCCACGATTCTGATACTTCTTGGCTACGTCGATGACGAAGCGCAGATTGGCCTGCACCAGTTCGTCGCGTGCCTCCTGGTCGCCAGCGTGAATCTTGGCTGACAATTCAACTTCCTTCTCACGCGACAAAGGCGTTGAGTCGGCAATGTCATCGAAATAGAGGCGCAAAGCGCTCTCTTCGTCCTTCAATACTTCTTGCAGTGTGTACGCCATATCAGTTACTCCCGGGCGTTGTGGGGTCGTGAATCGTAAATGTCATTTTCAGGTTGTCTTCCATGACCCCGGCGGCAACCGCCAGAGGAACCAGTAGGACCGCTCGTTCGAGGACGAAGACGATCACAGGCCGCAGATCTCGAGGCGGTCTGTCAACAACTGGTGCATACGCGTCGCATCCTGCGTCGCGATGATTGTGTCGACGAATTCTGGCTCGCTGAATGCTCGCGCCAGGACGCCGATCAATTTCAGATACAAACCCGGCGCGTCTGCCGGCACGGCAATGAGGCAGATGAGGCCCACTTGATGCCGCTCATCGCCTGAGGGAAAGTCGATCGAGCGCTCAGGGTCTGTGCCGATCGCTATTCCGAGTCGCTTCACCATTCGACCGCGAGCGTGTGGTAGTGCGATGACACCGTCCAGCACTGTGCTCTGCAGGTTCTCTCGCTCCAATACAGCCTGCAAGAAGGCAAGGCTGTCGCCGATCACGCCCTGCTCGTGAAGTCGGTCGATCAAATGCTTGACCGCTTCGATCTTGCCTGACACGTCCAGTCCTGCAATCAGCAAATCAGGATGCAGTAGCGTGGACAGCACACTTGCCTGTCCTTCTGCAATTTCTGCACTGGATTGTGCCTGCTCTGGAGGTTTTGTCGTCAAGTCGTTGTTTTATATTCTGTTACGAGTTGTTTCTAAGCAGTGTGCAATTCTTGCACTGGAACGCAATTCTGAATCAATCTGTGGAACAAATTCGTTCTGCAAGAATCGTCTGAGATCTTAGTAACCTGTTGAAATTATTCAACGTAACACGATTCTATCAAAACACTCGGTGCTGCACGTCCCGTAGAGATGATCCATGCTTCATACACTACAAGGCAAAGGCGGTGCCACGCTGTCTTTATAGTGGTGTAAGATATTGTAAAATAGAGGCATATGATTATTCAACCGTCAACCGTCGACGCATCTCTACCAGCAGAATCAGACGATAGCTGCAGAAATTGCAGCACCAGAAGGCTCGCGGGAATGCTCTGGGTTGATTCTGTCATGGGCGAGAGGCGTTGCAGGGCCGGGATGGCTCGCGGCGGCGAAGGCCCTCGAGACGGGCGAGCCCCTCGTGGCGAGCGGCTTTGGACAAGAGACGACTACAAGTACGTGCTTAGCTGAGTCCGTATTGTTTCAGCTTGTACTGCAGCGTGCGAACGCTGATCCCAAGGATCTGTGCTGCTTCACGTCGATTCGACGTCAGGCGCTCGAGGGTGTGGACGATCAACTCGCGTTCCGCTTCATCGATCGATGTTCCGAGGGTGAGACTAATACGGCTGGACGTGGAGGAGGTGTCTTCGACCTCGAGAATTTCTCCCAATACTTCCCCAACCTGACGCGTCCCTACAAGGGCACCGTCGCTGGTTACGACGAGTCGTTGTATGACATTCCGCAACTCGCGAACATTGCCGGGCCACGGATGACGAGTGAGCAACTCCATGGCCGCCGGATCGGGCCTTTTTCGAGGCTGCTCATAGGCGCGGCAGGTTTCGTCGAAAAACCACTCGACGAGGGTCGGAATGTCCTCGCGCCGATCGCGCAGTGGGGGGATGTCAATGGGGACGACGTTGAGCCGATAGTAGAGATCGTCCCGGAATCTGCCGGATTCTACTGCCGCTTCCAGGTGGCGGTTTGTCGCCGCGATGATACGTACATCCGCTTTGTGGACTCGGGTGTCTCCCAGGGGCTGAAATTCCCGGGACTCCAAAACACGCAGCAAATCGACCTGATTCTTGAGGGGAACCTCGCCGATCTCATCGAGAAACAGGGTGCCACCTTCAGCCAGCGAAAAACGACCGGGGCGATCGGCATGGGCAGACGTAAAGGCGCCTCGTTTGTGGCCGAAGAGTTCGCTGGCGAAGAGATCCTCCGTGAAACCACCACAATTGACGGCGACAAAGGGGCCTTCTGAACGTCGACTGCGTTCGTGCACGGCGCGTGCGATCAATTCCTTGCCGGCACCTGTCTCGCCTCTGAGCAATACAGGTACATCTGATTGGGCGACCTGTTTGACGAGTCGTGTTGCTCGTTGCATCGCCGCGCTGCGTCGCACGATTCGACGAAAGGCGTCGTCCGTCTCCTGCCGGGCTTCGAGCTTTGACTGCAGTTCGCGATTCTCTCGCAAGAGCTCAGCGCGATCGATGGCCCTTTTGACGACGAGTCGCAGGTGAGCCAGATCGACGGGTTTCGTCAGGAAGTCGTGGGCGCCCTTCTTCATCGCCTCCACGGCGGTGCTGACATTGCCATGGGCAGTGAGCAGGATCGCTTGCGTATCTGGATACTGCTGGCCTACATGTTCCAGCAGATCCATGCCAGACGAACCGGGCATGCGCAGATCCAGAATAACGAGGTCGTAGTGCGCTTGCCGGAGGCGGTCTCGTACTGCATCGCCATCCGGGACGGTTTCCACCGCATAGCCGGGCAGCTCAAGTGCTTCCTTGAGTCCTTCGCGGATGTAGACTTCATCGTCAGCGACGAGAATCCGGGCAGGCGGTTCCGCCATGGAGTGGTCTTACCGATTGGAGGAGTGGGTGGTGGAGGCTGGAATTCAGGATTCGATGGTGGGCATCTCGAGATCAACTGTCGTGCCGGCACCGGGGCGACTTTGCAGGTGAAGCACGCCACCGTGCTGCTGTAGAATACCTTGAGCAATCGACAATCCCAAGCCGCTCCCTGTGTCTTTGGTAGTATAGTAGTACTCCAAAACGCGCTCCAGATCCTGATCTGGAATCCCGCAGCCGTCATCCTCAACACGAAATCGCAAGAAACTCTCGCCAAGTCGTTCAGCACTCAGAACGACATGCCCGCCGTCATCCACGGCCTGCAGGGCATTGATGATGACGTTGAGCAGTGCCTGACTCAGGACATTGTCGTCGGCCTTCAGCATCGGCAGATCAGCGGCAGCTAGTAGCGTGCATTCCACGCCGCGCTGACGCGCCTCGGGTTCCACCAGTGAATGCAGTCGCTCCAGGAGGCTCTGCGGCGCAATGGGGGCCAGGTGCAAAGCGGGAGGCCGTGAGAAGCGCAGGAAATTCTGCACGATACCATCGAGTCGACGCATCTCGGCTCGAGCAATGTCGAGGCGCTCGACGAATCGCCCACCAACATCCGGATCGAGTTCAATCGCCGTCTCTCGCATCAACTGAAGCTGAATGTCGACGGCACCAAGGGGATTGCGAATTTCATGTGCAACCGACGCGGCAAGTCGCCCCAGGGCAGCCATCTTTTCAGATTGCCAGAGTTCATGTTCGTCGCGCGGTGAATTCATCTCAGATCACGGCTCACTGGGTGGGATGCTGTGATTGACACTCTTGGAGGGAACCGGTAGACTCGCCGCGCAACTGCCGACAGCCCAGTCAGCGGCCAGAACAATCAACAGCCAAGATGGATCATTTTCGTGCCTCAAGAGGATAGCGCGACCAAGGACGAACGCAAGCGCGAGGTGGCTGCACGCAAAAAAGACGTGCAGACCATGTTCAACGCCATCGCTCGACGTTACGATCTGCTAAATCATCTGTTGAGCGCCGGCATAGACGTCTACTGGCGTCGTCGAGCTCTCTCCCGCTATCGTGGCCAGGCGCCGGCCCGTGTCCTGGATCTGGCGACGGGGACAGGAGATTTTGCCCTTGCCGCGCGCCGCCTGGGTCCGGGACGGATCATCGGCGCCGATGTCGCCATCGAGATGGTTCGACTTGGCGTGCCCAAGGTGGCACAGGTCGCGACGCCAGAGAGTCTGCGATTGATGGGGGGAGATGCTGAACGACTGCCCTTCAAGGATGGTTGTTTCGATCTGATCACGGTTGCTTTCGGCGTCCGCAACTTCGGTGATATTCCCACAGGTCTGGCTGAGGCCGCTCGCGTGCTGCGGCCTGGTGGCGAGTTGATCGTCCTCGACTTCACCGAACCGACACTGCCGGGCTTTCGCCAGCTCTATCAATTCTATTTCAAGTATGTTCTGCCGACTCTCGGGGGCTGGATCTCCGGCAACCGCGCCGCTTACAGCTATCTGCCGCGCTCAGTGGGAACTTTCCCGCAAGGCGACGCCTTCCTGCAACTGCTGCAAGACGCTGGTTTTCACAACAACCAGGGCCTGTCCATGAGTCTGGGCATCTGTGCCGTGTATCAGGGACTCAAGCAATAGTCCGGCGGATGCCCCAAACGCCCAGCGTGCAACGTGTTGACGCTCTGTGAGAGCACAGATATACTCGGACTCAACCTACCTCTGTTGTGCTAACCTCTGCCTGAGTTGCCTGTGATTCATCAACAGCAGATCGAACGTGCTGGTCTAGCGGATATCCACGCCAAAGTCGTCGATGGTCAGCGACTGTCGGCTGACGATGGGATCCGTCTGTATGAAAGTGCAGACCTGCCGATCCTCGGATATCTGGCAAACCTCGGGCGCGAAGCGCGTCATGGGGATACGACCTACTACGTGCGCAATCAGCACATCAACTACACCAACATCTGCAACAAGCTGTGCAAATTCTGCTCGTTCTATGTGAAGCCGAAGGATGAGCGGGGGTATGTCCTCGACCCGGAGCAGGTCGCGAAGCGCGTGACTGATTATGCTGAGGTGCCGATTACTGAGATCCACATGGTGGGTGGCGTGAATCCCAAGCTGCCCTACAAGTACTATCTGGATGTGTTGCAAGCGATGAAGCAGGCGCGACCAGAGGCCCACCTCAAAGCATTCACCATGATCGAGGTGGCACAGATTCAACGAATCGCCAAGAAGCCACTCGCTGAAGTCTTCGCCGACATGCGACGTGTGGGACTGGAATCTCTTCCGGGGGGTGGCGCCGAAGTGTTTTCCGAGCGTGTGCACGAGGATCTGTTCTGGACCAAAGCTGATTCAGACGATTGGCTCGCAATTGCCGCCGAAGCGCACAGGGCGGGCCTGCCGTCGAATGCGACCATGCTCTACGGGCACGTGGAGAACACGGAGGAAAAGGTCTATCACCTGTGTCGTCTGCGCGAAGTTCAGGATGAGACAAATGGTTTCCTCGCTTACATCCCGCTGTCTTTCCACCCGGAACGCACGGAGATTGACCATCTACCCGGGCCCACGGGGCAATTGGATCTGAAAGAGATCGCAGTGGGGCGTTTGATGCTGGATAACTTCCCCCATGTGAAGACCTTCTGGATCATGAACACCATCGAGATATCGCAAGTTGCCCTGTGGTATGGTGCCAATGACATCGATGGGACCATCATGGACTACGAGATTACGCGCACCAGCTTTGAGGATACCCAGCAGCGACTGACGCAGAAGAACCTGCTGGATCGGATCGTCGAAGCAGGCAGGCAGCCTGTCGAGCGAGACTCGCTTTACAACATCGTCGAGGCAGAAAATGTGCCTGCCGCGGCGCCTGAATATGCGGCACAGCATGCCAACGCGGGTAGTCTGGCATGACAGCAGATATCACAGATATCGCTAGCAAGGTCGGCGATGGTGAACGCATCACAGATGAAGATGCAGCAAGACTCTTCGCGCATCCGAATGTCGCCGAACTCGGTCTGCTGGCGAATGCCGTCAGGATGCGGAAGTATCCTGACTCAACGGTCACGTTCAACGTTGGGCGCAATATCAACTACACCAATGTCTGTTGGGTGAAGTGTGACTTCTGTGCGTTCTATCGTGCCCCAGGTTCGGACGAGGGCTACACGTTGTCGAAGGAGC
>Ga0233434_1004803_pt1 | contig 10215 bp, 2 predicted proteins | sample SI_122_August201_4_FD_182738 | JGI IMG/M metagenome (GOLD analysis project Ga0233434, IMG submission 182738) | Seawater microbial communities from Saanich Inlet, British Columbia, Canada - SI_122_August2016_120_MG | ecosystem: Environmental > Aquatic > Marine > Inlet | place: Canada: British...
TATCGTTTTACTTGTGGTTTTTAGCTCTTCGATACTAATAATTAAATGATTTCCCAGTTGCCCATTTTCACCGACACAACTTAAATCGCCGACACCACTATCACCCCGATATATCCAGTACGGCATTACTTTTGAGTAAGTAAGGCCTGTGGAACTTTTATTAACAATAAACTCTGGTGGCGCTAAAGTTCGTGATCGAAGAATAATTTTATTTGGATCACTCTCATCAATTTTTGCTTCAATTGCCGCTCCATCATTTAAAGCGCGAAGTCTATCAAGAGCTCTTCTGGCAAGAGTTGATGCATAATCACTATAGTTATTTTTATAGGCACCACTAGCTGTATCCAGATTTATTTGAGTAGTAAGACATGTTTGTCCACAATCAGAAAAAGTCAAAAGCTTATCTTCAACAGTCTGAGAGTCTTCTACTCCGCTAACTCTTATTGTTAAAGAGTCACCAACATTTACTTTTGTCGTCGTGGAAAAACTAATCGAGGCAACGCCGAGTTCGCCACAAATATTGCCAGATGATGCGCTATATTCAACTTCATCCCCATATCCACCATAACAATAAGGGCCATCACTTAAAGAAAAAACATCTCTACTTTCAACCGTCACACTTGCCTGGGCATTTGTATTTCCCCCAATTAAACTTAAACACACCGGCCCTTGGGAAGATGTTTTTAAATCTCCACTTTGTCTTGCTCGAAAGCGCATACTTGGTAGTTTGTATTCATTATTTTGTAAAACATTTGTATCGGTGAGAAAGTGATCGTTGTAATTTTCTTCGGTTAATTCGAACGTGCATATAAGAGACTGATTTGTTGATCCATCTAGAACTCCTGAAATATTATACCCCAGGCAATTTTTAGGGAGAATGTAATCTGGTATATCAATAATACTATAAGAGATTCCCGATCTTAAATCATCAATATCAAAGCCTGGAGATAATGAATGGGTTACAGTGCTTAATACCGAGTCTGTTGTTTCTTCCATTGAGATAAAATCAGCACCATAAATATAATTAACACGAGACCCAGTGGCGCTATCAGTGATCCCTGTATTAAAAATATCCTCATCTCTAATACTACCAATAAATTTGAGAGCTCCATTATTGTCTTTATAACTTCTAAAGCACTCACCCGTTGTTTCATTTAGGTATACGATAGGAATTTTAGCGGTATGAGAAGAAGGTAATATATTTAATTCTTCTGGCGTCTTAATTCCAACACAACTATCTCTTTCTGTTGGTGCGCACTCTGGAGCATCAGTGAGTTTTGATAACTGACAAATAACCGGCGCATCATCTAAAGGAGTTATATTAATAAAAAAACTATTTAAACCAGAATATAAACGAGGTGATTTATTATTTTGTGAAAACACTCTATAAGTAAAATACTCTCCTACACCATAAAAGTTTTGTTTAGCCTTCATACTCACTTCACAGGTCGAATATAAATTATCAAAAGTTGGAGAACATGAACATTCACTGTTGACGTCAATATTTGCGGAGGTTTCAATGATTTCACAAGAAGAAATTTCATCACCATCTGGATCACTCGCAAAAAACTCAAAGGTTTTCGTCGAGTCCTCGCTCATTTCGTTATCAACCCCAAGGCCACGCTCAATAATTACCGCGTCTCTTGCATCATCAGAAAAATCGTCTATTTGAACACTTGGTACATCATCAACAGAAGATATCTCAACAAAAACAAATTTCTCATTGCTCCTTCCATCTCTATCAAAAACCACATAGGAGAACTCAGCATGGGAAAAGAAGTTTGTATCGGGTTTAATTTTGGCAAAACATTTATTTAACTCTTCCTCGCAAAAACATGAAACAGGGTAAGCATTATCCCCATCAAGATTATCTGAAAATGAAGTTATATCACACCCTAGGACAGGGTCTTCGTTTTGATCATTAAACGTCAGCTCAATCGTCTGTGGTTCGTTGTTTTCTTCAAGAGCTATTCGCTCTAAGTTCGCGACAGGAGGAGCATTTTTAATAACTATACTCTCACACTTTCTAGTCACCGTTTTAAACTCTTCGCCCTCATTACATTGAGCTCTATCATTGACTTCACTATTTAAAGAAAGCTCTTGGCAAGAAGACATAAAAATAGTCAGCAAGATCATACTTGCACAATGTAAAAAGAATTTATTTAGTCTTCCTAAAATAGTCGCCATTAATACCCTCATCGATTGGCAAACACATTCGTGTTAAATCCATTATGAGGGTGGATTATTTTTCCGTTATATAAGAGGGAAAAAACACATATTTTCAAAGACTTAGAATTCTACTGACAAAAGTAGACCAATCGATTTTTGATCTATTTATTTTAGTTTTAAAAGAACTGGGTAAGCCGCACGAATATATGTCCTTGAGACCCTCTCAAAAAGCGTATCATCATTTGTGTTTTGAAAGTTTCTTTTACCGCTTTTAAGATTTTTTAGAATTTTTCTTTTATCATTCGTACTTAATCCGGTTGAGCCGCCAGTATTATTTTTTCTTTTCCTTCTATTTTTTCTGGAAATTCGATATTTCGTTTTTTGAAACTCTTTGTCATCACTTGGATTAACTTTACTCACAAGAAATGGATCCTTTGATTCTTTTTTTATGACATTTTTTTGTTTAGCGTTTTTTGATGAGATAGATTTCCCAGATTTGAGCTTAGATTGAGCAGAAAATTTTTCTCTACTAATAACAGGGCCCAAAACATCTTTCAATATATCATCCGTTGAACTGAGCTGAGCTTTATTTGATTTATTAATTTTTTTAAGACGTTTAATTTTATTTTTTCTATGGGTACTTAAATTTTTCGCGAGTTTTTTATCTTTTTTGAGTCTTGATGTTTTATTTGAGCTAGCATTTTTGTTACCTGTACCTGGTTGTGTTTTATCACCAGAAGATACATCTGAGTCAATTGAGTTAGTATTAGTTTTATTCATTTGAGGTTTAATAGGCTTTTTAAATTTTTTATCTATTTGTTTAAGCTCCTTACTTGAAAACCCTTCACTTTCAAGGCCTTCAGTAAATTCATAAAAAACATCACTTGCCACTGGGCCAGTTCCACCTGATGAATTGGATAAAGAGCCGCCTCCAGTAATGGCCCCATCGAGGTCACTCAGTTTTTCTTCAAGGCAACTAATTTGAAGACTATACCCCTGGTCAAGGGCCAATTGATATTTATAGATGTATTCGGCCATTGAATAGAGCTCTTTCATATAACCGAGTGTCTCTCCATGGTCTCCATAGGCCACATTAAAATTATAAAACCCCGCTCCTCCAACGACTTCTGAGGTATGATACTGGTTTTGTTTTCGGGTAAAGTGCATCCTGATAAAATGTTCATAAATAGTCTCGGACATTAAATTCAACGTTTCATCTTTTATCACTTCAGCATGGTCTACATGCTCTTTTTTTAAATCTTCTAGTTCTGTCTTATCAACATAAATTCCAAGATTTTCAGGGTCTGCAAATGATTTTTGATAAAAAGTATATTCTAGAGCGGTCATTGAAATTTTTTGCCGTTTAAGTCCTGATAGATCACCACCATCAATATAACCATTTATAGTATCAGGAGAAGGTAATGAGCCATTAAGAATATATTCACCTTCAATGAATGGAATAAGCTTATTTTTTTCATCTGTTGAAAATTTAGGAAGGGGAGAATTAATAAAATTAGAATATTTTTGTCTGATTAAATCTTTAAATGTTTCTTTTGATCCAACGCTGACCTTTTTTCCAAATGAATTAATATTATTACTTTGAATACTTACATTTTCCGCACCACTAAGAAGACTATTTGGATAAATAGGATTAATCAATTTTCCATTTAAATTTGTATTACTATCTGAGACACTGCCTTCGACAACGATAGACTCATCAATACATAACTTGATATTGACCAACTTAGGGTTCTCTGCTGTAAAAAGGCCAATGATTCCATCAGTGACAGCAGAAAAAATTGTTAAAGTTCCAGCTGTGGCAAGATGAAGTAATACTCCTAGCCATTCAATATCAAATAACGCCTCTAAAAAACCTGGAATAGGTCTGCAATCTTTAGTGCCACCATTCAATTTACGGCATCCAATACTTCTATCTGGGAATATCGCCCAGCGACTTTGGCAGGACTTGGCATTCTTCTTTCTTCTTTCCCACATGCTCGCACTTAATGAGGAACTCGCATCTTTAAGGTAAGCTAAAGAATTTTTATAGGTACTTTGATCATTATAATCATTAAAAAAAGAACCTTCACTTTTTGATCCATCCGAAGAAGCGAGTTCGCTTATATAACTCGACCCACCAAGTAATTGACGATAATTTTTTATTTCCAATGGGAGAATATTTTTTATTTTTTTGGAGGCATCAATTTGAGCACGAAGTCCAATTAGCGGATCAGTGTCACCTCCCTCTTGTGCATCCTCATTGGTTAGTGCCTCTTCTATATCTTTTTTAATTTGATTTAGCTCGTAGGCCTTGAGCGCGTAAATGTAACGATGGTTTGTATCAAATTTCTCTAAAGCTTTTTTAGCGTATTTTCCTAGTTTTATTCGTTTATGTACTTGGGATCTTGGATTAGTGACATTTTTTGAACTAGCGGTTCCCCACAGCCACTGAAGGCTTGATAAATAACGCTCAAAATTTGCATACTTTATTAACGCCGGGGATATTCGAAGCTTCCCCTCGGGCAATGGTAAGAATAAATTTTGATAAAGCGGATCTTCACTTTTTTCTCCATCAAACATTTCAACAGCAAATATTGAACAATTATTATTATCTAAATGAAATTCTATACTATCAGGGACGATCACCTCTGATTTATAGGCTGGATTAATACATACATTTTCACCATCAATTTCTTCAACAGCAGTAGCGCCAAAAGCACATTCATCCTGAGATTTCATCACCATGTTATGGCCAACTTTTTGTGCTTTACAAGAATGATTTGGTAAGCAGATTCCACCACTATTAATTGATAAAGTTGTCAGTTGTTGAGTTGTAACGGAATAGTTTCCAGTTTCTTCGTTTTTAAATAAATTTCTTATATTACTTATGGCATCTGTATCAAAAGGAACTCGGTAGCAAACACCACCTTCTGAGCACCCACTATTTTTAAATGCCAACGAATTTTGTGATTCAGAAAAGTCACAGGTTTCATAAGTTTCAATGGCTACTGCTGGTATACATTTCAATGGAAGTAAATGCTCTGAGGTTGAAAGCTTACAATAACACGCCTTTCCTAAAGCACAGTGACTTCCGCTTGAATTAGGCACAAAAGATTTAAGCTTTCTAAACGGAGATCGATTTAAGCACTCATTGGTACTTAAAAACATGGTGGTAGAAATAGGCTCAACTAGCTGGCAAGGACGATGGTAGTCGGTGAGAATTTGAAGGTATTCAGCGTCTGAAGTTTCTTTGTCTGGAAATGTTGCAGGACCTCCTACGCCTAAAAAGTCAGGAAAGCAGGACTCGGCTTTATCTGCCACGTAAAAACTTGTGTTTCCAAAAGATATTTCTAGATTACTTAGAAAAAGAAAATTGGTTATAAATATAAATCGAAGAAATATTCCCACACTTTAATATCGTGATAATCTGAGAGAAAAGTTAGATCAATAAAATTTATTTAATCTAAAAATTTATTTTTGGATTTTGAATTATAGAGTTTTCTTTTACTACTTGGCAGCTCTACATCGTAATTTTGCTCATCTAATAAGATGGGGTATCCATGACGAACGATTGCCTTAGAAACACGAGTAAAAATCGAATCTTTTTCCAGTGAATTGTACCTGTTTGGGTTCATTTTTATGGCACGAAGAATTCTTTTATTTCTCTTAGCGTGTTTATTAATAACTCTTTTTCCAGATCCTTTTTTCTTTCTTTTCGAGCGAAACGACTTTCCACGCCTATTATTTTTACTTTTCTTTTTTACCTCTGTTTGATTTGGAGAAGCTTTTACCTTTTTATTTAGATCAGTTTCCTTAAAACTATTTTTCAATGCTGTTGTGACACTCGCATTAACAGTATTTGGTCTAAAGACGGAGGCAAGTATGTTATCAGTACTAATCTTGGATGGTTGTTTTACTTTTGAATATAAATTATTTCTTGCTTCATTTAATTTATTTAAACCCTTGAGAATTTTTTTCACTCCATCCCTTGAGCTCTTTGCATTTTTAGACCCAGTTCCCCCTGCAACAGATCCTTTACCAGTATTACCTTGAGACACACTATCTTTCCCTGTGCCAACAGAACCATTAATTCCCGCTGTCGAACCGACACCGAAGTTACCAAATTTTAATTTGTTCTTAAATGAATTGCCATTGTTATTAAATTTGTTTTTCCCTTTTCCTAGGACTAAACCTTCTTGGTCTCCGGGATTAAAATCAACAAAACCACTACCCCCTGGAAGCGGCACGCTGCTATTTGGAGTAGGAACAGCGCCAGAGTTAGTCGGCGCAACATCTACTTTAACGACTTCGCACGCGTTGGTTATTTCATTTAATCGATCTTGAACAGTAATAAAGTCTTTTATTTTCTTGTTGGTTTCATCTATATTCTCTTGCCCTTGGTCGGCAACAGATTGGGTCCCAAACTTTTTGTCATCACTCGCTTTTTTAAAATCTTCTTCGAAAACGGTAACCTTTTCTTTCAAACAGGTTAACTGTTTTCCAAAACCATCCAACAACCCTGCTCGATATTTGTACATATATTCAACCATCAAATAAATCTCATCAATGTAGCCAAGGGTCTGGCCATCCTTGTCACCTACTTGTGCATCAGTCCCCCAAGTCCAATCTGTTTTGAAGTCGACAGTACCACTTGCATTTCGCCAAAAGCCTGCTCCTCCAAGAAGACCACTTGAACCATCATTTCTCCATTGCTCTTGAAACATGGTAAAGTGCATTTTAATGAAAATATCAACCATTGTTCTTGAGAGGTAATCAACCGAGCTATCATTTAAAAGTTCATCAAATTTAAGCGGGTTTTTATCGTCCTTATTATTTTCCTCTCTCAGGTTGATTATTTCTCCTTGAGTAAGTTGCAATGAAACAGGAGAATTAAGACCTTCATTTTTTTCTCTTACAAGGTATTCCTCTGCAGTAAATTTTAAGTTGACGTGCTTTAAGTTACTTCCAAAAGCACAAGAGTATTCCCCATTAATCATATTATTTATCTCACCTGAGTTATAACTTAGGGCAGGTAAATCATCAAAATTATTATATTCCTCAATATAATTTTGAGCGATTTGAAATTCAGAAAGGTTTTCCAGTTGCTCAACCGGGTCATTAGATAATGGTTGCATATTTCGATTAGTGTATTGCTTTAAACCAGTTTTCATATTTTCAATTAGTTTCTCCATGCTTGAAAATTCGTAACCATCTGCAATATGAAATTTGCTACCCTTAGCACCAACAGTAAGTGATTTAGGATAAAATGCATTAACTAAGGATCCATTAAAGGCTTTACCATGTTGTACAATATCACTAATTTTTATCTCTTCTTCCGCACACAAACGAATTAAGTACTTGTGACCACCATTGGTGCCTGACAAATCCATATTAAAAGTGTCATCACCTTTTTCGCACTCTTGGGTATACCTATCTTTGCAATAAACCTTATCGCCATTACAGTCTTTGAAGGCACAACCATCTGTCCATGGACATTTTGGTTTACCATCTGTCCTTCTATTCCAAAGACCTGAGCTTAAACTACCAGAAGCATTTTTCAGATAAGCAAGGGAGTTTTCATAGTCAGGATCGTTTTTAAAATGAGTAAAAAGATCTTTGTTTGATGACTTATCAAAACTATCTGAGTTAACCGAATCCCAAAAATCCTTTCCACCAAGTAAATCTCTAAGGCCCAAAAGCTCAACATGAAGTAATTTTTGATATACTTCAAGAGATAAAATTTGTGACTTCACTGCCGCAAGCGGCTCTGCCTCAGGATCTACTTCTTCTTGAACCACATCAAATATTTTTTTAGTTTCAATAGTTTGAATAATTTCAGATAGTCTTCTTGAGACTTGATATTTTTGAAATGCGCCTTTTGCTTGTTTGCCTAGATGTAATTTTACTCTATTACTAGTTAGCCAATTTAAATTCATTGAATCACTACTTGCCTGTCCCCAAAGCCACTCCATTCCTCGTAGAACTTTCGAAAAGGTCATATTTTTATAATCAGTTACAGAAATTATTTTTAGTTTTTGGTCATCCGGTACATTTTCTTGTCCGGGATAAAAAGAAACCTCATCTTTATTTGGGGAATTTTTTATAATCTGCTCAGCCTCTCCCACATAAACCAAACCAGATGTATTTTTCTCTCGCTCGCGTATACCTAATGGGTCATAGATTAGTTCACCTTTTTTATTGTATTCAAATCCCTTAATCTCACAACTATCTGGATCCAACGAGAATTTAATTTCATGGGGCATTTTTTCTACAATATTGGCTAACGCTTGATCTGCACATAATCTGTCTGGATGTTCACCAATTTCTACCAAGGAGTCTTCACACTTATCTTCTTTTCTTAAAGTCATTCCAATAGAGAGCTTTTGAGGAACACAAGTCGCCGTTGGAAGACATACACCGCGATTATTGGAGTTTAATTCATTTATATATGATTTTGTAATTGTGTTATTTCCAAAGGCGCTATCAATTCTTTTCTTTGTGATAATTAATGTCATTTCGTCTTGGGAGTTAAGTCGATAGCACCTTCTATCTCCGTTACACCCTTCAACCTCTTGAATAAATTTTGCTGTAGGCTGCAATTCACATTCCTCAAGAACTGTACTATCAGTAATGGGAGATATACAGCTCACCGGTTTAAGATAATGCGACTTTGGAGGACTCATATTATCAGAACAAAAACATAGTCCATTTTCTTCGCAGCCATCAACATTTCCCGCAATAGCAAAAATTTGATTTTCAATTTCCGCGTTAAATTCTCTAATCGGATATTCTTCATAAAGATCCTTATCTGCCATCAAAAAGGGATAGCATTCATCCATCGTAATATTTTTATAACAAGCTGGATTATTGATATGATTCCCAATTCCAGGATGATGATTGTTCGGCATCGGCGGTATTACTTTTAAATGCTTAATAGGGTAAGTTTCAGCAAAAATAAAATTTTTTCTAATTTCACATGCAAAAATGTATGTGCTTTTAAACAAAGCAGTGAACATTAAAAAATATAAGATAGTGTATTTTAATATCATTACCGTTTTCCTATTTTTTATTTAATCCTTTTAAAAGCTCCATCTCTTTTCGTGCGGCTTTTTGCTCAGGAGATAACTCCACCGCATTTTGTCGTCCTTGGGTTGGTAGTTTTTTATTTCCTAAATCACTTGGTACTGTCTCAAGAAAAATTGGATATCCATTTCGAATAATGGCCTTGGTGATTCGTCCAAAGATTCCATCGCTGTCTTGGGTGACATATCTTCCTTTATTCTTTTTAATATAATTAAGAACCTTTTTATTTTTTTTGGCCTGCTTTCTCGTTACTCTTCGTGAGCTTCGCCCAGATCTTCCTCGTTTTACGCTTCCTCCTCGTCCAGAGGATCTTCGAGTAAACTTCTTTGATTTATTTGCCGCTTTCGCTTTTTGTAAAGTTTGGCGTTGTGTTTTGTTTGGAATCGAGCCAAGGCTAGCGAGTTGAGGAGTTCCTCCTCCAAGCACCCCTTGGAAAGCACTACTTGAGTTGATTCGGGGTGGGGGATTTACACCAGAGTTTTTAAACAACTCTACCAACTCTTTATTTTTTGCGTTAATTTTTTTCGCTGAAGCAATCAAACGTTTTCGCAAGTTCTTTGCCCTTTTCGCGCTTACAGAATCTGGACTGTCAGTATTTACATTACCTGTGGCTCCCCCATTCCCAGCATCAACAGAATCACCTGTGCCACCTTCATTTGCATCCACTACTGCACTACCGTTGGCTGATGAGTTGGATGAATCATCACTTGTATCAGGTTGTGCGTTAGTAGTAACTGGTTTTTTATTTTCCTTTTCTCCCTCTCCAAGTCCATTTGCAGTGTTACTTAAAAGGCCTAAACCAAAAAATGAACTGCCTGGAGCAGAGCCTACACCTTGACTACCCGGGGGGCCACCACCAGGGACATTGGGCCCTCCCCCTGAACCACCTCCACCACTTGTTTCAGCATCACCTTTGGCAAGACAAGACCCAAGTCCAGCATTTTCAACTACCCCTGTATTTTC
>Ga0233434_1004805_pt1 | contig 10212 bp, 9 predicted proteins | sample SI_122_August201_4_FD_182738 | JGI IMG/M metagenome (GOLD analysis project Ga0233434, IMG submission 182738) | Seawater microbial communities from Saanich Inlet, British Columbia, Canada - SI_122_August2016_120_MG | ecosystem: Environmental > Aquatic > Marine > Inlet | place: Canada: British...
ATGAGGAAAAGGTGTCGATCGCCGTCGGCGCCCGGTCGGCGGTATTTGCGCCCTTTAAAAATCTGGGCATAATAGTTATAGATGAAGAGCACGATGGCTCTTACAAACAGGACTCCAATCCCCGCTATCACGCTCGGGATACTGCTGTCATGCGTGCCCGGTCGGCCAACGCAGTCGTCCTTATGGGATCAGCCACCCCTTCCATGGAGTCCGTTCATAATACCCGGTTAAAGAAATATAAATATTTATCTTTGAAAAGCCGGATCGGTGAAAGCCTTCTGCCCATTGTGGGCATGGTAGACATGAAGCGTGAGCGCAAAGAATTCAAAAATTTTGCCATGCTTTCCGGTGTTTTGCGTAGTGCGATTCGCGACAGACTTTCCCGTAGTGAACAGATTTTCCTTTTTCTCAATCGCCGTGGAACAGCGCGATTTGTATTTTGCCCTGACTGTGGTTACGTATTAGAATGTAACCATTGCAGTGTCACTCTCACCTTTCACGGCACCGAGGACCGGCTACTCTGCCATTATTGCAATTTCAAGGCACGAATGCCCAACCATTGCGTGGAATGCCATGGAGAAGTGATTCGTTTTAGTGGTTTTGGAACCCAAAAACTGGAGGAAGAAGTAAAAAAACTATTTCCACAGGCCCGAACAACTCGAATCGATAGAGACACCACTCGGGGACGCGACTCTTTCTCCGCTATGCACCGGGATATGAATGCGGGGAATATCGACATCCTCATCGGCACCCAAATGATAACCAAAGGACATGATTTCCCCAACGTCACACTGGTCGGGGTGATTCATGCAGATTTAGCTTTGAACATACCCGACTTTAGATCCTGCGAGAGAGCTTTTCAGTTGTTGACTCAGGTTGCAGGGCGGGCAGGGCGCGGAAAAGTTCCGGGAAAAGTAATTATCCAGACTAACAATCCCGATCACTATATGTTTGAGTTTGTTAAAGAACATGATGTGAACGCTTTCCATGAAAAGGAATTAGAGTTGCGGCGGCAACTCAATTATCCTCCATTCACCCGACTTGTAGCTATTGAACTTGTCAGCGATAATGAATCGTTGGTAAAGAGCACCTCTGAAAAACTGGGCCGTGCTCTTACCCGGCAGGCCACTCGCAAAAAAGGAGTAGAAATATTAGGACCTTCTAAAGCGGCTTTATATCAGATTCAAAACAAGTTCCGCTGGCATGTGATCTTACGGGGTCAGAATATGCAGAGTCTGCAAAATATTCTGGCAGACAGCCGGGAACTCCATGAACTCAAATCTGCATCAAGTGCAAAACTCAAGATCTCTGTCGATGTCGATCCCTTCAACCTTCAATGAATTCGGTTTGGCAAAACTCCATTAACCTTACTTTGAATATACATCCATGAAAATTATTCGATCCATGTACGATTGGGTCCTGCATTGGGCTGCTACCCCCTATGCGCTCCCGGCTTTATTTTTTGTCTCATTTGTTGAGTCTTCATTTTTCCCCATTCCGCCTGATGTTTTATTGATCGCCATGACAGTAGCAGTCCCGGCGCTATGGATCAGGTTTTCCTTCTTTTGCTCCATCGCATCCGTTTTGGGAGGCATGTTTGGTTATTTTATCGGGTATCAGTTCATGGACCTGATTGGCAACCACATTGTGGAGTTTTACCATTTGCAGGCCAAGTTTGAGAAAATTGGCGGTCTCTATGACGAGCATCAGGCTTGGGCCGTTGCCGCCGCAGGCTTCACCCCTTTGCCTTATAAAATTTTTACCTTGGCGGCAGGAGCTTTCAAAATCAATTTCCCGACCTTTGTTCTGGCATCGGCAATCAGCCGTTCAGCCCGATTCTTTTTGGTTGGATTTATCATTTATAAATTTGGACCTCCGATCAAGGTAATCATCGAAAAATATTTCAATATATTCAGTATCGTATTTTTCATCCTTCTCGTTCTAGGGTTTTATTTATTAAAATTTGTACTTTGATGGGGACCTGCTATGAGTGAGCATTGCGTACTATTCATCACCGTTGGGTCAAAAGAGGAAGCGGATAAAATAAGCCGGGGATTGGTCGAAGACAAACTGGCCTTTTGTGTCAACACCGTTCCAGGAATTCAGTCGACCTACCACTGGGAAGGAAAACTCCATATTGATAAAGAATTCCTTTTGATCGTAAAAACCCGGAAAGACCGCTACGATGCTTTGGAAACCTGGGTCAAAATTAACCACAGCTATGAGGTACCAGAAATCATCGCCCTGCCTATCGAGCAGGGACTCCCTGCATACTTGACGGGAATTGATAACTGGGTCACCCATAAGGACTTATAAGAAATGGCCCATATCCATTTAAAAAATGATTGGGAGATTTCAGAAAATCTGGCCACACCAGAATCGGTATACCTGCGCAGGCGGGAGTTTTTGAAAGGCACAGCGATAACCACCGCCGCCACCGTTGGGGCTCTTTATGGTTGTGGCCCTTCCACCCCCCCGAAAAATCTTCCTAAAGTGGAATGGAGCGAACTGGATAAATCCATCTATCCCGCAAAAATTAATTCGACTTATGAGTTGGATCGACCCTTGACCCCGGAAAATATTGCCTCTTCCTACAATAATTTTTATGAATTTGGATCCGACAAAACCGACCCGGTGCAATACGCCCAAAAACTCAAAATCCGCCCCTGGACGATTCAGGTAAATGGATTAGTCAACAAACCAAAGACTTTCGATGTCGATGACCTGCTTAAATCAATGCCCATTGAAGAACGTGTTTGCAGACTACGATGTGTGGAAGCCTGGGCCATGGCGGTGCCCTGGACGGGGTTCCCGTTAAAGGAACTGCTTAAACAAGTCGAACCCAAACCTGAAGCAACCCATATCAGACTTGAAACTTTTTACACCCCCTTCACTGCCCAGGGCCAGTTGGCATTTTGGGAACCCTGGCCTTATGTAGAAGGGTTAACAATCAAGGAAGGCATGAACGAATTGGCATTTTTAGCCACTGGAATTTATGGACATCCGCTATCCAAACAACATGGCGCCCCGATCCGTCTTGTGGTCCCCTGGAAATATGGATTCAAGAATATCAAATCTATCGTAAAGATAGAGTTGGTCAACTACCGCCCTGCAACATTCTGGAATACACTGCAAGGACTGGAATACGATTTCACCGCCAATGTGGACCCGCGGATTCCCCACCCACGCTGGCCCCAAACCCGTGAGAAAATGATCGGTACCGGAGACATTCGCCCGACCCTTATCTATAACGGTTATGAAAAATTTGTCGGCAACTTATATTCATGAGGAACATGATGCCATCTAAAATAATTGGTTTTATAATTTTCGTTCTGCTTCTTTTCCCCCTCACTGCATGGTCGATAGGAGAAGATGGAAAGACAAAGGATGAAAAACACATCTATACCGTTATCGAATTCGAGTCCACCTTCATGAACCGTAGAAAAGAAAAAGTGCTGAAGGTTCTTGGTGAGCCAGACAATAAATGGGAGCATCAAGATAAAGAAGTTTGGAAGTACTTTCAAATCATTACAGATCAGGAAAAACTATGGGATCAGAATCTCATGTTCGATTTCGGCAGGGTCAACGCAATGTGGCCCACTAAGCCCGTCCGAGCGGCCGGTGGCAATGGGCAATCCACTGGGCTTGGGGCCGAGGACTAACCCTAGGCTTAACAGACCAGCAAAAATTGCTCGTCATTGCGACGCGTAGCAAATCAATCCAGAAAAACTCTGGATTATATCCAAATCGTTTATCAGCCCATACCTAGCAGGATGTTGAAAAACCAGCCTTAAAAATATTTGTTTTGAATATCTGCTGAGTTCATCGAAGCATACACACTAGCTTAAAGATTTTCCTGCCCTTCGAGGACCTCAGGGTGACAATTTTTTCAATCATAAATATTTTTTCAGCACCCTGTTAGCGGCGGTCAAAAAACATTTGAATTTGTGCGCCCATGAAACCAGCAATGGCTCCTCCGCTTCCTGCGGCGATGATGAGGATATCCCTGTCACCGGTACGGTACCCAAAAAAGGCCCCAATTAAAACTCCCAGACAAACGATAACCATAAAAAGCCTACCCCCCAACCAGCCGACAAACCCACCTATCACTAAACCTAAAAGCCCTGCTATAGTCATTAAAAGCGGACTGTGCACCACCCAGCCCATAGCAAGTCCGGTCATGCCCATCAACCCCATCCCCAGATAAATTTCACTTTTGCTTTTCGAATTGGGCATACAAGATTTTCTAAAAATGAAAATAAGTCACTTATGCTAAAGTTGTATCATGAAAGCCATAATAGCAAATTTGCTCACCGTCTTTTTGTTTATCCCCCATCCTGCCCAGGCATTTCGTGTTGGCGCTTTAAAAAATCCAGCAAGTTTTATTGTTGATCCGGCTTTGGGGAATTATTTCATCTCCAACATCAACGGTAACCCCGCAAGCCGAGACAATAATGGCTTTATAGTAAAACTCGATCCATCCAGGAAAATCCTGTTTGTCATCCGTGGAGGAGACCCACAAGTAACTCTACATGCCCCAGATGGACTGGCACTAAAAGGAAATGTCCTTTATTTAGCAGACATCGATTCTTTGCGTTGGTTTGACAAAAATAATGGGGCACCGCTCGGCCATATTGATTTGACCGGACTCGGGGCGAAACAATTGAGAGGTTTGGCATTCGATGATGAGGGGAACCTATACATTTCTGATGTGCTGGCGAATACCATCTATAAAGTTGAAACCAAAAATGATCACAAAATTTCTATTTTCAGCAAAGACAATCGCCTGGGTAATCCAACCGGGGTAGTTTACGATTCCATACGCAAAAGATTGATTGTAGTGACCCGAGCCACAGGAAGAATTTGGGGGATTGGGTTGGATGGAAAAATCATACCCGTCATTCACACAAAAAAAGTATTTAAAAATCTAAGTGGAGTGGATTGGGACCGCGAGGGAAACCTGCTGGTCTCTGATCGTGTAGAAGGGAAAATCTATAGAATCCGAAATTTTTACCAGGTAGAAACCGTTCGGGAAAATATTCTGACTCCGGCAGGCATTTCTTTTGACTATGTCCACAACCTTATTCTCGTGCCATCCTCAAAGGGCAATCTAGCTTTCACGATTCCCTAAAAAAAATCCCCCTGCCGTTTAAAACGGAGGGGGACGAACAGCCATTTTCTACTACAGATTTTTGAAAACCTCATCCAGGCTTGTTCTGGCATCGCCAAACAACATTCGCGTGTTCTCTTTGAAGAACAACGGATTCTGCACTCCGGCATAACCTGTTGCCATTCCGCGTTTCAACACGATGGTGGTTTTACCTTTCCAGGGTTCCATCACCGGCATACCGGCGATCGGGCTATCTGGGTCCGTTTGCGCTGAAGGATTAACAATGTCGTTGGCCCCAATGACGATCGAAACATCAATTTTAGGAAAATCATCGTTGATTTCATCCATTTCAAAAACGATGTCATAGGGCACCTTGGCTTCGGCCAGTAAAACATTCATGTGCCCCGGCATTCTGCCGGCAACGGGATGGATGCCAAACCGCACATTAATTTTTTTAGACCTGAGAGTTTTAGTGATTTCATTAACGATGTGCTGTGCCTGCGCCACCGCCATGCCATAACCCGGAATGATCATGACTTCTTTGGACTCCGCCAACAACGCGGCTACCTCGGGAGCTTGTAGGGCAACCACTTCACCCTGCTCTTCCACTGAGGCCGAAGAGGAGCCCCCACCTGTGGTTGTACCGAATCCACCGGCAATAACCGATAAAAATTTTCGGTTCATTGCTCGACACATGATGTAACTGAGGATGGCACCACTACTACCTACCAATGCTCCGGTAACAATGAGCAAATCGTTGCTGAGCATGAATCCTGTTGCAGAAGCCGCCCAACCGGAATAACTGTTTAGCATGGATACCACTACCGGCATGTCCGCCCCACCGATGGCCATGACCATATGAATCCCGAACAAAAGCGCGATTCCTGTCATGATCAATAGTGGCGTGAGTCCCCCGCCAGCCGCCGATTGATCCACAAACATTTTACATAAATAGATGGAGCCTAGTAGCAAACCCAGGTTCATCCAATGCCGGCCCGGTAATAACATCGGGTTGCCACCAATTTTGCCACTCAGTTTTCCAAACGCGATAACAGAACCCGATAAGGTAATAGCACCAATGAGGATTCCTAAATAAGTTTCCACATCATGAATGGTCAACTCTATCCCGGTGTAATGTTGCAATCTTCCCGGGTCCATGAAATTGGCGAATCCAACCAAAACTGCGGCAAGCCCTACAAGGCTGTGCAACATAGCAACCAGTTCAGGCATTTGTGTCATTTGCACCCGCTTGGCCAAAACCAAGCCAATGCTTGAACCCAACAGCAGACCACCAATGAGTATCCCCAGGTTAGCTGTTACGGCAGACATCGTGGCGATCAGAGCCACGGCCATGCCAATCATTCCGAACAGGTTGCCGCGTCTTGCAGTCTCCTGATTGCTCAACCCACCCAATGCCAAAATAAATAAAATTGTTGCCCCTACATAAGAGGCGGTTACAATCCCTTCACTCATCTTCGCCTCCTATCTACGAAACATTTCAAGCATGCGACGCGTTACCGCGAATCCGCCTGTGATATTAATAGATGTAATCAACACTGCAAATCCGGCCACCCATACGATCGCCTGTTCCTCTGAACTGATCTGCAATAGAGCACCGATAATAATAATACTGCTGATGGCATTGGTCACACTCATAAGTGGAGTATGTAACGCCGCTGACACATTCCAGATCACCATATAGCCAACAAAGCAGGCCAGTACAAATACTGTAAAGTGAGCCATGAACGATGCTGGAGCAACCGCACCTAATCCGAACAAGGCCAAGGCTCCCACCCCAAATGTAATCAGGGGACCCATTGCCGAGGGTTTTTCTTCTTCTTTAGGTTTTACCTCGGCAGGTTTTTCAGCCGGTTTTGCCGGTGCCGCCGAAAGTTTTGGCGCAGGGGGCGGAAAAGTAATTTCTCCTTCTTTCACCGCCGTTGCTCCTCGAACCACCTCGTCGTCAAAATCGACTTTGGCGTTACCATCTTTTTCCTTGGTCATGTCTGTGAGCAGGTGGCGCAGATTTGTGCCATATAACTGACTGGCCTGTGCCGCCATGCGGCTGGGCAAGTCGGTGTATCCAATAATGGAAACCCCATGCTTCTTGACCACTTTTCCGGCTTCAGACAGTTTGCAGTTACCGCCCTGTTCGGCGGCAAGGTCAACGACCACGCTACCGTCTTTCATGGCGACAACATGTTCTTCCAAGATCAGCTCTGGTGCAGGTTTGCCCGGAATCAACGCCGTTGTAATAATAATATCTACTTCTTTCGCCTGTTCAGCAAAGAGGGCCATTTCTGCTTCGATAAATTCTTTACTCATCACCTTCGCATATCCACCGGTGCCCGAACCCTCTTCTTCAAAATCAAGTTCCAGGAACTCCGCGTCCATGCTCTCGATCTGCTCTTTCACTTCTGGTCGGGTATCAAAAGCCCGCACAATGGCACCCATGCTTTTTGCCGTACCTATTGCGGCCAACCCAGCCACCCCTGCACCGATCACCATAACTTTCGCAGGGGGCACTTTGCCCGCCGCAGTAATCTGTCCGGTGAAGAACCTACTAAAATGTTGAGCGGCCTCAACCACAGCGCGATAACCTGCGATATTCGCCATCGAACTGAGCGCATCCATTTTCTGAGCACGCGATATTCGCGGTACCATGTCCATCGCTAAAGCAGTAACTTTTTTATCAGCTAATTTTTGCAGTAATTCAGGATTTTGCGCCGGCCAAAGAAACGAAATTAAAATTTGGTTCTCTTTGAGCAGGTCCACCTCTTCGGTGTTCAGATCTGGATTGAGCTCAGGTCCTCGCACTTTCAAAATAATGTCGCTTTCATCCCAGACCTCTTTTGCATTTTTGACAACCGTCACACCTGCCTCGACATAGGACGCATCTGAAAAATGCGCACCCGCACCGGCACCTGATTCAATCACGATTTCAAAACCCAGTTTGATGATCTGTTTCGCGACCTCCGGGGTAGTCGCCACTCGTTTTTCGCCAGCATGAACTTCTTTAGGAATACCAATCTTCATCGTATTTCTCTCTCAGTAAAGAATGGGTTGGGGGATCATTAAAGCGCATAAGACTACCATAAAATTGCAAATTTTTCTAACCCCTTAGCAGGGGAGGCTTATAGCAGGGACTCGTTTAGCCGAGAATACGGTTACCAGCACAAAATACTACAGCAAACTGGCCCCGTCCCCCTGGGCGGTGGTTAGTCATCCTGATCGTCAAAGAGGTTGGAAGCAAGGCTTTTTCTGGCTGTGCGGGCTTCCTGGTCTGCGCGGGTGATGCCTCCATCGTAGTCGTTGTAGTCCACGAACTGCAGGATCGGTTCCATCTCAGGATGGCGCTTTAGATAGAGGCGCGCCATCATCTGCGCGGTTCGCCGGTATTTAGGGTGTCCGGCTTTCTGGGTACGCAGTTCCACAAGATGCCCCAACTCCCTGAGATTCATGCCCACATTCCAGCGGATAAAGTGATTGAACAACGTTGCATATTGGGCCTCTTGCTCCATACCGGCCCGTTTCAGGTCGCGATGTAAAGATTCAGTACGCTCAAAACATTCCTGCACATCCTGGCCCATGCCAATCTCATCAACTTCTTCTGGCACCGAATAACCCAAATCTATCCCCAAGTCCTGCCTTTGCTGAGTGAGCATTCGGTGACGTTGCAGGTCTCGGTACTCAGCGAATCCTGCAAGAATATCAAACTGAATAGGATAACCATATTCCAATCCCCTGCCGGGACGATCACGCTTGCTCTGCCGCGAACCGATATAGGTTGCAAAAATTTGTTTTTTTCGTTCTTCAGGTAAGGGCTTCAGCATTTCACGAATTTGGCGGGAAGAATGACGGACATATGGGAAAACCATATTCGACAGCAGATTGACCCACTGGGCTTCTGGACTATCTTCCAACAATTCTACTTCGGCTGAGGTTTCAATTTTGACCGATGTAAAAAGTTCATTGCATAATTCCCGCATTTTCCGATGATTGTCTGCCAGATACGCGTTTCGCCCTGCCCGCTTGATAAAAGTAGGAATCTGGGTATTGAGAGCTTTTCGAATCGACTCTGCCAATTCATGCGCTTCGCATAAATCATTCGACAAAAGTTTGGTGATCAGACCGGAGTAAAACCGTCCATTGCCTACTAACCCGACATTGGCCTGGGTACAGGCTGGAAGAATACAGCGAATCACATCACATGCCGCACTGCGGATAGTAAAATTATAAGCAATGCGATGAGCTTTTATTTCGCTATCGCTTTCCAGCAATTTCAACCCTGCCTTTTGAACTTTTCCATCCCGCTCCACTTCAATTTCGAACGCATCCTGAGTGAGACGTTTGCGAAACAACTCCTGCATGGGTTCCACCATTCGCGCATACGTTTCAAAAAGAAAATCCATATTGGCGGTAAATGCATTTCCAAGACTGGACTCCTTGACATTATTCGGACATACATAACGCCAACGCCCATTTTTTTTAACATCATAAAGCACGTAGCGGGTGGACTCTTCGATGGGCGAACCACCAATCCGGCAATCTTCGATGACCTTGGTCATCAGGTTTGAGATTTGTTCCATGCACAAGGGAGCAACCGCCAGTTCGGCCACCGATTCATCACCAAATTTATTGACGACCCGGTCGATCATCTGCGACCCTTTGACATCGTTCGGACTGCCATCCGGATTCAAAAACTCACGCACAACGGTTTCTTTGAATCCAGTTGGAGCCCGGCTATAACGGGCCAGAGCCCCACCGATCACTTCCGGATTCAGGTTCTCCAACGCAAACACATTGGCATCCACATCCGAGAGATAAGGCTTTAACATCTCCCGTTCCCGGTCGGTCAGTTCGTCAGATCGTTTTGGTTTATCTGTCATAGGTAGCTAATTGATTTCAGACTCAAGAGGTACAGACTTGGCACAACGAAATCCAGTATCGTTGAATTTGACATCAGGGCGGCTCCATCTGCGGAAGGCGCTCCTCAGGGTGTCAGCATAATTGACCCAGGATCCGCCGCGAAGAGATTTAAACTCTCCCTCGGTATACCCATGAGGATTGTTTTTAGTCCCATGAGTGTAATAAGTACGGTT
>Ga0233434_1004806_pt1 | contig 10211 bp, 10 predicted proteins | sample SI_122_August201_4_FD_182738 | JGI IMG/M metagenome (GOLD analysis project Ga0233434, IMG submission 182738) | Seawater microbial communities from Saanich Inlet, British Columbia, Canada - SI_122_August2016_120_MG | ecosystem: Environmental > Aquatic > Marine > Inlet | place: Canada: British...
GCCTCCAACGTTATCGGCAATAACACCCGGGTTTCTTGAATCATCTTCCTGAATACCTGCTTCTTCTTTACTAACAATATCAGAACCTACACCAGCAGTCTTGGTGTAGATACCGCCGCCCACACGTGCAAACAACGCAATGGAACTGGCACCCATGGCAAATCCACTAATGACACCGATAGAATCTCCTCGACCGAACAGAGCGAACAATCCGCCAACCCCGATTAGTCCGAGACTTGCAACACAAAGCCCCATTACCGCACCGCCGTTGAAAGCAATGTTGAGAGCTTTAGCCTGACCACCATCTAAAGCGGCCTGAGAAGTCCGTACACCGGAGGTGGTCGCCGCATTCATGCCGAAATATCCTGCAAGCATTGAGCACCCAGCACCCACAGCATAAGAAACCGCAGTCCATACACCCATCCAAAAACCACTCTGAACGGTAATTAAAATCAACAGCAGGGTGAACACCGCCGCCACAAAATAACCAAGCATTCTATATTCCCGAGACAGGAAAACCATTGCTCCTTCGTGGATGGCATCGGCAATTTCGGTCATTTTTTCATTACCGGCCGGTTCATCATCCACACTTTCAAAAAGCTTCCAGGCAATGACAAGTCCGAACAAACCGAACAGGACAGCCAGATAAACAAATTTCTGAGATGCATCAAAAGCGGCCATTACCAGGTACAAGACCATGGCAAATCCGATAAAGATCATTTCCCCTTTATGTTCCGTTAACATTCTCTTCAATCCTCCGTAGATTTAGATCGTTTGTTGAGTTCTTCGAGCGCCGCTTCTACCGTTTGCACCGCCTGTTCCATAGTTTCATTTATCAGGCCTGAATCTTCCTCATCAAAAGGGGACAACACATAATCAACAATATCGTCCTTATCTTCGGGCCTACCAATCCCCACACGAACTCGCGCAAACTCTCTGGTTCGTATGGATTGAATCGTCGATCGAATTCCCCGCTGACCCCCATCGCCACCTTGGAACTTTTTTTTAATCTTACCAAGGGGAAGATCGATGTCATCATGAATCACCAGCATTCGCTCTGGGGAAATATTAAAAGCGGAAAGCAACGCCTTGGCCGCTTTTCCGCTTTCATTCATATAAGTTATCGGTTTCGCTATAACAACTTCAAGCCCACCCACTTCTCCTTTTCCATACAAGGAGTTATATTTGTGGCAATCCAGTTGAATCTTATACTTGTCAGCCACGTTATCTGCCACCCAAAACCCAGCGTTGTGACGTGTTAACTCATAGCGTGGCCCGGGATTGCCCAGACCTAAAATCAAGAACACCGTTTACTTTGAACCGTCTTCTTTCTTCCCAGCATCAGCCGGTGCATCAGCAGCTTCAGCAGCTTCGCCCTCTGCGCCTTCTTCTTCTTCAACTTTCTCTTCTTTCACTTTTTCAACATGAACTGTCACGACCGCATCACTCGGGTCATTGATAATCTTCACACCGTCACCCACCGCAAGGTCAGAAACATGAAGCACCTGGTTGAGTTGTACCTCACCCATCTGTATCTCAATTTTTTCAGGAATATTACTGGGGATACTTTCTACTTCCAAATTACGGATAATGTGATTGACCAGCCCGCCCTGTTTTTCACCAGGAGAAGTACCAACCAGCAAAACAGGAACCTTGACCCGGATTGTTTTGGTGACATCCACTTCCAGAAAATCCGCATGAATCCAACCCGTCCTTAATGGATGAGATTGAAATTCCTTCAACACTACGCTACGGTCAGCGTCGCCTTCAATTTTGAGCTCAATCAAGGCATTACGTCCCTTTGCCTCAAGGAGTTTTTTCAATTCCTTGGGGTTAATGACCATGCTGATATTGTCCTTCAGTCCATACATTACCGCAGGCATGGCCTCTTCATTTCTAAGCTTTCGTGTGGCAGATTTGCCGGTTGTTTCTCTTAATTTCCCTGCTAAAGCTGACATTCTATACTCCCATCAATGTTTTAAAAGCTCTGGGCACCCAACATATAAGTGCAACGCCAAAGCCTGATTTTTTATTCTCGGGTTGAATCGAATAACGAACTGACCGAGGTTTCTTCGTGAATTCTTAAAATTGCTTCTCCCAACAACGACGCGACCGACAGCACTTTGATCTTCGGATTATTTGCCAGTCCGTCTGATAAGGGAATGCTATTTGTCGTCACCACAGACTTGATCGGAGAGTTGGCAATTCGCTCTCCTGCAGGACCTGAAAGAACCGCATGGGAACAACAGGCATGAACCTCACTAGCACCCGCCCCCAGCAACGCATCCGTTGCTTCCATAAGGGTTCCTGCAGTATCAATCATATCGTCCACAATAAACGCCACCTTGCCCTTAACGTCACCAATGATATTCATGGCTTTGGCTTCGTTCGGGATATCCCGGCGCTTATCGATAATAGCCAGAGAGGTGTCCAGCCTTTTGGCATATGCCCTGGCCCGTTCCACACCTCCCGCATCGGGTGAAATAACAATCAAGTTGTGTAATTCAAGTTTGCGGATATATTCAATCAAAACATTCATGGCGAACAAATGATCCACGGGAATATTGAAAAACCCTTGAATCTGTCCGGCATGAAGATCGACTGTCAATACCCGATCTGTTCCAGCTGTTTCCAACAAATCGGCAACCAGCTTGGAAGTGATCGGCACACGGGGCTCGCATTTGCGATCCTGACGTGCATAACCATAATAGGGGATCACTGCCGTAATTCTTTTTGCTGATGACCGGCGCAAGGCATCAATCATTATCAGCAATTCCATCAAATTGGTGTTTCCCGGATAACAAGTCGGCTGAACAACGAAAACATCCTTTCCGCGAACATTTTCTTCGATCCGCACATGAATCTCCTGATCGGAGAAATCACGGATCACTGTTTTCCCTAGGGGCACTTTGACGTACTTGCAAATATCATCCGCTAGATGCGGATTGGCCCTACCTGAAAAAATAAGCAACTGCCCGTTACCGCTGGAATCCATATCTCTAACAAGTCCAAAAAAAAATCTGGCTGGGGCGGGAGGACTCGAACCTCCGAATGCAGGAATCAAAATCCTGTGTCTTAGCCACTTGACGACGCCCCAAAGTATAAAAACCTAATCCGCATTAATGCGCTGAGGTTCTCTGTTTTCCAACCCTCACTTTCAAGTAAGAAAATGAGCACCTCTATAATTTGATCTACCCTTCTGGGTCATATAAGGGAAGGATGGTCGCTAACGCAACATTTCCTCAGGATATAATTCGGATAAACTGACAACGTTTTCAGCTAAAAACAGCCTGAAATCGCCTCTCTCCAACCGGGCATACGCATTGTTCACTATTTCGGGATTGTCGAAAATACCAAAGACAGTAGAGCCACTTCCTGAAAGAAGCGCCCCCTTTGCTCCCAAAGCAAGCATCTCATTTTTAATCCCAGAAAGGTCCGGATGCTCTTTAAATACAACGGGTTCCAAATCATTGGACCACGCTGCCCCCAATTGGGCAAACTCCGACTGCAAAATAAAATTTTTCAAAATGCTAATATTATTTTCCCTCTTTGTCAACTTCAATTTTAGATTACCATATACCGAGGCCGTGGAGACGGCAAAACCGGGGTAAACCATTAAAATATAAAATCTAATAGAACTTTTGACAGGTTCAAGAATTTCTCCCCGACCTCGCCCGATAGCGCAGGGAGAAAACAGGAAAAAAGGCACATCGGAACCCAGTTCAGAAGCCATCGAAATCAAGTCTTCTCGTTTTAATTTCAGACCCCACAAATAGTTAAGTCCTAACAAAACTCCGGCGGCATTGCCACTACCCCCACCCAACCCCGCTCCATGCGGAATATTTTTATTTAAATGGATTCTTGCGCCCTTGCATCGTTCAGGAAAGCGAGTTTGCAAAATGTGAGCAGCCTTGATGACAAGGTTCCCATCATCAGTCGGAATATCCGGTTGGTTGCAGACTAGTTCTAATCCGCGCGAAAGACATTCTATTTTGATCTCGTCACACCAGTTAACCATTTGGAAAAGGGTTTCGAGTTCATGAAAACCGTCTTCACGCTTGCTAAGAATATGAAGCCCCAAATTTACTTTGGCAGGGGTCTTAAAAGAAATGGAGGCTATCATCGACTTTCCTGAGAAGGTAGTTGAAACGTGTCTGTAGGCAACCCTTGATTGATAATCGGGTTTTTATATTTCACTCGAATGGTTTCCTGCTTTTCGGGAAACGATAACGTGATCAAATGAGGAAAATCATGGCCCTCTACTTTGGCGTACTCCTGCCATTGAACCGAATAGACAGAACGCCCGCCCAACTCACGGGTCATCTCAAGAGGGAGCAGAGTCAACGCTGAAAACTGCAGGGTCACGCTTCCTCCCCGTTGCACATCCTTCAATTGCAGGATGTATCGTGTCCGATCTGAATTGAGGCGCGATTCTAAAATTTCAAGGAGCTCAAGCCTTGGAATATGGCCGACAAAAATTCTAAGATGCTCGCGAAAGTCCACCTGCGTTCCCAGCATTCTCTCCATCAGGGATGTCACTTCCGCCCCGGAATAAATTCTGCCTTTCGCTGGATCAAAAAACGCAGTCCTGCCCTCATGATGGGTAAAGACCCCCAGAGCCTGACCAAACAAACCATAGGTATCCACCCGGATAGACTCGTTACCCTGAATCAACAAGGATTGCCGGAAACCTTGCTTCCTCTTAGGACCCAGAAAGCTGGTACGAGTGAATGACTTGAGGTTTTTAATTTTTTCGGCTCGGACCACCTGCCTTTTTAAAATGTATCCGGTAGTGACCGAATCTTTTAAAAAATGCGGCGCAACCGGTTCAACGCGTGGCTGACAACCTGCACTCAACAACACTAAAAGCAGGAGCCTGAAAAAATAAGGATAGTTTGTCACACGCGTTAACAGGTAGGAGTTCAACAGGTCTTTTTAATAGCTCTGCTGCAAAAGCCTTTTCGCTTTATCAATTTTATTTTTGAGTGTTTGTGGATCCGGCATTTCTCCACCCGGATCGTCCTTAGGATTCACAGTGAGGAACAGGCTGTTTCTCCATGCTCCGCTGGCCTCATCATAATTTTCCAGCGAGAACAGAATATCCCCAAGATGGTCATAAAGAACCGGGTCTGGCTCGGTGTAGATCAAGGCTTTCTGAATTTGCGTTAAAGCTTTTTTCGGCTCGCCTTTTTTGAAATATATCCAACCCAGGCTGTCCAGAAAATAACCATTGCGCGGCTGAATGGTCAGGGCCTTTTTCAAATGCTCAAGAGCCTGATCAAGGTCATACCCTTCCAGTGCATACATGTATCCCAAAAAATTATGCGCGTTGGAGTGCAAAGGATTTAACTCAATCGCCTGCCTCATGTTTTCAATGGCGCCTTTGTAATCCCCTGACTTTTCCATCAAGGCACCCAACTCAAAATAGTAAGAGTCTTTCTTAGGATTCAAGGTCAAAGCCTTACGCATAGCGACAATGGCTTTGTCATCTTCATCCTGGGCCATGTAGGCCAGTGCCAGAGAGTGCTGAAGCTGATCATTCTCCGGTTCCATTTTGACGGCCTCATTGAGCAGAACCACCGCATTTTGTGTCTTCTTCATCAAGCTATAGAGCCGAGCTGTATAAAGGAGAATGTCCAAAGATTTCGGTTCCAGCTTCCTGAGTTTTTCAAATTCTTCAACCGCTTTATCCAGGCGACCATGGGTTTCATAAATCCGGGCCATGAGAACATGCGGGTCTTTGTAATCGCGCCCAGCCAGTACAAGCTGAAACTCATCCAACGCTCTCATATAAAGAGTTTGTTCAAAATAAATTGTTGCGATGCGCATGTGGATATTAGGTTGTTTTGCCAAGCCAGAAGGAATGGTCTGAAAACCTTGAGGAGGGTTCTGCTCCAAAGCACCTGAAGCGTGAAGCTGTGTAACCCGCTTTTTAATATATTCGTTATCCGGCGTCAGCTTTAACAAGAGCCCATATTCTTTCAAGGCCTCCACGCTTCTGCCCTGACGTTCAAGCACCCACGCTAAATGGTGTCGGGCCTGAAGCAGGTTGGGTTTCAGGGAAACCGCTATCGCGAGACTCCGCTCGGCATCCTTCAACTGGTCGGCCCGCAAATAGGCACGGCCCAGATAAAACTGCACCAGAGGATTTTTGGACTCTACCAACGCCCCTTTTTTATATTCTTCCAAAGCCTGATCAAATTTTTCCAGCCCTTCCAACAGGGCTCCTTTCAGTAACAGTGCCCGGGCATTTTCAGGAGAAGTCTGGATGATCCGGTCATAATGCGTGATGGCTTGTTCCGTCTTTCCCTGACCAGCCAAAATATCTGCGAGGATCATCAAAATTTCTTCATTTTCAGGAAAACGAGACAGCGCATTCTGACTGGCTCGAACGGCCTCTTCCAATTGACCCGTGCGGAGCAGCAAACGAATCCATTTTTCCTGGAATCTTTCTGTTTCGGGATCATGCTGGACCACTTCCTTATAATGCGAAGCCGCCTGTTCCATCTGGTAACCTTTTTCTGCATTCAAGGCCATCAGGTAATGGTAATAAGAACGAGGGTCTCGCGTGCCCAGTGTCCGCGAAAGTTGTTTTTTCTTTTCAAAGGACCGAACCGCATAAGAAGAGGATAAGTCAGTGCTTGTTGAACCCGGGATCTCAGACATTGTCGTGCAGTTCGCCAGGAATAGGATCATGAACAATATTCCCCACACACGCGAAAACTCTTTGGTGACTCTGCAAATGGACTTTAATTCACAAGCTTTGGCTATCATCTTCTGGGTTGTCCTAATTATTTAAAAAATTTTCTTCAAAGCCTATCAGGCCGCCGGCTTAAACACAATACTGTTTAACAACGACTCCCCTGCTCTGCTGTTTATTTCCTGCATAATTTTTATTTTCAACGGCTCTAAAACCGATACCCACTCTTTACCCTCTACCCGCACATGGAGTACCCCCCGTGTCACCTTGTCAATGGTAGAAACCCCTGAGATTTCTTTGCCCACCACTAAGTTCCAATGATAGGTCAGCCACTCTTTTTGGTTCTCCTTGGAAAACACTTCATCGGGAAGGGACTGAAAAAGAACCGACCGGATTTCTGACCAGTTTCTGCTTGAACCTTTTTTTAGTTTTTTTTCCATAATCGGGGTATCGGGAAATGGTTTGACCCACCATTCTATTTTAGCTATCTTAATGAACAAATTAAAGTTATTTCTCCTCGGCCAAACGGCCAAGCGCGACCAGCAAAGAGTTATCTCTGCTGCATAGGATCTCATTGCCCATTTGCCAAGGGATGCCGACTATGGACACAAATAAAGAACCGTTGCTTAACACGGATCCACGCCTGGTAGAATTGGAACAGCGGGTCAATCAGTTGGAGACCTGCTACAAAATCACATCCCTCATTAACTCCGAACTGAATCTCGCCAATCTTCTCGACACCATCATGAATGTTGCCAAGAAGGTCATGAATGCCGATGCCTGCAGTTTGCTACTGGTCGATGAAGACACCGATGAACTGGTGTTTCAAATCGCCCTAAGCGATGTGGGTGAAAAACTTAAAACCATGACCCGACTAAAAATAGGAGAAGGCATTGCTGGCACTGTAGCCGCAACTGGTGACCCCGTCATTATCGAAGACGCTTATCATCACCCAAAATTCAATCCAGCCTTCGACAAAAAATCAGGATTCCAAACTGGCTCTATCCTATGCTCGCCACTTAAGGCGAAAGGTAAAATTATTGGAGTCTGTCAGGTAATACACGGCAAAAAAAAGGGCATGGTGTTCCAACCTAGCGATCAGGAACTTTTTCTCTTGCTCTGCGACAGTGCCGCCCTGGCCATCCACACGGCACGTATGCATCTGGTACTTATGGAAAACCAGCGCATGGAAAAAGACATGGAGTTTGCGCAATCGGTTCAAGAAAGCTTTTTGCCAACCTCCACCCCTCAACATGCCAACTTCACCTTTGCCGCCCAAACCCATGCGGCCCAAGTAGTGGGAGGCGATTATTACGATTTCATCCCTTTTGACAACGAACTACTGGGCATTGTCTTGGGAGACGTTTCTGGCAAAGGAGTTCCGGCCGCCTTGCAAATGGCTCGGCTGATGAGTGATTTCCGCTACATTTCACAAGTTGATCAGGAACCTGCAAAGGTACTGGCCCAGGTCAATAACACGCTCTGCGAAAGATCCTATCGCGGTATGTTCACCACAGCAGTGTTCTGCCTGCTTGATATGAAAACAAAAAAAATAAGCGTCGCCAATGGCGGCCACCTGTCGCTTCTTTTAAAAAGAAATGACTCTATTCAGCAAATCGGCTCTGCCAGTGGAACCCCTCTCGGAATCCTACCCAATATGCAATACAACCAGGAAGAACATGTCCTGCAAAGTGGAGACCAGATACTTGTTTTTACCGATGGCGTGACCGAACCCAAAAACAAGCAGCAGGAGGAATTCGGAACAGATAGATTGAAAGATCTGTTCTCCAACAATACCGCCTCACCGGAAGTATTCCTGCAAAGTCTTGAGACCTCGATCAAACAATTCATCGGCGATGCGCCCCAATTTGACGACCTCACCTCCCTGACCTTCAAAGCCCTTTAAGTAACTCCCCCTGAAATCGATAGGTTAGGTCCCCCAATGGCCCAGATTATTGATTTTTGTCGCTAACGGACCCGGTCAAACGTATCGGCAGAGATAGCAACAGCAGCCCTCGACAAAAAAAGACCTCCTTGCCTCAAAGAGCCCTTGCCCATTGCCTCCCACGCTAGTGGGTGATATGATTGAATTAACGGGGGTTGAATCTTCTATCTCATTAAATTTGCAATTAAAATTAGCGAGGTTTTATGACCCAGCCAATTAAGCTTTCGATTCCGGGAAACCCGAAATATCTGGGATTGATCCGCAAGGTTTTGCAAGAGCTTTTGGACAGCCATGATGTGTCCGATGAAACCGCCAGACGTTTGATCCTTTGTGTGGATGAAGCTTGTGCGAATGTTATCAAGCACAGCTACGAAGGCCCCTGCGACGAACCCATCGAGGCGACCTTCATCATTGAAGGCGATGACTTTAAGGTGCAGATTCGCGACTACGGCAAACAATGTGATGTTGGTCAAATAAAACCACGCGATCTGAAGGATATAAAATCAGGTGGGCTGGGTACTCATTTCATGAACGAAATTATGGATGAGGTCAGCTATTGCACCAATCGGGCCAAGGGTACTATGCTGACCATGATAAAAAAATTAAAAACAGGACTGGCTACGACACAAGATAAGGGTAAAGGATAATTATGAGCATAGATTTAAAACTGGATAAGGCTGGGGATGCTGTGACGGTATCAGTAACCGGCGATATTGACATGAGCTCTTCGACAAAAATGCGCGATGCTTTGGCTCCCCTATTTCAAAACAGCAATAAGGTTGTTGTCGTGGACTTATCTGGAGTTTCTTACATTGACAGCTCCGGCATCGCCACTCTTGTAGAAGGGTTGCAGTGGAGCCACAACAGCAAAAACAAATTTCGCCTCGCAGCTTTGACTCCAGGCGTCAAAGACGTGTTCGAAATCGCACGTCTGTTAACCGTATTTGAAGTTTTCGAAACAAAAGAACAGGCTTTAGCCCCTTAGCAGGGGAGGCCTTTGCGCAGACTGAAAAAACAAATCCCCCCAACCCCCTTCGAGGAAGGGGGGGCTTAAATGAACCCCTCTTTCTCAAAGAGGGGCTGGGGTGATTTAGAACATCCTGCATAATATTTGAGTATGGCGCGTTGAGGAAAGTACATGGTCAGATCATTTTTCGGATTTATTGGGAGAAGAGGATTCGAGTTTGTTGATGTCTTTGAAAATTTTTTCAAGGAAATCAGCGGGCTATATAATCTCACCCGCGAAACTTTGTACTGCACCTTCATCGAACCCTTTCGCGGTAAACCCATTAAATGGCGTCCGGTATGGACGCAGATGGAAGAGGTTGGAGTCAAATCCACCACCATTGTTTTTCTGGTCTCGTTTCTGATAGGAGTCATCCTTGCATTCCAGTCGGCGCATCAGTTGAGCCGGTTGGGAGCTTTGGAATTTGTCGGTGCTTTAGTGGGCGTTGCGATTTTGCGTGAGCTAGGGCCATTGATGACGGCACTGGTCATGGCCGGGCGGGTTGGAGCCGCGTTCACTGCAGAAATGGGAACGATGAAGGTTTCCGATGAAATCCTGGC
>Ga0233434_1004813_pt1 | contig 10196 bp, 7 predicted proteins | sample SI_122_August201_4_FD_182738 | JGI IMG/M metagenome (GOLD analysis project Ga0233434, IMG submission 182738) | Seawater microbial communities from Saanich Inlet, British Columbia, Canada - SI_122_August2016_120_MG | ecosystem: Environmental > Aquatic > Marine > Inlet | place: Canada: British...
GGCCGCGCCTGCTTTCGCCGTCATCGGCGCCATCAGCTTCTCGCATCTCCTCAACGACCTGATGCAGTCGCTGATCCCGTCGGTCTATCCGATCCTGAAGGACAACTACGCGCTCGACTTCGGCCAGATCGGCATGATCACGCTGGCCTTCATGTTCACGTCGTCGCTGTTGCAGCCGGTGATCGGCGCCTACACCGACAAGTATCCGAAGCCGTTCTCGCTCGCGCTCGGCATGGGCTTCACCTTTGCGGGATTGATCCTGCTCAGCGTCGCGCATCATTACTGGGTGATCCTGCTGGCCGCCGGCCTTGTCGGCACCGGCTCCGCCGTCTTCCATCCGGAATCCTCACGCATCGCGCGCATGGCGTCTGGCGGCCGCGTCGGCATGGCGCAATCGGTGTTTCAGGTCGGCGGCAATCTGGGCACGGCGATCGGCCCTGTGCTCGCGGCGCTGATCATCGTGCCGTTCGGGCAGGGCAGCATCGCGTGGTTCTCGCTGGTCGCGGCGCTCGCGATCGTTGTGCTGTGGCAGATCGGGCGCTGGTACGAGCCGCGCATCGCGCAGCGCAAGGGCGCTCATACGTCCCTGCCGGAAGACGGGCCGTCTTCGGCGCGCACCATGGTCGCGCTCACCGTGCTGATGGTGCTGCTGTTTTCGAAGACGTTCTACACCGCGAGCATCGGCAGCTATTACACCTTCTTTCTGATGCAAAAATTTGGTGTCAGCACCCAGGCGTCTCAGATTTATCTGTTCCTGTTTCTGGGCGCGAGCGCGGTCGGCGTATTCTTCGGCGGTCCGCTCGGTGATCGCTTCGGCCGCAAGTACGTGATCTGGTTTTCGATCATCGGTGCGCTGCCGTTCACGCTGGCGCTGCCCTACGTCGATCTCTACTGGAATGCGGTGCTGAGCATCGTGATCGGCTTCATCATCTCGTCGGCGACGCCCGCGATCATCGTCTATGCGCAGGAGCTGATGCCGCACCGCCTCGGCATGATCTCCGGACTGTTCTACGGCATGGCGTTCGGTTTCGGCGGCATCGGCGCCGCGGTGCTCGGTCAGGTCGCGGACTGGAAGGACATCAACTTCGTCTATCAGGTCTGCGCATTCCTGCCGGCGATCGGTTTGCTCGCAATCTTCCTGCCGCAGATGAAACGCCGCAAGCTCTGACGCTCGCTTCGTCATTGCGAGCGAAGCGAAGCAATCCAGTCTTTGTCACAGATTCTGGATTGCTTCGTCGCAAGTGCTCCTCGCAATGACGAATGCAAGTCGTGACCATGTGGCCATGGCCGTCACTTCGTCAGCATCTCTGACTCACCCATCAACACATCATTAGGATTTGTGGCGCGCGCCGCCGCGCGCGTTGTGTAAACGTTTACCGTCTTGCTTAAGCCAGATTAAAAATCGCGGTTAAGAATTAGGGTTAAGTGCCGCTTAAGCATTTGATGGCATCGTCCGGCCATGAGTTTTGTGAGTGAGGACTTGCGTTTGCCTCACCGGACGAAAGGACCGGACCCAATGCGTACTCTGAAGAATTTGCTTGCCGCAGGAGCGGCGTCATTGCTTTCCTCGGCGGCCTTCGCTGCCGATCTCCCGATGCCGCCGCCCTACATTCCGCCTCCGGTCGAAGATTTCGGCGGATGGTATCTGCGCGGCGATATCGGATTCAGCAATCAGAAGGTGAAGCGCTTCGAGATGGGCGACAACCGCAACGCGCGGGACCTTCTCTCACTCAATCAGACGGGCTCGTTCGATACCGCGGGTATCTACCAGATCGGCATCGGCTACCAGTTCAATAACTGGCTGCGCGGTGACATCACCGGTCAATACCGTGGCAATTCGAACTTCAAGGGCACCGATCTCATAACCTTCCCTGCGGGCGGCGGTCTCATTGGCGACGGCGTGAACAACTACACCGGCACCAAGTCCGAGTGGGTGGTGATGGCCAATGGCTATGTCGATCTTGGCACTTGGTGGAGCGTGACGCCGTTCATCGGCGCCGGCGTCGGCATGGCCCGCGTCAGTATCGCGGACTACACGGATAACGGTGCGATCAATATTGGCTATGCCGGCGGTGTGCCCTTCTTCGGCGGCCCGTTTGCGAGTTATGCCAGCGCGCCTGCTGCATCCAAGTGGAACTTCGCATGGGCCGCTCACGCTGGTCTGGCCTACAAGGTCAATCCGGCGATGACCATCGAACTCGGTTACAGCTACATGAATCTCGGCGACGGCACCACCGGAGCGGTCTCGACCTATGATGGTTTCACCCGAGGCGTTCCCATGCAGTTCAAGGAAATCACCTCGCACGATCTGAAGTTCGGCGTGCGCTGGGCGCTCGATCCGGCTCCGGTTTACGCGCCGCCGATGCCTCCGCTCATGCGCAAGGGCTGATCGGAATTTTTCTTCTTCCCTCCGGAACAACTTCAACGGCGCGGATCTTTCCGCGCCGTTTTCTTTTTGGCGCGGCGCGCCGTTTCTTTTGTGCGAAGCGTGCGGCGGGAACGATTGATTAAGGTTAACGCGGCATCATCGAACGTAGTTAAGCGTTTATGACGGAGTTCGTGATGCGTCGAATTGTTTTGGCGATGGCTCTGGTTACGGCGGCGCACGGCGCGCATGCCGCGGACTTGCCCGACCTGACCGATCTCCCGGTCCTGCGCGGAGGCTTTCGCGACGGAGTGATCCCGCGATGGCAGGGCTTCTACGTCGGCGGACAGGCGGGGACCGGTTCGTCGGATATGAATTTCGCCGGCACGACGCAGGATATCGTAGCCAAACTTCTGGTGAATACCGCGATCGAAAACGTTGGCCGGGTTTCCGAGTGGCCGGTCATGGGCAGGAAATCGCAGCGGGGCGATGGCGTCGGCGGTTTCGTCGGCTACAACTCGCAGTGGGATGACGTCGTGCTTGGCATTGAAGCCAATTACATGCATGGCAATTTCGGCGGTAGCGATTCAGGCACGATGTCGCGGTTCTTCGTTGCGGGAGGTTCTACCAACTTCGTGGACTATTCCGCCAAGTCGAGTTTCACGATCAAGGACATGGGATCGATCCGCGCGCGCGCCGGATACGCCTGGGGCAGTTTCCTGCCCTATGCGTTCGGCGGTGTTTCGCTCGGCCGGGCCGACGTCTTTAAGAGTGCGACCGTTTCGGGCACGCAAGTGCAAATTGCTCCTCCAAACACTGTTGTTCCTTTCTCGGTCAGTCAGACCGAAGGCCAGAGCAATCGCTTCATCTACGGTTATGCAGCGGGTCTCGGTGTCGATGTGATGCTCGCCGGCGGCCTGTTCATGCGCGGCGAGTGGGAGTATCTCAAGTTCGTCGGCCCCATCGATACCAGCATCAATACCGTGCGCGGCGGTCTCGGCTACCGGTTCTGATTGATCCGTCGTCTGCAATTTTTTCTTGCGCAATTCCTGCGGTTCCTGTCGTTGACAGGGGCCGTATCGCCTGTTGTGCTGTCGTTCGTCTCAAGGCGGCGGCCATCGGGAAGGTGCGGTCATGAAAATCTATGGTGACCTGAAATCCGGTAATTGCCTGAAGGTGAAATGGGTGTGTGACAGGCTTTCGCGCCGCTACACCTGGGTCGAGATCGATACCCTGAAGAATGAAAGCCGCACGCCGGAGTTTCTCAAGCTCAACGGGGCGGGGCAGGTGCCTGTGCTCGAGCTCGACGACGGGCGCACGCTGGCGCAATCCAACGCCATCATCCGTTATCTGGCGCGCGGCACCGATCTGATCCCCGCAGAGGCCTTTCTCGCGGCGAAAATGGACGAGTGGCTGTTCTGGGAACAGTACAGCCATGAGCCTTACCTCGCGGTTTGCCGCTTCCAGATGTTCTACCTCGGCCAGTCGCAGGGCGACCTTGATCCCGAGAAGGTCAAACGCGGTTACTTCGCGCTGGCGCGAATGGAGCATCAGCTTCACGACACACGGTTTCTGGTCGGCGACGCGCTGTCGCTCGCGGACGTGGCGCTGCTGGCCTATACCCGCGTCGCCCATGAAGGCGGCTTTCACCTCGACGGCTATGCCTCGGTGCGGCGCTGGGTTGCGGATTCCGAGAAGGTGCTGGGGCTTTGATCCTTTATTACCTCGCCCGTTTACGGGGAGAGGGAGCCGCTTCGTCACTGCTGCTTGTCCCGTTGCATCCCAGCCTTGTGAACGGGGAAGGGCGAAGTTTCTTGACGAAAACAGGAAGCTCCCATATTGACGGCGGCGGGACACCTCCCCCCAACGGGAGGCTCACTATCTGGAAGGATAGACGATGACTGTAGCGAAGCCCGCTTCGCGGCCTAACGTGCCGCATTTTTCGTCCGGCCCCTGCGCCAAGCGCCCCGGCTGGAACCCCCAAAATCTCAAGGACGCAGCGCTCGGCCGTTCGCATCGCGCGAAGGTCGGCAAGGCCAAGCTCAAGCTCGCGATCGAACTGACGCGCGAAGTGCTTGAAGTTCCCGCCGACTACAAGATCGGCATCGTGCCGGCGTCCGACACCGGCGCCGTCGAGATGGCGCTGTGGTCGCTGCTCGGGCCGCGCCCCGTCACCACCATTGCATGGGAATCCTTCGGCGAAGGCTGGGTCAGCGACATCGTCAAGGAATTGAAGCTCAAGGACGTCGTCAAGCTCCACGCGGGCTACGGCGAGATTCCGGATCTGTCGAAAGCCGACAAGAACTCGGACATCGTGTTCACCTGGAACGGCACCACCTCCGGCGTGCGGGTTCCGAACGCCGACTGGATCCGCGACGACCGCGAAGGTCTGACGATCTGCGACGCTACCTCCGCCGCGTTCGCGCAGCCGCTCGACTGGCCGAAGCTCGATGTCGTGACCTTCTCCTGGCAGAAGGCGCTGGGCGGCGAGGCTGCGCACGGCATGTTGATCCTGTCGCCGCGCGCTGTCGCCCGGCTCGAGAGCTATACGCCGCCGTGGCCGCTGCCGAAGATCTTCCGCATGACCAAGGGCGGCAAGCTCAATGCCGGCATCTTCGAGGGCGAAACCATCAACACGCCGTCGATGCTCTGCGTCGAGGACTATCTCGATGCGTTGAACTGGGCCAAGTCTGTTGGCGGTCTCAAGGCGCTGATCGCGCGCGCCGATGCCAGCACCAAGGTGCTGGCGGACTGGAAGGCCAGGACGCCGTGGGTGGATTTCCTCGCGGCCGATCCGGCAATCCGCTCCAACACCTCGGTGTGCATGAAGGTCGTCGATCCGGCGATCACGGCGCTGTCCGCCGATGCGCAGGCGGATTTCGCCAAGAAGCTCGTCGCTGCGGTCGAGAAAGAAGGCGCCGGTTACGACTTCGCGCATTATCGCGATGCGCCTGCGGGTCTTCGCATCTGGTGCGGCGCGACGGTTGAGGCCAGGGACGTCGAGGTCCTGACGCAGTGGATCGACTGGGCGTTCGCCGAGACCAAGGCTTCGCTCGCCAAGGCGGCGTGATTTTCCAAAGATGACGTCTCCCTCTCCCATAATGGGGGAGGGGTTCTCCGCTTCGGAGGCCCTCATGATCTCGCGCATCTGGCATGGTTGGACCACGCCCGCGAACGCAGACGTTTACGAACGTCTGCTGCGGACGGAAATCTTCCCCGGGATTCTCGCGCGCAAGGTCGCGGGCTTCCACGACATTCAGCTTCTGCGGCGTGATGCCGGCGTGGAGGTCGAGTTCGTCACCATCATGACGTTCGAGACGCTCGACGCGGTGATCGCCTTCGCCGGGCCGAACTACGAAGAAGGCGTCGTGCCTGACAAGGCGCGTGCCGTGCTGTCGCGCTTCGACGCGACATCCCAACACTACGAAATCATCGAGACGCGGCAGAACCGGCCGCGCCCCCCAAATTTCTGATTGGAGCTTCCATGTCCAAACCCAAAGTACTCATTTCCGATGCGTTGTCTCCTGCCGCGGTGCAGATCTTCAAGGATCGCGGCGTCGAGGTCGATTTCCAGCCGGATCTCGGCAAGGACAAGGACAAGCTCGCCGGGATTATCGGCAACTATGACGGCCTCGCGATCCGCTCCGCCACCAAGGCGACGGCGAAGATCCTCGAGAAGGCGACAAGGTTGAAGGTGATCGGCCGCGCCGGCATCGGCGTCGACAACGTCGAGATCCCGGCCGCCACGGCCAAGGGCATCATCGTGATGAACACGCCGTTCGGAAATTCGATCACCACCGCTGAACATGCCATCACGCTGATGCTGGCGCTGGCCCGCGAAATTCCCGCCGCCGATGCCTCGACCCAGGCCGGCAAGTGGGAAAAGAACCGCTTTATGGGCGTCGAGATCACCGCCAAGACCCTCGGCGTGATCGGCGCCGGCAACATCGGCTCGATCGTCGCCGACCGCGCGCTTGGGCTGCGCATGAAGGTCATCGCGTTCGATCCGTTCCTGTCGCCGGAGCGCGCCAAGGACATCGGCGTCGAGAAGGTCGAGCTTGAGGATCTGTTCAAGCGCGCCGACTTCATCACGCTGCACACCCCGCTGACCGACAAGACCAAGAACATCATCGATGCGGCCTCGCTCGCCAAGATGAAGAAGGGCGTGCGCATCATCAATTGCGCGCGCGGCGGTCTGGTCGATGAGCAGGCGCTGGTCGATGCGCTGAATTCCAAGCAGGTCGCGGGCGCCGCCTTCGACGTGTTCGTGGAGGAGCCGGCCAAGACCAACGTGCTGTTCGGTCATCCCAACGTCATCTGCACGCCGCATCTGGGCGCATCCACTACGGAAGCGCAGGAAAACGTCGCGTTGCAGGTCGCCGAACAGATGTCGGATTACCTTTTGACTGGCGCGATCTCCAACGCCGTCAACTTCCCCTCGATCACGGCGGAGGAAGCGCCGAAGCTGAAGCCCTTTATTGAACTGGCCGAAAAGCTCGGCTCATTCGCGGGCCAGCTGACCGAGACCGGCATCGCCAAGGTCACGATCACCTATGAAGGCGTGGTCGCGGACATGAAGATCAAGGCGCTGACCTCGGCGGCGCTGACCGGGCTGCTGCGGCCGATGCTGGGCGACGTCAACGTCGTTTCCGCGCCGGTGGTGGCGAAGGAGCGCGGCATGGTGGTGGATGAGGTGACTCGTGCCGCACGGAGCGACTATGAAAGCCTGATCACGGTCACCGTTACGACCGAACGGCAGGAGCGGTCGGTGTCCGGCACGGTCTATCACGACGGAAAGCCGCGCCTCGTGGACATCAAGGGCATCCGCGTCGATGCGGAGTTCGGCAAGTCGATGATCTACATCACCAACGAGGACAAGCCGGGTTTCATCGGCAAGTTCGCCTCGCTGCTCGGCGACGCCAAGATCAACATCGCGACCTTCCATCTCGGCCGTAACGAGCAGGGCGGCGACGCCATCGCGCTGGTCGAAGTCGACGGCGCGGTGCCGGCCGATGTTCTCGCCAAGGTGGCGGCGTTGCCGCAGGTCAAGCAGGCCAAGGTGCTGACCTTTTAGGGCCGAATATCTCCAGCGCCGTCGAAAAGCAGGGCGCCCGCTACGCGGGAGATCGCGCGCAACATCCAGTCGGTGGCGGCGGGATCGACCGAGATCAGCGATCACATCGGCGGCGTCAGCGCGGCGGCCGCCGCGACCGGCACGGCGGTGCGGGCGGCGTAATCTCTCCGCTGAGGAGAGCGATCCTCCGGTGCTGATCCGGAAGCATCGAATACCATCGAACACACAACAGGCGCGGCTGCTGGAAGGCAGCCGCGCCTTTTTGTCTCAGTGTCTCGAATGCCAGCCGTGGGCGCCAGGCGGACGACGGGTAAGAAAGATTCAACAATCTTCCTATAAAGGAAGTGAATTCTTACTTCTTGCTTGTGGCGCGTCCGCGCCAATTTTCCCGGAGAAGCCGCGTGAAATTTTTGAATAACTGGCCCGTTGCCCTGAAGCTGGGCGTTCTGGTGTGCGTCACTCTGATTGGTCTGTGTGCCGCAGGCTTTTTTGCCGCCCGCATGATGCAGAACGAAATGTTCAGCGCGCGGAAGGAGCAGCTCCGTGCGATCGTCGATACTGCCAAGAACATGGCCATCGGATACCAGAAGCAGGTGGATGCCGGGAAGCTGACCAAGGACGCTGCGATCGAGCAGTGGGTCCAGCGGGTCCAGAACATGACTTACGACAACGGCGCGGGCTACATGTTCGTCTACACAATGGAGGGCATTGCGGTTGCGGTGCTCAATCCGAAGCAGATCGGCACCAGCCATCTCGACAATGAGGTGAACGGGCGCAAGTCCACCCGTGAAATGCGCGACGGTGTTGCCGCCAAGGGCGACGTCACGATCCATTACTTTTGGCAGAAGCCGGGCCAGCCCGAACTGGCCCCGAAAGTCTCCTATGCCGCCGGAATTCCCGGCTGGAATATGTTCGTCGGCACCGGCGCATATGTCGACGACCTCGACGCCAAGCTGATGCAGATCGCAATGGCGCTGGGCGCCGCGATCCTTGGTATCGGCGTGATTTCCGGCGCGGTGGCCTGGTTCATCGGCCGCAGCATTACCCGTCCGCTCGGCCAGCTCGGCGCGCGCATGAAGACGCTGGCTGATGGCCGGCTTGAGGAGGAGATACCGGGCATCGGCCGGCGCGACGAGATCGGCGCCATGGCGGAGACGGTGCAGGTGTTCAAGGACAACGCGCTGCGCATGCGTGACCTTGAAAGCACCGACGCCGAGACGCGGAAGCGGGCGGCGGAGGAACGCACGAACGCAATGCATGCGATCGCCCTGGAATTCGAGAGCAGCGTGAACGGTATCGTGCGTTCGGTGGCATCGTCTGCGGCCGGCATGCAGACCACAGCGCAATCGATGACCCATTCGGCGACGGACGCGAGCGCCCGCGCGGCGACCGTGGGATCGGCTTCGGAGAAGGCATCGAACGACGTCGGTACGGTGGCGGCCGCCGCCGAGGAACTGTCCAGTTCGGTCGCGGAAATCTCCCGCCAGGTCAATCAGTCGAATGAGATCGCGAGCAAGGCCGTGCGCACCAACGCGACGGTGCAGGTTCTTTCCAGCGGCGCCGAAAAGATCGGCGAGGTGGTGCAGCTCATTCACAGTATCGCAGCGCAGACCAATCTGCTTGCGCTCAACGCCACCATCGAGGCGGCGCGCGCGGGTGAGGCGGGGCGCGGTTTCGCCGTCGTCGCATCGGAAGTGAAGGCGCTGGCCACCCAGACCGCCAAGGCAACCGAAGAGATTTCGGCTCAGGTCGCAGCGATGCAGGCGACGACCAACGATGCGGTGACGTCGATCGGCGGCATCACCGCGACGATCGCGCGCATGAGCGAGATCACGCTGAATATCTCCAGCGCCGTTGAAGAACAGGGCGCCGCTACCCGGGAGATCGCGCGCAACATTCAGTCGGTGGCGGCGGGCTCCGCCGAGATCAGCGATCACATCGGCGGCGTCAGCGCGGCGGCTTCGGCCACCGGCAATGCGGCGTCGGTCGTTCTTACCAGCGCCCGCGATCTCGACCAGCAATCGGGCATGCTGCGCTCGGCGGTGGACGAATTCCTCGGCAAGGTGCGGGCGGCTTAACGGCCGCGTTCGTCTTCTCCCTCCCCCTTGTGGGGAGGGAAGACCGGCATAGCCGGTCAGGGTGGGGGGCCAGCGCCGCCAGTGCTTCTAAAAATCCCCCACCCGACTGGCCCAAATAAAAGGATTTGGGCCAGCCACCCTCCCCACAAGGGGGAGGGATAAAACTACTGCTTCTCGATCTTGGCTTCGCGGATCAGCTTTTCCCACACCACGAGCTGCTCCTTCAGGAACTTGTCGAAGCTCTCGGGCGTGCCGGAAAATGCCTCCATGCCGCGGCCGGCCAGTTCCTTCTGCATGTCGGGCCGCTCGATCACCTTGCGGATCTCCGCATTCAGCTTCGTCACGATATCCTTCGGCATGTTGGCGGGGCCGAGATAGCCCTGCCATGACGTGATGTCGAAGCCCTTCACGCCGGCTTCGTCCATCGTGGGAAGATTGGGCAACAGCGCGGAACGCTTCATCGTGGTCACCGCCAGCGCCTTCAGTGCATTGGCGTTGACGTGCGGCAGGCCGGTCGGCACGTCCACGAACATCATGGAGACCCGGCCGGCGATCACGTCGGTCAGCGCCGGCGGCGAACTCTTGTAGGGCACGTGAAGCAGATCGATGCCGGCCAGCGTCGCGAAGGTCGCGCCGGAGACAATCGCCGACGAGCTGCCGCTGGCGTAGGAGTACTTGC
>Ga0233434_1004817_pt1 | contig 10192 bp, 13 predicted proteins | sample SI_122_August201_4_FD_182738 | JGI IMG/M metagenome (GOLD analysis project Ga0233434, IMG submission 182738) | Seawater microbial communities from Saanich Inlet, British Columbia, Canada - SI_122_August2016_120_MG | ecosystem: Environmental > Aquatic > Marine > Inlet | place: Canada: British...
GCCATTAGCCCTCAACTCCAGAGTATATAGTACGTACTCTCATAGTTGAGCCTGAGTGTCTATCTCTTGCATCTGCCTTCTGTAGCTTATCAATAGCTGAACTGTATGCATTTAACCATACTGGTATACGCTCATCATTCTTAATAAATGGTTCTGCTTCTAATAGAGAACCATACAATAATAAGTCAGGTGCATTACTAGTTAGCCAGTTAGATGTTACAGTACCTGAAGTACCATCACCTAGTGATGTGAACTTCTCGTAGAAGGCAACCTCTAATGTGTATGCTGAGTCTGGTACTGGTGCTAATTGAATCTCATCACCAATCATAGTGTATGCTCTTGGTACACCTGTTGAACTACTGCCATACAATCTATCTAACATCTCAGGAGTAATATACTCCAGTGCTCTGATAGGGTTAGTATTCAGTTGGATGTTACGCATCTGTAAGTAACCACCAGGTAAGTTAAAGTATCTCTTATCTGCTGTAGTTGTCATAGTAGAACGTACTTCCATAGGTCTAATGCGTAAGTCTCTATTGATTCTAGTTTCAGCTAATGCTATAAAGTCTGGTATCCTAGTAGTTAAGTCACTACGGTCTAACCAGTCAGCTACTGCATCTTTAATATTTGTATACGTACTTAGTGCCATCTATAGTTTACCTTTTGTTGTTCTGAATGGTGCGTTGACTGGGTCATTCATCCATTCCTTCATACGTTCTTGGTTATTCCACACACCTTCTCTCATCATCTGCTCTACCATAATAATAGGTATACGAGCTACTCTGTGTGAGAATTGTGAGTCACCATCATACTGTGCTCTGCCACTACGGGCTGAGTCAAATCGAAGCATAGCATTATCTTCTGCAATCTTCTTTATTTCTTTGTTATCTTGAGTTGATACATTGGTTATAGAACCGTCTAGGTTCTCTACTAATTGTGTTTGTATTCCCATCTGTATCTTCCTATAATATGATAACCCCCTCAATTAAGAAGGGGTTAAGTCAACTAGCTATTAACCAGTTGTGTACTGAATCTTACCGTTAGCTGCTTCGTTGCCACAGCGTAAGCCATACTCAACTAAAAGCATCTTCTTCTCAGAGTCACCAGTCTTATCGATGTCGATAGTCTGGAAATCACGTAAGTAGTCAACAGACCACATATCGTGGTCTAAGAAGTATACGATGTCCTGGTCACAGTATCTATCCAACTGAATGTTGAAAGTACCGAAGTCAGAAACATATACATCAACTGCGTTGTAAACAGTATTGTTGTCATCAACAACTGAACGAGTCGCACTAGCACGACCAGTCATAGCAGTGATTAACTTCTTATTAGTAGCACCTAATAGGATAGTTGATGGGTTACCACCAGCATTCCAAGTAGACTCTGCTACTGCAGTTACATCAGCTTCAACGATTGCTGCGTGAGTACCAGTAGTACCTGCATCAGTTACGTTAGTAGTGATGAAAGTTGCAGCACCTCTAGTCTCACGAGCTGTAGAAGCACCACCTGAAACAGATGCGTTAGTAGCTAATAGTGAAGTTTCCATATCACGCTTAAGCTCTTTAGAAGCTTTAGCAAGTTGGTGAGCAAGCTCAGACTTCTTACCAGCGTTGTTAACCTTGTCTTGAGTACCAGTAACTTCAACAACCTTCTTAGAGATTTGTGTGTAGTTGCCTAGACGAGTTGTAGCTGTAGTTGCTGCAGTACCTGCTGCTGCTCCTTCAACTGCTGCGTTAGTGCCAGAAGCTGCTGCTAGTGCATCAGTCTGCCATTCAAAGTAAGTGTTAGAAACACTGCCTTTCTTTGCGATACCAGATAGAAACGGAGTTTCTGTTGGGCTGATATCATAGATTACATCAGACAAATCTTCACGAATTGCTTGTGCATCATAAGTATTAAAATTAGTAGCCATTACTATTTCCTTATATTGTAGTTATAACCCTTGTTATAACATATCATAAAATACGGAAGCGGCATCATCTTGATGACCAGACTTCCTTAACCTTGCACGCTTTTTCTTGGTTTTATCATCGGCTGCTTCAGACTTAACTTTACCTCTTCCAGACTTCTGTACCTTGGGAACTTTCTTGATTGCCTTCTTCTTAGGTGCTACCTTCTTAGTTAACTTATCAAACTCCATAGCTTTCTTAAGTATAAGAACACTACGGTGGTCTGCTAGTTGGTCAACTTCTTCTGGTGCATACCCTGAAGATATTGCAAACTTTCTAATGTCTTCCTTAACGGTAGACTCTTTGTTGTCCCACTCAGGTAAAGCATTAACTAACTGAGAGTATTGGTCTTGAACAAAGGTTGCTCTTGACTGTGCCTCTTGTTGTTGCTGTTGTTGCTGTACAATCTGTTGTTGTTGTGCAGCATTCCTTGCTTTATCCTGAGCATCTCGGTACTCATCCTTCTTAAGCATATATGCATATGGGTCTTCCTCTTTAAGGTTTTCCCAGTCTACATCTTTAAACTCTTGAAGCTTGGCTGACTGCTGTTCTTTCAGCATTTGTAAACCATTTGCGTACATCTGTCTCTCTTGCTCTAATCTAATACGCTCAGATTGAATTGCTTCGTTTTCTTTGCGTCCTTCAGCTAGTGCTTGAGACTTACGAGTATAGTCAGATTGTCTTTGATATCCAGCTTTAAGTTCTTCTAAGTTAACTTCATACTCTTCACCATCTACCTTAATAGTATAGTTAGATTCTTCAGCTACCTCTTCGGTTTCCTCTTCACCTGTATCTTCTGTCTCTACTTCTTCAGAGGCTTCCTCTTCTTCTGAGACCTCTTCTGTTTCGACTTCATCTTCCTGTTGGTCCTCAGCCACTACCTCGTCTTCTGTAGTAACTTCGGTTTCCTCGCCTGTAGGTTGGTCATTTTCTGATTCCCACATATTAAGGATATTATTTGCCGCCTCTTCTGACGACCCTTCTTTGGCTTTCTCAAAAGCCTGTGCAACTGCTTGGTTATTCTCTGCAGAATCCATAGTTATCTCCCTTGTTTTTAATTTGTATTAATAGAATTCGTCCTGTCCTTCAGCCAGCTTACCAGTAGTTAGTACAGACCTAATGTGTTCATCCACTAGACCTAGACTCTTGATGGTAATATAAATTCTATCTCTTTCTGTCTCTTCACTGATTTTAGTTTGTAATAACATTTCAATCAAGTGGTTCTTTGTATCTTCAAATGCTTCCTTATATAGTGGGTCTTCCACTAATCTCTTTGCATCTTGACCTCTTTGTATATCCTTCCCTTTCTTTCCCATTACTTCTCCTTCTTATGTTGGACCAATAGCTTATACTAAGCTACCGCTGTGTCTAATCCTATGGCAGTTACTGCATAGTAATACACACTTGTCTAACTCCTTCCTTAATGTCTCAAACTTATTCCCAAATAGGGCTGACGGTTTGGACTCCTTCTCCTTTGGATTTAAGTGGTGAAAGTCATAAACTGATGAGTGGAATACACCATCACAATCTAAACACTTACCACCTAAATACTGTATTGCTTCTAACTTCTTGTTTCTTCTGTTCTGTGTAGTTCTTTTAGTAACACAAGGGCTACATACATAGTGCTGTATCTTCTTAGAGGATTCACGCCAGTTATCACCTAGCTCTAATAAATCACCACAGTCCTTACAACACTCCATTTAATCATCTCCTATTCGAACTGGTCTTCCTTGCTCCCTCTCTAATATTAACTCTTGTTGTTTAAGAGCTAAGTCTGCTTTCTTAATTTCTAATTCTTGTGCTTTGATTTGCATATCAACTTGGGCTTCTGATGCTTTAAGTTCAAGCTCTTGCTGTGCTAGTTGTGCATCTAGTTCCATCTCTCTCTGTTTAAGAGTTGACTCAGTTTGTAGTTTCTGCATCTTAATCTTAAGTTCTTCTGCCTTAAGTTGCATCTCTGCTTGCTTAGCTTGTTCTTCTGGACTAGGACCTTGTTGTTGTGGTTCTTGGTCTCCTGGGTCTGTAATGAAGTCCTCTACGTTCTTCATACCCATAGCTTTAATCTGTTCAGCAATTAAGTTATATACGTTCTTAGGTTTAATCATCATACCTGCAGCTGGGTGTTGTGCAACCATCTGTATAGTTTGAGCTAGTTGACCTAAGTGCATAAGGTTCATATCCTTGTTACCAAAGCCTAGACCTACCTGTGCAGTACAGTCCATCTTCTCTTTCCATTCAGCAGGATATAAAGTAGTCCACTTATTATTTAGTCTGACAATCTTCTCAGGAGATTCAAACTTCTGTATAAGTTGGTATACGCTGTTGGCAAGGTCCTTCATCCCTGTCTCTGCGAATACTCTAGCAATCAATTCAATCTTCTGTTGTGCTGCAGTCATTACTTGTGCTACACCAGTAGCAGTTTGGTGTGACTTTAAGCCACCATCTCCAATACCCATACTGTTCTTGTTAACACCAGTTCTTTCTTCTCTAATACTATCTAAATAGCCCAGCATATTAAAGGAGTTCTGGTCTAGCTGTGGAGTAGCTAGTGGTGACACAGCACCTGGTGTACGTACTCTTACAATACCTCCAGGTCTGCTGGTCATAAGGTCATCCAAGTTGGCTTGACCTTCGACTACTTCATAACGCCCATTATTTGTTAGATACATATTGTCTAACAAGTTACGCATTAAGGTAGTCTTAATTAGTTGAAGGTCAGAGATTAAGTCATAAATACTCAAACCATAAAACTTATGAGGCATTGGAACAGGTGTAAGGGAGGAGAAGGGAACACTGTCCACAGCCTCATTATCTAATAGTTCATCTCCGACCTTCGTTATCTTTCTTAATTCGTCTATACCATCGTTGTCAAAGTCTACCCTGATATAACATTCAGTTACCCAAACACCATCATCAATATCTCCATTAGGATAACTAGAGTCACCATCATAATCAAACCTGGCTAATCTCTCAGACTTCCATTCAGCTTCTTGTGCAGAGAATGCTCTCTCCAACTTGGCTTTAGGATAGCCCTGTGCTAATAGCTCAGACTTAGTTTTCTTGACTCTATGCCCAACAAATCTTGCATCTTCGATTCCCTTTGCGTACTTATTAATTAGGAATTCTTCTGGTGGTACAGGCTCAATACAAACCTGACCACTCTCTCTTGTTCTTTTAACTACAGCATCGTGAGTAATAGGTTGTGGTAATTGACCCTCAACTAATTCCTCTGTACCGTTTGCTGTATGCTCTACTATTTCGATATCATCATCAATAAGTAGTGAAGTAAATTCTTCTTCTGTGAGGTTCTTATATTCCTCTCTTGTTACTTCGGTAGTGTCATCCCAGAAGTGCTTGACAATTCCGTTCTTCTGTAATAGAGCATCTTTGAACCAGCTATAGATAATACTAAAGCCTGGGTTCTGTTTCATAATTACATAATTAGTGTAGTCAGTAGCTTGCTTAGCCATCTCTACATCTTCAGGACCTTGAGGTTCAAACTGTACTACCTTATCACCACCTGTGAATATCTTCATTAGGCTTGGCATAATCCATTCGATTACATCAGCAACATCTCGTGTGACAATTTGAGAACGACCTTCTTGCTCATTACCATACTTCTTACCATAGTATCTATCCATAGCATCAGTACGCTGACGAGTTAGTTTACCATCACCATAGCCAAGAGCACCTTGAATCTCTTGTTCTACGTGGGCGGCTAGTTCTCTCTTGGTCATCTTCATATTTACTTTGTACCTTTAGTTGGTGCTTTAGCTACTGCTCTCAGCAATTCCTTTAGTTCTCTAATGTCTTCTGACATCTCAATAATCTTATTTTCTAGCCACTTCGGATTCATTCCCTTCTCCTATTATATTACCCAACTTAAATCCTGCTTAGGTAATTCCTTACTCCAAGCAGAGTCGTTCCCTGTGAACACTACCTCTGTATTACATAAATATCTGAAACTGTCACTTGCGTGTGAAGTCCAGTCGTGTACTGGTTTCTGACTCCAAATCTTCTTCTTATCATCATAAGAGCTACGGTACTGTAATAAAGCATCTATACCTTTCTGACACTTAGTCTCATCAAACCAACATCTATTAAGGGTAGTTCTGACAGTATCAATACCATCCATAACCTTTAACTTAGGTGCAACTTGGAATTCAATACCTAGGCTATATGCTAAGTCTTTCCTACTTTTACCTGTACTAAATTCTCTTACTACAATATCGTGTGGTGCTATATGTGCACCATAATTATAACCTTTCTGATTTAATAAATCAATATAGTGAGGCAATCCCTCACCAGAGTTCTCGTAGTAATCAATTAAGTTAACTGCCTTACCATCATACTGTGCAAACCATATAGAGGTACTGTCCGATACGCCTAAGTCCCAGGCTGTGATAACCTGCTTAGATGGGTCATAAGGTACTTTACCTATACGTTGCTCATCATAAGCAGCTTCCATCTCTTTGGCATAATATGCACCTCTCAGTGCTGCAGACCAACTACACTCATACTCTTGTTCAAACTCAGACTCAGCCATATCTTGCTGAGCCATCTCTAATTCTTCATCATCTAATATACCAGTCTCAGATGCTTTGAATAAGAATCTCTTCCAGCCCTTCTTCTCTTTAGCTGTGTGGTAAATATCATAGAATTCATTCTTACCCTTAGGTGTACCAATAAAGATACCCCAACCTTTCCTATCTGATAGTGCAGGTCTTATAACCTCACTATACATCTTAGGGTTCATCTGGGCATACTCATCTAAGATGACACCATCAAGGTATATACCCCTAAGAGTATCAGGATTATCTGCACCATACAGCTGTATCCTAGCACCCATAAAGTCAGCCCTTAGCTCAGCCTCATTAAACTTAACATCTGGGAAATCATACAACAATCTCTTTAATTCATCCCAAGCTACAGTCTTAGCTTGCTTAAATAGCGGTGCTAAGTATGCATATCTTGGTGCTTTCTTACCTAACTGTAAGTCTTGTATAGCTGACTTAATCATCTGATTAATAGCAAATACAGTCTTACCAAATCTTCTGTGACAAACTACAACATTAAATCTAGCTAACTCGTTGTGTAGCTTTGCTTGTAATACTCTGGGCGTATAAGGTATTACAATCCCTTTACGTTTCTCCTCCCTCTTATCCTGCATTACTGGATAGTAGGTTCTCTTCTGTTAGCATCAGCTATATCCTCTTCATCCTCAGACCAACTGATATCAAAGTTTCTATCTTCGTGTACAATATGTTGCTTAGGTGTCCAGCCACCCTGTGTCTTAAGCCAGAATGTAGTCATACTAGCTGAGTCACCAGACATAGCCATCTTATAAGCCACACCAGCTACACTGGCTGTACGTTTCTCTCTAGCTGTATCCAAGGTATGTCTATAATACTTTACTAAGGTGGCTATAGAGACACCCATTATCTTAGCAATAGTGTGTTGGTCCAATCCTATTGTGACCATTTCCTCTACCTTACCATAATCATCATCAGTAGGATTATACTTATTCTTACCTAGTCTTGATTTCTTGCCACCCTTAGCTTGTGACAATATAGAGTTGCCTCTAGTAGCAGGACCTCTCTTCCTTTCTACTTCAATAATAATATCACTAGGAAGTTTGCCAGTCTTAGCAGCAGCTTTGTACTGAGCTTTGGCAATTATTTCTTTTGACACTTTAGGAGGATTAGGCTTACTCATAATTTATTAAAAATAATATATTTCAATAGTAGTATTATACCATAAAACCAGATTGACATTAACCTTTATGACAATAAATATTATATTAACTATATCTCTACTACGTTAGTTATAATTCTGATTGTTTATTCATTAGTTGTTATTGATGTTAGTTTGTAAAGTAAAGTGTTACTAATGCACATTCTTAATGTAACTATGTGTGGACACTGTACCCCGATATCGCATCTGATATAATGATTGTTATGCAGAAGTTGTTAACGTAGTATGCTGTATAAATAATATACTTATTATACCATAAAATTAGACCAATAAGTAACTATTTCATAGTGTATATCTCTTTAGAGATATATAGATTGACAAACCTCCTATACGCATCCTGGTGAAGAGTACATACTTAGCCCGATATCAGGGTTCTCTAATATAGATGGAAAATGTTGAATTTTACTTGGAGGTGGGTTTCGACAAATAATTTCTTCTCGCAAAAAGGTGGGCGGGTAGGGCGTATATACAGGATAATACCCCTATGTTTAACAAGGTTATATACCACGAAAGGCGGGGACATCATACAAGGCTTGATATTGCCCCGTATTGCCACGTTTAATATTGCCCTTGGTATTGCCTTTAGTTGACTAACAAACATTTAATTTATGATACGTATAGGGCTTGTGTTAACACTTTAATTTACACTCCTATAATAGTAACACTTCTTTATTATTCTATTGATATACCACCACCAACTGAGTAATACTAATGATAATCATTCTCATTTAGATTATGCTGGGCGTAAAAAAACCCCGCTATAAAAGCAGGGTTTTAATATTAGTTATTAACTAATTATGCGACTTTTAAGCCTTTACTTTTAAGATGGTCGAATAATGCTAGTTGTTCTATGATTGCCATATTATCAACCCAATCAAATACCGCTTGATTATAACTATCCTCATTTTCTTTTAGAAGTTTGTCCATAAAGGTATTGACATTATCTATATTCATATTTACCGCCTTTGTCTTTTCGTTTTTACCGCCGCTATTAGATAGTTTACCGATAAATGGCACGCCGTTAGCACCTAATCCCTGCAATGATAACTTATTTTCCTTTGGCGTGTCTTTATAGAACCTTGATACAGCCATTTTATAAGCATTTAAAGGCTCTTTATTATCTTTAAGGGCTTTAGCAATACGTTCAATACTTTCAATACCTTTTTTACCCGTACTCAATAGCGTAGCAACGTCATAATTGATACTTTTACCCTCTTTATTATACCCAACAACTTTGTTGTATAGATGTTTTTCACTGGTCGAAAGGTTGATTTTACTTATATCTTTGTTTTTTGTGTTATTAACCAAGTCAACAGTTATATTTTTATTTTCTTTTTTATTTGTCATTTTATGTAACGCTCATTTTATTATAATATCCCTTTGAGGGCTTAACCTCTCAGTAGATAGTTATCATTATACGCCTTTGAATTTAAAAAGGTAACTATTTATTAAAATAATTCTTATGACGTGTTAAAAAATACCTTTAATCCCTTTTGTGGCATACCTTTGCTACCTTGTTACAATTTGACAAAATAACACTATAAGCGTATAATTATAGTTATAAATTGAGAATTTAATTAAACGCGTTTTATTTTCTCTTATATGTATATTTTTATAACGTGTTACAAAAACAAAGGGTTTTAATTATGATTTTATTTTATAGCGTATTCGGTTTTTTATTATTTATTTATTGCATATTATTATTATTGATAATTGCATATTTAAATTATGATTATTTAATAAGGTTATTTAGATTTGACAAATAACTATTAATAAGGGATAATGGAATTATTCCAAATAAAGATAGGGGATAAAGTGAAAAAGATATACAGTTTTTATAACGTGTTACAAAAAAAGAATGAGCAATTTTATAAGATACTAGAAACAGATAATAGGATTGTTTATTTTATGATTGATAAAGATTTTAAATATAACGGATTAACAAAAATAAAGGATAAATAAAATGAGAAAGTTAAATAAAAAACAAAAGATTTATATTGAGTCAACAATTAAATGGTATAAAAAAGGCTCAAGATTTAATGAATTAGATGCTAGTGATTTTGATACACTAGAAAGTATGAATGATTACGAAACATTATATCAAGATGCTAACAGATATTATGGTGATTTATTATTACAACATAATAGGGGATAAAATGGATATAACAAACAATTTATTTACGCCTATAAATACAATTAAACAAGCATTATCAGTGGTGGAAGGATTAACCACCACAAGCAAAATGCCCTCTAGTAGTTATTCAATACCTGCTAATAAATGTATTAAAGGTAGTAGATTAAGACAAATTAAAAATAGTGTATGTTCAAGTTGTTATGCTTTAAAGGGTAATTATAAGCGATACCCCGCTATTGTAGAAGCACAAGAACGTAGATTATTGTCAATAAATAAGCCTGAATGGGTTAATGCTATGGTATATCTCATATCTAATAAAAAGGATATAAGGGATAAAGGTGTTTTTAGATGG
>Ga0233434_1004818_pt1 | contig 10189 bp, 11 predicted proteins | sample SI_122_August201_4_FD_182738 | JGI IMG/M metagenome (GOLD analysis project Ga0233434, IMG submission 182738) | Seawater microbial communities from Saanich Inlet, British Columbia, Canada - SI_122_August2016_120_MG | ecosystem: Environmental > Aquatic > Marine > Inlet | place: Canada: British...
CAATGGGGGATGATGGTTTAGCTATTGGTAGCGCAATCTTAACTGCGCTTGAGGTGGGTGAAGACGTCAGCTGGCTCAAAGACTATGTTATGCCATATTTTGGTGATGAATACACTCGTGAGCAAGTCAAATCAGCCCTTGATAAGTTTGACAATATTACCATTGATGATTTGGAAAATACTTGGCCTGAAGAGGCGGCAAAATCTGTTGCAGCAGGAAAAATTTGTTCATTGTTCCATGGAAAAATGGAGTTTGGCCCCCGTGCTTTAGGTAATCGATCTATTATTGGCAATCCTATGTTAGAAGACACCAGGCAAAGAATTAACTCAACGGTCAAGCGTCGCCCATCTTATCAGCCATTCTGTCCGTCGATATTGGAAGAGGAAAGGGAAAGATTGTTTAAGGATAGTTTCCCACATAAACACATGGCCATTGCTTTTAGAATGAAAGAAGAATTTATTAAAGATTTACCTTGTGCAGTACATGTGGATGGCACGGCCAGACCTCAATTTGTAGAAGAACAAGACAATCCTAATTATTATCGATACCTCAAAGAATTAAAGAATATTATGGGCTATGGTGTTAGTCTCAACACTTCATTTAACTTACATGGCAGGACTATTGTTAGAACCCCACAAGATGCCGTGGTTGATTTTATTGATTGTAATCTTGATGAGTTGTTTATTGAGGGTTATCGAGTAACACGCAAATAATTATGAAAATCAGCGCCTTTACATTTATCAAAAATGGGCAAATATTAGGTTATCCTTTTATTCAGTCTATCCAATCCATACTTCCAATTGTTGATGAATTTGTTATTAATGTTGGGCAAAGTGAGGACGACACACTGGCATTAATACAGTCAATCAAGGATCCAAAAATTCGCATCATTCAGTCAACATGGAACGATAATATGCATGATCGTGGCTATGTCTATGGCCAGCAAAAAATGATTGCCCAGTTTAATTGCACAGGAGATTGGGCTTTTTACATTGAGGGTGATGAAGTTTATCATGAAGATGATTTGGATAAGATCAGGGCATCCATGCAGACACATGTAGATAATCCCGAAGTAGAGGCGCTAGTCTTTGATTTTTATCACTTTTATGGCAATGCAAATAGTTACCTTGATTCTCCTGGGTGGTATCGATCCGAAGCTAGAATTATTAAAAATTCAGTCAGGTCTTATGCGCCAGATGGCCTATTTTGGTTAGTATTAGGCAGTAATAAAAAAGGAAGATACCCAAAAGCAAAGCACACAGGTGTACGTTGTTATCACTATGGCTGGGTTCGTAGCGAAGAGCAAATGAACCTTAAAAGTGAGAAAGTACAACAGTATTGGGGTGGCGAGCCCGCCAAAATTGATTATTCTCAAATGGACCAATCTATTATTAAAGGATTTTCTGGCATCCATCCAAAAATAGTTAAAGATTGGTTACCTAAAGATAAGGGTATTTATCAAACTGACCCTAATTATGAACCGACTAAGAAACAAAAAAAACACAGATTGATGCTTAAGCTTGAAAAGTTATTCGGATTGGAATTAAGCAAAAAACATTACAAACTTATTTAAAAAAACAAGATTTTGTGAAAAATATTATTGATCATCATACAATTGATATAAATAAAATTATTGACATTTCACATAAAGCTGGCAGCAAAATCTTACAAATTTATAATAAAGAATCATTTGATCATCAGTTAAAAACAGACAATAGCCCATTAACCGAAGCAGATATCGCTTCACATAACTTAATTACACAACAATTAAATGAAATAACACCAAACATACCAATTTTATCTGAAGAGTCTTCATTTATTTCATGGCAAGAGAGAAAACAATGGGAGTGCTATTGGTTAATTGATCCATTAGACGGCACTAAAGAGTTTATTAAAAAAAATGGAGAATTTACAGTCAATATTGCATTGATTTATCAACACAATCCAATCATCGGTGTCGTTCATGCGCCTGTATTAGGTGAAACATGGATAGGTGAACAAGGAAAGCCAGCTAAAAAAATAGAAAAGAACAGTACTAGGGTGATTAAGGTTAAGCAGCATAAACAAGGTGAAGTCTATAAAGTAGTTGGAAGTAGATCGCATGCTGGAGACAGTTTAAATGAATTTCTTAATGAGTTAGGTAAGCATGAGATTGTATCAATGGGCAGCTCAATTAAACTCTGCTTAGTAGCAGAGGGAAGGGCTCACTTGTATCCTAGGCTTGGTCCGACATCAGAATGGGATACTGCCGCTGCACATGCTGTTGTTAATGCCGCAGGTGGTGAGGTTGTTAATAGTGAAACCAAAATACCACTAAAGTACAATACCAAAGATTCATTGCGTAATCCTTATTTTATAGTGCAACCAAGTTAAACTCTATTTTGAAAATATTAATCGAACTCCCTACTTGGCTAGGCGATGCAGTAATGGCAACACCAGCCATTGAAAATATCGTAAATTTTTATAATGATGTAGAAATTACATTTATTGGTTCATTTGTATCAGTCGAAGCACTTAAAAATCATCCAAAAGCCATAAAAACATTCGTTTTGGATAAAAAATACACGTCTTTATACAAAATATCACGTGATTTAGGTAATTTTGATGCATTTTTCTCATTTCGAAGCTCAATACGTTCAAAATTTCTCAAATTTTTAATATCAGCTAAAAAGAAGTATCAATTCGATAAAAACAAATATCAAAATCGTCATCAAGTAGAAAAATATAACGACTTTATCAATGATAGTCTAGAGTCTGACTTGACTGCGGGCAAATTAGTTTTACATGCTAATGATCTAAAATTAAGAATTAAGAATTCACCATTGCCGATACTCGGCATAAACCCTGGGGCATCTTACGGTAGTGCCAAACGCTGGTATCCTCAAGAATTTGCTAAAGTGGCTAGAGAGTTATCTGCTGAGTACAATATTGTTATCTTTGGTGGTCCTGGTGAAACCGATATTGCTGGTGATATTGAACAAGCGCTAATTAATAGCGGCATTAAGAATTATAAAAATATTGCAGGCAATACAACCATTACGGAATTGATTAATAAAATAGCAAGTATAGATTTATTTATTACTGGCGATAGTGGGCCTATGCATGTAGCAGCTGCTTTTCAAGTACCAACAGTGGCAATTTTTGGACCAACCAAAGATAAAGAGACTTCGCAATGGATGAATAAAAAAAGCATTATTGTGAAAAAGAATTTGGATTGCCAACCATGCATGAAACGTACTTGCCCTCTACAACATCATAATTGTATGAACCTTATTAAGGCCGTTGATGTGTTAAATGCAGTTAGCCGTATCAAATAACATGTTTATTAGTACAGATCTCTCAAATTTTGGAATGCAAACCAAAGAAATTGTTTACCCAATTGATTGTATGTATAATTTTGGAGAGTTATTTTTTAGTTACTACTGTCCTTAAAGCTTAAGGCTGTAGTGCGGTAGCTATCCTATTTATGATGAATTCTAATGATAAAATTTACGTTGCAGGTCATAATGGCATGGTTGGCTCTGCAATTGTCAGAAAGTTACGCGAAAAAGGTTTTGTCAATATAGTTACGCGGTCTAGTTTAGAGTTGGATTTAACTAAGCAACAAGATGTCTACAATTTTTTGCGAAATAAGAAGCCAGATTATGTAGTTATTGCTGCCGCTAAAGTTGGCGGTATTCTTGCTAATAATAACTATCCTGCAGAATTTATTTATCAAAATTTGATGATTGAGACAAATCTTGTTCATGGCTCTTATTTAGCGGGAATTAATAATTTATTGTTTTTAGGAAGTTCTTGTATTTACCCAAAAGAGTCGCAACAGCCAATTAAAGAGAATTATTTATTAAGCGGTCACCTGGAACCAACAAATGAACCATATGCTGTTGCAAAAATCGCAGGAATTAAACTTTGTGAATCATATAATAGGCAATATGGCACAGACTATAGGAGCATTATGCCAACTAATCTTTATGGTCCTAATGACAATTTTCACCCTAAAAATAGCCATGTTATTCCAGCATTGATTAGAAAGTTTCATGAAGCAAAAGTTAAAAATAAGTCTTATGTTGAAGTCTGGGGTAGTGGCAAGCCAATGAGGGAGTTTTTACATGTAGATGATATGGCAGAAGCATCAATTTATGTTATGAATATTGAGAAAAAAATATTAGAAAATGAGGGGCACTCAACACTTTCCCATATTAATATTGGAACTGGTAAGGACATTACAATTGAATATGTTGCAAAAATTATTAAAAAGTCAGTTGGATTTAATGGTGAAATTATTTTTAATAGAGACATGCCTGATGGAACAAAGAGAAAAGTATTGGATGTATCTAAAATAGAGCGATTAGGTTGGAGGCATTCAATATCTTTAAATGATGGCCTTCAGGAAACATATGACTGGTATATTAAAAACAATTTAACACCGGGATAGATGTATAAGACTGAAGAACTTCTCTTTAAGCAATTGAAAATACTTAAAGAATTATATAATGTGCAGGGTATTAAAGCTGAATTTGAGGCGGAAGGATCGTCCTACAGAGATGTTAATAGGCTTGTCAGGATGTGCTCAAAGATTGATGTGGGTTTATTTTTAAAAATAGGGGGTCCTGAGGCAATAAGAGATATTAAGGATTCCCTAGAGTTAGGTGTTAATGGGTTGATAGCGCCTATGATAGAAAGTAAATTTGCAGCAAAAAAATTTATTGATGCTTACAACAAAGTCTATAAAGATGTGAAAATCCACACTTCATTAAATATTGAAACCAAGATTGGTATAGAAAATATTGAGGAAATAGTTAAGTTTTCTGCCGGACTAATTAACAACATAACAATTGGAAGAAGTGATTTAACAGGGTCGTTTTTTGATGAAAGCCTTAGTCCTGATTCTAGTTTTGTATTTAAATTGATTGAGAAGGTGGCACCTATAATACATTCACACAATTTGAGTCTAACTGTAGGTGGTGGCATAACTGCTGTAACTGTTAATAAAATTAAAAGAGATTTTCCCCAGTTAAGAGATTTAATTTTAAAATTAGAAACAAGGAAAGTTATTTTTTACACAGGAGATCTTTTTGATAAGTCTGAATCTATAAAACATGCGCTAAAATTTGAAGAGCTGTATATTTTATCAAAGAAAGATTTTAGTGATATGTATATTGATTCAGAAATTTCTAGATTAACCGAGTTAAGTACAAGGTCTGAAAAATGAATAATTTAGTATTTTTTATACCAGCACAAGAAGAAAATAAATACCATAAGCTAGGAGATTTGGCACCATTTGGTGATACTACATTGCTTCAATGGAAAATATCGCAATGTAAGGCAGTTGTAAATAGTGATTGTATTTACATATCGTCGCATTCTAATAAAATTAAAAATATTGCAAAAAGTGAAGGTGTAAATTATATTGAGAGAGTTAATACAGACATTGAGAGTGAATTAAAAATATTAGCCAATAGTATCAAAGAAGGTACTATTATATGGACAAATGTAACATCGCCTTTTTTACACAAATCTGAATATTTGAAAATGTATGAAGAGTTTATTTCTAATGATTGCGACTTGTTAATATCAACTCGAGAAAGGAAAGATTATGCTTTTTATAATAATAAAAAAGTAAATTTTATGGATAAATTTATTAGAAGAAATGAAATTACACCCATTAATATATGTACAAATGGCGCCTATATTTTTAATAAAGAGTACATTTGTACAAATAAAAACCTTTTGGATGCTAAAAATATATACTTATCCACATTGGAAAAACTACCATCAATTGAGATTAAAGATATTTTAGATTATTCAATTTCTAAAGAGTTAATTTCGCTTTATTTTAAAAAATACAATTAGATATTGGAGTCATATCGTTAATTCAAATATGGAAGAGAAAATTTCAGCATTAATAGCAGTTAGAAGTGGATCGACCCGTGTTAAAAATAAAAATATTAGAAATTTTAACAATGCTTCATTATTAGAGTTAAAAATAAAACAATTGCAAGAAGTAAAGGAAATAGATGAGATAGTGGTTAACTCAAATGATACGAAAATGTTAGGTATTGCTAATAATTTAGGGGCTAATACAGTAGAAAGAAGTGATTATTTTGCGTCAGACACTATTTCAATGAGTGAAGTTTATCGAAACATGGCAGAAAATATTGATTGTGATATAGTGTTGTATGCAAACTGCACAAATCCTTTAACTGAGACAAAAAGTTATATTGATGCTATTAACTCTTTTACAAGGAATAAGCATAATTATGATTCTTTGACCTCTTGTCATGATATTAAGGAATTTTTATACCTCAATAACAAGCCTATTAACTATAATCCAAAAGACCAGGTTAGAAGTCAAGATTTGCCAGATATTGTTGCTTTAAATTTTGCAATTTCAATAATACATAGGTCTAAAATGATTAAAAATGGAAATATTATTGGCGTAAATCCATATTTCTACAAATTAGATGAAATTGAATCAGTTGATATTGACACGCCTTTGGATTTTTTTATCGCTAAGGAGTTGTATAGGAAACTTAAAATAGAAGGCACAGGTTTGTTTTGAAAATAAAACTTTATATTTGCATGTAATTAAGAAGTGATTAAATTAGAAAGTGATAATTTTTCTTTAGAAAAAATTAAACTAGTTATTTTTGATAAAGATGGCACAATTTTTGATTTGCATAAATATTGGTCTTTTGTAGTTATTGAAAGAGCAAAATATTTTTCAAACACATGTCATTATACAGAATCTAAATTTATTTATCATGAGCTGCTATCAGTCATGGGATTAGAGAAAGATAATACAATTAGCAGCATCGGACCTGTTGGGGTAAGGTCAAGAAAATTCATTATTAATTTAGTTCATGAAATTATTAATGATAGATGTATAAATATTGGTATAAAGGATGTAGAAAAAGGGTTTACTGTTGTAGACTCTATTGTTGATAGTAACTTCAATCAAATTGTAGAAAAATTACCAGGAGTTGATGATTTAATACTTTCTTTGAAAGGGTCTAGATGTTTAATCTCTCTAGCTACGTCTGATATAAGAAAAAGAGCAATAAAAGCATTAAAATATTCGCAAATATTCCACTATTTTGATTACATTATTGGATCTGATAATGTAGTGCAAGCAAAGCCAAATAGAGAGATGATAGACAAAATATTGAGTAAGTTAAATATTGTTGATAGAAATAATGTGGTTCTAATCGGTGATAGTATTACCGACTTAAACACAGCAAAAAACTCAGGAATTAATTTTATAGGTGTGATGACTGGTTCAAAATCAAATGAGTTTGTTGAAAAATCTGATTTTTTGGTTAATGATCTGTCAAAAATAAGTACTACGACCTATGCTAATTGGTAGCTCTATAGTTAGCGATAGACTTGTTATGCATGCATTGAATGAATCACATGCAACTTCAAGATATTTATCATGGATGAATAATCTAAATATTTCAAGGTATCTAGAGACCAAGAGCAATCCCCCAAAGTCAGTCGATAGTTTGTCAAACTATATAAGTAAAATTAATAGTAGCAGTGATTCATTACTTCTTGGTATTTTCTTAAAAAGAAATATGATGCACATAGGTAATATAAAATTAGGACCAATAGATCCTTACAGGAGCACTGTAGATATTGGCTTTCTAATTGGAGAGGAGAGGTATTGGGGTTGCGGATATGCAACTGAAGTCATTAACAGAGTAACAGATTACATATTTAATACAATGGAGATAAAAAAAATCATTGCAGGGTGTTATAAGGATAATATAGGATCTAAAAAAACATTATTAAAATCAGGGTTCTTACCAGATAAATCTAGCTATCCTCATATAAATTTAACAAGAAGAAGTGGTAAATTTATTTTATTTAGCAAGATTAAGGAATAAAATACTACTTTTTATTCTGCAGTAAAAAAAATAATGAAAATTGCACTTATAACAGGAATTACCGGGCAAGATGGGGCGTACTTAGCCGAATTCCTATTAAATAAAGGCTACCAAGTTCATGGTATTAAGCGCCGTTCTAGCTCCTTTAATACAGAGCGTATTGATCATCTTTATACTGATCAGCATGATACGACTACTAAAAAACCTCATTTAACACTACATTATGGGGATTTATCTGATTCTATGAGTTTGGTTCGTATTATACAAAATATTTGTCCAGATGAAATATACAATCTAGGAGCCCAGTCACATGTGGCAGTTTCTTTTGAGAGTCCAGAATACACGGCTGATACGGTAGGAATAGGGGCATTACGTATTCTTGAGGCTATTCGCATTTCAAGTTTGGAGAAAAAAACTCGTTACTATCAAGCGTCTACTTCGGAGCTTTATGGAAAAGTCCAAGAAGTGCCTCAAACTGAAAATACCCCTTTCTATCCAAGAAGTCCATATGCAGTTGCAAAATTATATGCTTATTGGATAACTATAAATTATCGTGAAGCTTATGGTATTTATGCTTGTAATGGAATTCTGTTTAACCATGAGAGTCCAATTCGTGGGGAGACTTTTGTTACTAGAAAAATTACCCGTGCATTGGCAAGAATAAAATTAGGGCTTCAAGAGTGTTTATACTTAGGTAATATTAATACAAAGAGGGACTGGGGGCATGCCAAAGACTATGTAGAAATGCAATGGTTGATGTTGCAGCAGAAGGAACCAGAAGACTATACAATATCTACAGGTGAGCAACACTCTGTAAGAGAATTTGTAGAAATTGCAGCAAGCCATCTAGATATGAATATAGCATGGAAAGGGTCTGGAGTTGAAGAGAAAGGAATATGCCAGGGAAATACAATTATTTGCGTTGATCCTCGTTATTTTAGGCCCACAGAGGTAGACACTCTTTTAGGGTGCTCCACTATGGCAAAAGAGAAATTGGGGTGGGTTCCAAAAGTGTCTTTTGAAGAGCTAGTTAAAGAGATGGTGGAATCAGATTTAAAAGAGGCTAAAAAAGATCAATTATGCCAGACAAAGGGTTACTTAACTTATAATTATCATGAGTGAAATATGTTAAATTTAAATGGAAAATCAGTATTAATTACGGGTGGAACAGGGTCTTTTGGGCATCGTTACGCATCTACTCTTTTGAAGAAATACAGCCTTAAGAGGTTAATTATATTGTCTCGTGATGAGTTAAAACAATATGACATGGAGATTAAGTTTAAAAATAATGAAAACTATTCTCCAAATATTATGAGATTTTTTATTGGAGATGTAAGAGATAAGTCACGACTTATTGAGGCAATGCGTGGGGTTGATATAGTAATTCATGCTGCTGCACTTAAACAAGTCCCTGCAGCAGAGTACAATCCAATGGAGTGTATTAAGACTAATATTCATGGCGCAGAAAATGTAATACAAGCAGCATTGGAAAATAATGTGGATCGAGTTATCGCACTTTCTACGGATAAGGCGGCCAATCCAGTAAATTTGTATGGTGCAACAAAGCTGGCATCAGATAAACTCTTTGTGGCGGCAAATAATATGTCTGGTGGCAGGACAAAATTTTCGGTTGTTAGGTATGGGAATGTGGTTGGATCTCGTGGCTCAGTTGTTCCATTTTTTAAAAAGTTAATTTCTGAAAATTCAGACTATTTACCCGTTACTCACGAAAGTATGACGCGCTTTTGGATAACATTGCAAGAAGGTGTTGATTTTGTGCTTAAGTGTATGAATTATATGTATGGCGGTGAAATATTTATTCCTAAAATACCATCGGTCAATATTATGGACCTTGCTAAAGCCATGGCTCCAGACAAGAGAATTGAAATAATTGGAATTAGGCCAGGAGAGAAAATACATGAAGTTATGTGCCCATCAGACGATTCTCATTTGACAGTTGAATTTGATGATTATTTTGTTATTAGTCCCAGCATAGTTTTTTATTCTAGACCTAATGATTTTTCTAGTAATGCCATTGGAGACAAGGGTTTTAAAGTAAATCAAGGGTTTGAGTACAGTTCTGGCAACAACTCTTTCTTTTTGAATAAAGAAGAGATTCTAAAGTATAACAGTTCAAAACAATAATTCATTTTTTAAAGTGATTTAAATGTTATCTTTATCACCCCAAAACCTCTGACAACTTTTTAAAATTTCTTATATAAAACATCCTAAGAAGCCTTCTTCTTATTCTGGTTCAATTTTATACTCTCTTGGTACACATTCATTGGTTTTTTATAGTC
>Ga0233434_1004820_pt1 | contig 10188 bp, 7 predicted proteins | sample SI_122_August201_4_FD_182738 | JGI IMG/M metagenome (GOLD analysis project Ga0233434, IMG submission 182738) | Seawater microbial communities from Saanich Inlet, British Columbia, Canada - SI_122_August2016_120_MG | ecosystem: Environmental > Aquatic > Marine > Inlet | place: Canada: British...
AAAAATAAAACAAAACTCATCGGTAGTGATGCGCGTTGAATATACTCGAAACGGTCAGCCTTATCGGCCCAAGTCTCGTATTCTCTGGCGCGGCGTTGTACTGGACCATTACAACGGTAAGACCTGGAACTCCACCTTGAACAACGGATTCAGTCTGCGAAATAAACCGGGAAAAGGGCTTAGCCTGTTCAAGGTTTCTCGCCCCACCGAGGTGGTTGAACAAACCGTGTATATGGAATCTTTTGATATTCCATATTTGTTCACACATGGCATTCCAGTTTTTGTCGATGGCAATTTTACAAAACTGAACGTCGACCAGGGATTCGTTTTAAAAACCGATCGTGCGCAGTCTGGCCCCAAAAAATATACGCTGGTATCTGAGATATCTGATCCCAATAGGACCTACAATAGTGAGCTTCCACATCCCGATGACACTGTTTTTCCTGAACGGTTTTTGCAGCTTCCAGAAATCAGCACAGCCACAAAAAATTTATCAGCAAACTTGACCCGCTCTTCCAATTCAGCCCGAGAAAAGGCGTTTAACATTCTCAATCATTTCAGAGATTTTGGTTATACACTGGAGATGAAAAACGATCCCGATAAAACAGCGCTGGAATATTTTCTGTTCGACAGGAAAGAAGGGCACTGCGAATATTTTGCTTCTGCTATGGTCATCCTACTTCGGGCGGCGGGTGTGCCCGCCAGACTGGTCAACGGTTTTGTGGGTGCCGAATGGCACGATTGGGGAAATTACCTTATAGTCCGTCAAAGCCATGCTCACTCCTGGGTCGAAGCTTATCTACCTGGAGTGGGTTGGGCGGTATTTGATCCAACCCCTCCAGACCTCACTCAAGCCGTTGCTCCAGAAATCAATCCCTTGACACAAACCCTCGATCTCCTACGGATGAACTGGCAGCGTTATATCATCCGTTATTCCGTCAACGATCAAGCCGACATGATCCAATTCTTCCGCTCCGGTGGAAGCGATACAATCGACTTGCTGAAAAACCTGACTTCATTGGAATGGAAAGATATATGGATACCGAATCAAAGATGGACTTTGTTGGGCCTGCTTTTAATGGCTGGCGGTATTATGCTTTTTCGAAACCGCAGGTTTTCACCACCCTCAGCGGTATTATTGTATGAAGAATTGCAAAAGCGTCTTAAAAAGAACGGCATCCCAATAAAACCCAACTTGACCGCGCGGGAACTATTGCACTCTGGCATTCCTGATCAAAAATTCAAACAGGTCGAGCGTGTGATCGACTATTACGAAAAAGTTCGTTTCGGTAACAAACCGACTGACGCAAACATCGAAAAAGAAGTCAGGGCGGCACTGAGTTCTATTTAGTCTACGCTAGTGAGGCAAGGCTCTAAATATATCGGGGTTTTCTTCGCCAGTAACGGAGAGTAACCCCACTGCACCTTTATTGATCCTGAATATACTATGGTCGACCAACAAATAATCGCCAGGGATATCGACCTTGAACTCCACAATAGTGGCACCGGCTGAAGGAACCAGGGTGGTCTGTACGTTTTTATTCGTGATCCCGTTCAACGCTCCCTCCACATACACCTCATCAAAAACTTCACCAATAACATGAAAAGAAGAAGCCCCATTGGGACCGATATTTCCAAAATAGATTCTTATTTTTTCTCCCACTTCCGCCTGCAAAGCGTTGTCCCCCATCAATGCACCTGAATTGCCATTGAACACGACATAATCGGGTTGCTCTGCCATGCCTTTTTCCAGCGAAAACTCCAGCACATCTTCATCCTCTGAAGGCTGGGTGAAAAACTCACTCTGAAAAACATAAAACTCATGGTCCACGCGTGACAACCCATGCTTCGGCTCTACCAGAATCAATCCGTACATACCGTTGGCAATATGCTCTGGAATGCTGGGCACAGGCGAGGCGCAATGGTAAACAAAAAGTCCGGGATGCAGCGTTTTAAATTGAAATACTTTGTTCTCCCCCGGAGCAACCAGAGTGACGGCCGCCCCGCCCCCCGGTCCGTTGACGGCATGAAGATCAATATTGTGCGGAAACTGATTGGCGCTATCGTTGGAAAGATGAAACTCCACCGTATCGCCAAGGCGCACGCGGATCATCGGCCCAGGAACCGTTCCGTTAAAACTCCAGAATTTGTAGTTTTTTCCGTCCAAAGGACCGAGAAACTCTTTCGCCTCAAATTTCACCACCACCGTTTCAGGCATTATCCGCGAGGTATGAGGCGGTACGTTAGGTGCCTTGGCTGTGTTTATCTCTTCGGAAAATGCAAGACCGTTAAATAAAACCGAGACGACAGCTCCTGCCATCAGGAAGTTTATAAATCTTTGTAATTTGGGCACTCTATTCATTCTCATTTCAGAAAGGAAAAGGGTTGACAGCATAAGATGGCTGCGAAATAATAGTGTAATTCACTCATTTTAAATGACTTAACCGCCGAACACGCAAACTGGCATGTTCGGCCTTATTATACAGGCTTACGCACCTTCTATGGATGTTTATTGGGAACAATTCAAAACACCTTTTCTTTGCTTTGCGGGTTTTTCGGGTGTCGGCAAAACAACATTGCTCGAAAGGCTGACGAAAAGGTTTGCTGAAGAAGATATCCGTGTGGGTTACTACAAACACGATTCGCACCGATTCAAGATGGACAAAACCGGGAAAGACACCGCGCGCGTTCGTGAAGCGGGTGCTGGGATTGTGGCTATCAATGACCCGACCCATTTTGGAGTGATCGCAGATAATGATTTCAAACAACTCACGATCACGCATGCATTAGAACGCTGTGACTGCATATTGATCGAAGGATACAAGCAATCCCCATTCAACAAAATTGTGTTTCTTGATGACGCAGGCAAACTACCCATTCCCGCTGACAGTAAGGGAATTTGTGCCATTGTGCATCAAGGGAAGGGAACACTGGAACAGTTTATTGAGCAGGGCATTCCTCTATTCCATCGTGACGAGATCGAAAAAATCTTTGATTTTGTCAATGGTCATTTCAAAAGATGTGCCAGCGAACTTTATGGAGCTGTTTTTGTAGGAGGTGAAAGCAAGCGGATGGGAAAGCCAAAATTTTCGCTAAACTATGAAGGCATAACAGGAACAGAGAAGGCGGTCAAACAGGTGAGCAAATTTTGCAATAAAGTATTTCTTTCCTCGCGGGCCGATCTGGATATGAGTTCTTTACCAGAAATCGATAATGTCGAGCGTATCGATGACGAACACATTCAACTTGGGCCTGTGGGTGGACTGGCGACTTTGATGGGACGATTCCCTGATAAGGCGTGGATGATAACCGCATGTGATATGCCCTTTTTAAAAGAAGAGGATTTCGAGACAATATTTCAACAGCGTGACCCATTAAGATATGGGACATGTTATGTTCAAAAAGGGCGGTTTGGTTATGAGCCCATGTGCGCCATTTACGAGCCCAAATTCATCGTCCCTCTTTTTGAAGCCATGTCAAGACGAGAGCTTTCCATGTCCAGGATTATTGAGGCGCTCCCATTTAAAAAATTAAAGATCGACGAAGCGGACCGGTCAAAGTTTATGAATATCAACACAGCCGAAGATTATGAAAAGAGGAACATGAGAATAGTCGTTTATCAAAAGAGGGAAACATCATGAGTCTGATCCCCGTCGAAGAAGCAAGACAAAAAATTCTGGAGAAAATCCAATTTAAAGGCGTTGAAAAAGTTTCATTAGGTGAAGCGCTGGGGCGAGTGCTTGCTGAAGATGTCGTTGCCGGACTAAACAATCCACCCCTGGATAATTCAGCAATGGATGGGTACGCGTTGATCGCAGAAGATATTGCCAACGCTACTCCCGATTCTCCTGTCAAACTCGAAGTTGTAGAAGAAATTGCTGCTGGTTATACGGCTAAAGGCACTCTAAAACCAGGCCAAGCCATGCGCATCATGACGGGTGCCCCCATCCCGGCAGGAGCTAACGCGGTTTTGATGCAGGAAGATACGGATAAAGAGGGTAACTTCATCCTCGCGAAAGACCGCGCTGATGTCGAAGAAAACATCCGCAAAGCAGGCGAAGATGTGCAAAAAGGCGAAACCGTCATTAAAAAAGGCGTCACTCTCAGTCCTGCCCATATTGGCATGATGGCTGTAGTGGGTCGATCGCAAGTGGCTGTGGGTCAGCGACCTACTGTTTCCATTCTTTCCACCGGCGACGAAATTCTCGAACTCGATCAAAAACCAGAAGGCCCTCAAATATACAATAGCAATGGTCACATGCTGGCGGCACAAATTCGCTCGGCAGGCGGTCTGCCTATCTATTTAGGGATCGCGAAAGACACAGAAAAAGATTTGATGGAAAAGTTTGAGTGGGCGCTGAAAGCAGATATTGTGGTTTCATCGGGCGGCGTATCGGTAGGGGATTACGATCTTGTCAAAGCCAGCCTGCAAAAAATGGGTCAGGAAATGCTTTTCTGGAAGGTCGCCATGAAACCGGGTAAACCCCTGGCTTTCGGACGCATCGGCGACATACCTATCTTCGGATTGCCTGGAAACCCGGTTTCCTCATTTGTATCTTTTGAGCAGTTTGTCCGCCCTTCTCTGAAAAAAGTGATGGGGTGTGCAGACTTGCGGCACCAAACCGTGCAAGCCAAACTGACACGAACCATCCACAAAAAACCAGGGCGACTGCATTTTTTAAGCGCGATCGTTTCATCAAGTAACGGCGAATATACAGCTACCCCAGCAGGCGAACAGGGATCGGGCATTTTAAAATCTGCCGCCAATGCCAATGGTCTACTGATTTTCCCTCTGGAAGAGTCCGAAATTAAAGAAGGCGCGCAAGTAGCCGTTCAGTTACTGGATACATAAATAAATTGCAAAACTCAACGGTGGCTTTTCAAACGTCATCGCGAATGACCAAAGGGAGTGTGGCGATCCAGATGAATAAAAAACCTTCAGCGGCTTTATGACCTTGCAAAGCCGGAAAAGTCAGCCATCCAAATTGTTTGTCTGGATTGCTTCATCGCCTTCGGCTCTTCGCAATGACGGCTATAAATAACCCGAAACAACGCGAACTATTTTTCAAACCCAAACTATGCAAAAACGCAATATTCTAAAAACATTTCTAATTGCTGCAATTTCATTAGCCGCTTTTTTGCCGGGGCTTGCTTTTGCTCAGTCTGATGCAACTCTGGACCGCATCGTCTCGCAAATCGAATCGCTTTACCCCCCATTGGAAGGCTATGTCATTGCCGTGGAAGGTAGCGGATTGACCCTCGACCTCAAGCGCGGAATGGCCGTAAAAAAAGGCGACCGCCTAAAACTGATCCGTTATGGTATGGAGCTTTTTCATCCTGTGACGAAGAAGAAGGTCGGCCGCAAGGAAACCGATCTGGGAGAAATCGAAATATTAGAAGTCCGAAAAGACTTCTCCCACGCCCGCGCCACCAACCCAACCGTGCTGGCTAAAAAAGGCGATGGTATTAGAAGTCCGTTCCAGAAGCTGACCTTTCTGGTGGCACCCCCCACAATTAAAACGCGAAAAAAAATTGATGCCGATCGACTGCGCTTCAATCTGGAAAAGAAACTGAACCAGCACCCGCGGTTTGAAGTCCCAGCATTTGATTTTGGTCTGTGGATGGCTGATGAAAAGCTGAACGAAACCTCTGCCTTAAAATCCAAAAACCTGAGTCGGCTGAAACGCAAAGTCAATGCCGATCTCATTTTGCTCCCCAATGTTCGTACTATAAAAGGAAAGATGGTCCTGAGTTACAAGCTGGTCTCCGCAATAGATGGCTCGTTGCAAAAACAGGCCAAAGTACTATCAGACGACCTGCCTGCCGCAGAGGCTCGCCAGGAAAGAAGAGGAGGCCCGCAAACTAGTTTTGACGCGAAGAAAAAATATTTCAAGTTCATCGATAAAGAAGAGTTCCCTTACGAGGTGGTGGACTTCGATGTCGGAGATCTGGACGGGGATGGCAAAAACGAATACGTTCTCGTGGACCAGTACCGGGTCATGGCCTACAAGCTAAAAAAAGGCAAATTAAGAAAAATAGCCCAGATGAAAACCAAAAAAGGGATTAACCGGATTCTTGGTGTTGATGTGGGAGACATCAACGGCAATGGCCGCGATGAAATTTTTGTCACCAACCGGAATGGCAGCAAACTGGAATCTTTCGCGCTGGAACGACAACCGGGAAAAAAAGGCTTCAAACATGTCTGGAAAGACGCGAACCTTTATTTCCGTATTATTCGCCCCTTTGGGGAAAAGCCGACCTTGCTATCGCAGAGTCCAGGATTTGAAACCCCCTTTCTAGGCCCTATTAAAAAGGTCGTGTTTAAAAACAGGCGCTATACCCCAGGTCGCAAACTGAATACTCCAGATATTTATGGGACGCACTTCATCTTATATGGGCTAACACAGACCAACCTGAGTGGAACCAGGGCCAAGGAAACCGTAATTCTTGATGACAATTACCATTTACGGGTATATGCCCCCAATGGCAAGGTCGTAGTGAAATCAGACGAACACTACGGTCGCGACCCCCGTTTGATCGATGTCGGTGTCGCCGATGAGGTCGCAGGAACCCTGCGAGGTGAGCCGGTTCGCTACAAAAGCCGACTGCAGTTTGTGAAAAATGGCAAAAGCCGTTTTCTGGTTCTGCCCAAAAATCATACCGCTGGTAATGGATTATTAGACAGGCTGGTAATCGTAAACAATTCAAACCTCGCAATTTTAGGCGTAAATCGGGAAGGTTTTGAAAAGGTTTTCGAATCTAACAAGCAAAAAGGTTATCTCGGTGCTTTCCGGGTGGTGCCCCGCAAAGACAATACTGGCGCAGATGTACACATTTTGCGAACAGAGAAAACCTTTACCTCCAGTGATGCATCCAGTGGCACCAGCACTTTTTCAACCCATTTTTGGAAAGCGGAGTGAGAACCCATTGGACGTGGGGCAATAATGGCATTAAAATCGGCATTGCGAGCCACAAAGCGGCGTAACCATCCAGACGGGTTGGTAGCCTTTCGTTGGATTCAAGGCTTTTTAAGGCCTGCAAAACCGGTCACCCTAATTGAGGGAGACTTTGCGAACTGCTTTTCCTCAGCAGACTCGTTTCATCGATTGCTTCGCTTCGCTTGCAATAACTGATCAAAGGTTTCACCCGTATCCGTATTGTGACAAAAAAGAGTTTCAAATATTGACTTTTTGCTAATATAATACAATGGTCGTCATTAGCAGGAAACACGAGGTAAAAAATCAAGAAAATACCAAAAAACCGTTGATTTCTATTTGGTTTAATGGTATATTTTCAGGGATTTTAATACAATTTCACACAAACAGATCTATTGCGTAAGGTTTCAGCAACTTACTTAACGAGTTTAATAGTATTAAAAAGTTCAAATAGTATTCAGTTTTCAAAAAAGTAGTTTAGTCATCAACAAAAACTTGGAGGAGAAAAAGCATGAAAAAGAATTTTTTGACTGTAGCCGCAATGGCTGTCGTTGCATTTTTTGTATCGACCGAAATTGCTAAAGCAGCCGACATCACATTCAGCGGGCAAATTCGAACTCGCTATGAAGCAGCAGAACACCTTAATGGTTCTGCTACTAACACAACTAGCGCGTTCAACGATGCGACGAACGCCGATGATTTCATCGCAAGCTCAGTTCGTCTCAACGCGCATGCCAATATCAACGACAGCACGTCCGCGTTTATTCAATTGCAAAGCAACCGGACTTGGGGTCAAAGCTCAGGTGCTACGGCAGTAGCCCGAACAGCATCAGCACTTGGTGGTGGTGGTTCAGGCAACGCTTCAGGCACAGCGAATGATGGAGATGCTTCTGTAGGTGTGCATCAGGCTTATTTCACATTGAAAAACTTTGCTAATCTTCCGGTTGCAATGGATGCCAAAGTCGGTCGTCAGGAAATCATTCTTGATGGACACCGATTGTTCGGTAATACCGTTTGGACCATGGGTATGCAGTCTCATGACGCAATTGTTTTGAGTCACAAGCATGACAATATGGCTCTGACCCTGGGTTATGTACTCGCGCAGGAAGATGGTCGTAATACAGACGTTAATGACGCGCAGGATAATGAAGTACTTTTAGCGCATTTCAATTATAAAGGTATTTTAGGCGGTCAGTTTTCCGCTATATACGCCTCGTTATTCAACGGTTGTGGTGGAGCAAACACTGCTACCGCAGCAAACACTTTGAATTGTACACTCGCTGACAACGATATTCACACCATTGGTGGTCGCCAAGCAGGTCAGCTATTTGGCCTTGATTACCGTGGTGAAGTTTACTACCAATGGGGTACTGCTGATGGTACAGCTAATGGCAGAGCTATTCAGACAACTGCTGATAGGACTGACCGTGATGCCTATATGTTTGGTGTGCGTGTTGGTAAATCGTTTAACAACGTTATGTTCAAGCCGAGCGTTACATTGTGGTACGACTACCTTTCTGGAACTTCTGATGAAGATCAAAGAAATGGTGATTGGAAAAGTTTCAACACCTTGTTTGACACCGGTCATAAATTCTATGGCTTACAAGATCTATTCCTCGGTGTAGGTGGCGGTACAGGTACTGGAACAAGAGGTTTGGGTTTGCAGGATTTAGCTGTCAAATTCAAATTAAACCCAATGCCAGGTTGGACACTGAAGCTAGCTGCGCATGCTTTCGCTACTGCAGAAGGCCCTGGTGCTTCTCCAACGACAGCGGGTTACACCTCAGCAGGCGGTTCTACAACTGGCGTAAATGCGGGAAATAACGCTGATGGCTACTTAGGTAATGAAATTGACGTAACCTTAGTTAATAAGTACAACGCCAATACCAACATCATGATTGGCTTTTCAAACTTCAATGGAACTGAAACCTTCCGTAACATCAAGACTACTACGGCTGCTTCTCAGACAATTGGAAGCGACGATGCTAACTGGGCTTATGTTCAGTTTGATGTGAAGTTCTAAGTTTGTCTTCCCAAAAACCCTCCGGCCCTCTGGGTCGGGGGGTTTTTTTTTGTCTGTTTCCTGTGTGAATGCTGGTAGACCGAATCTGAAATATGATATCCTTTCAATGTTCTTCTCTTTTATCTGCCTTGAAAAAAACCCAAACAAACTATGAAATATAAATTACTGACATTATTCTTATTACTGGCCCCCTACCTCGCCTGGGCAGAACCTGAAGTCTTTGAACTCAACGGAAAACCCGTCCCCGCTATTGTTGCCAAAGTCAACGGAGTGGCTTTAAGTTCTACCCAATTAGAAGGTGAACTCATTGCTTTTCGTATGCGTTCCCAACATCAGGGTAACCAAATTAAACCCTCTGAAGAGATCCTGATCGCTCGTGAATTGCTCAAAGCAGAGATCATGAAGGAAATAATCACTCAGAAAGCAAAATCGCTCGACATCAAAATAGCACCGGAGCAAATCGACTTACAGGTTCAAGGCGTCGAAGACAAGTTTCCCAATCATACGGCGTTTATTACGGCTCTGGCTTTCCAACGTATGAATATAAAAGCCCTCAAAGAAAAAATTGAAAGCACCCTTTTGGAAGACGAATTGATTCGACATGAGATAGCTCCAAAAGTAAAACTAAGTGATGATGCCGTCAAAAATTTCTACAATGCCAATAAAGCCCAATTTATGAAACCTGCATTGTACCGGATTAAGCATATTCTCATTGCCACGATCTCGTCTCCCCAAAAGTCCGCAGATGATGCCAGTCACAAAAAAGCCCTGCGTATGACCCGGATGATCAATGAAGAAGCTAAAGCCAAAGCAGAAAATGTTTTACAAAAAGTTACGGCAGGAGGAGCCAACTTTGAGCAACTCGTAAAAGAATTCTCGGAAGATGAGGCTTCGAAACAGAAGGGTGGATTGTTGGGAGATTTGCATCCAGGAAGCACGATCCCCGAAATCGCAGAGGCTATGGTGAAATTAAATGAGGGGGAAACCAGTGGTATTATTGATAGTTCGTTCGGACACCATATCTTGAAGCTGGACGAAATTATTCCAAGTGTATTGATCCCTTTTAAAGACGCACAAAGCGACATATTGAATATTTTAATGAAAAGGGAAACAAAAAAGCTGTTCAAAGAATATGTAATCGATCTAGAAAAAACAGCCAAGATAGAAATTTTTATTTAACCTAGCCCATTATTGGCTGCATTATCAAATCCCCCTCATCCTAACCTTCTC
>Ga0233434_1004823_pt1 | contig 10180 bp, 6 predicted proteins | sample SI_122_August201_4_FD_182738 | JGI IMG/M metagenome (GOLD analysis project Ga0233434, IMG submission 182738) | Seawater microbial communities from Saanich Inlet, British Columbia, Canada - SI_122_August2016_120_MG | ecosystem: Environmental > Aquatic > Marine > Inlet | place: Canada: British...
TTTGCCTACGGCAATCATAGTTTCGTGAATATTGCGAGTATCCCCCGTAACGAAATCCTGAATGGCAACATCCGCTTGTTTCTGCATGGAATTAACCTTATCCAGCGAGTCAGCAAGGGTATCTGCAAAAGAAGGTCCCCCTTCTGCACCTACCGGGGACGCACCAAGTCCCTGAGAAGGTCCCGGCCCTTGTAATGCCTTTAAATTGCTGGATACGGTAATATCATTCATAAATATAGATTCATCAAGATAGTAATTTTATCGAATATATTATAACAATAATTTAGCTAAAAAACTAATCCTACTGTTGCGGCAACTCCGTCACGGCACTGCGAATGGTTGCACCCCTTTTCATCATCAACTGGACAGTTGCGTTGTAATAAATCTGATTTTCGGCCATTTTTGCCATTTCATTATCTATATCGACATTATTTCCGTTGGATTTAGCGGCCGCTTCCTCTTCAAATGGATCTGCTTCCAAATCCATAATATTAGAGTTTGAAGGCCCAAAGTGCTTTTCGTTGGTCGAATTAAGGTTTAGACCCATTTCAGATCCCAAAGCGGCACGTAATTGCGCCTGAAAATCAATGTCACTGGCCTTGAATCCCGGAGTATCAACGTTACTAATATTCGATGAAATCAGGTTTTGCCGGGTAGACATCATATTCAGTCCCTTTTTTAACACTCCGGGGACCTTATCCGAAAATAAAATTCTATCAATCAGTGGCATATCAACTCTCCTTGTCCTTTTTATAGAGCAAAAGATATGCCACAAGACCCAAAACGAGATATTTTTTTCAAAATCCCATAAAACATTGTGTTTAAACGATTTTAAATATTCTTTGTAAATGCTTGGACCATCTGTAATACGTCAAAGAGGCTGAATTGTGGCTATTTTTGCCGGATTTTTGACATTTTTTTCTATAATTATTCCATTAATTATCAGGCTACAAAGCAGAAATTATATTTGGTATTTTGGGGGGATCCCCTTAAATCAAAGAAAAATCATCTCCCAAGTTTAAGAATCACACGACCTGTATCTAGATAAAAGTAAAAAATTCGCATGAATTATTCTTTCACAAACACAGCATATAGGAATAGGAAATTGAAAAATTTTCAATTGTAAAAAGCTAATTCACATAAATTTTAGTTCCCTAATTACATAAATCAATTGGTTATACTTTTTTTAATTTCCCTCAATAAAACATAACCTCAATTCATCCTCTCTTGCATATTCAAATATTTTCTGATTAAATGTTTAAGTTTTTATAATCGTCAGTGAAGATAATTACTGCGATACTTATCAGCTCACACCTTCCTATTGCTCGTACTAGTAGAGCCTACGAAACAATCTTACAAATTACGCATGCAAAATTTATTACCACCTGAAACACTAAGTCGACCAACCCCACTTAGGAGCATCGTCTTGCTCTTAATTGTAACTGTGGCTTTGTTCCTTAGAGTTTATGAACTTCCCCCATGGTTTTTTAACGCAGAAAGTCATGCTGTTTTTAATGGATTGAGACTTCATCTCTTGCCTCTGTTTAACTTTTCGGATCATATATCAGAAAATTTTTTCAAGTCCTTTTTCGGGGGCACATCTGGTATTAGATTTCCACTATCAACTTACGTAGCATCAACAATATATAGTTGGTTTGGCATTCCCTTAAATCAGTACTGGATATATTTCTTTTATTGTAGTGTTGGAACTTTAGTCGTAGTCGGAACCTATTTACTAGGTTGTAAACTCTTGGACTACAGGTCAGGACTAATTGGAGCGGCTATTATAGCAATCAATTCCACGCAAATTGATTACAGCCGGTCAGACGGTGCTCAGGTTACGGTCTCATTTATTTTCATGGTTTGCATTTATACTCTTGTTCATTACAAACAGCATCGCACTTGGTTCTGGAGGACAGTTTTCAGCATTTTGCTTACTCTCATAGCCAGCATGGAAACGATTTTAACAATACCCCTGATTTTATTATATCAACTCATTCTATTTGTACCGGCCGAGTCTTCATATTCCAAGAAAGCTGTTGGTTGCTTTCGATACCTGTACAGTAAAGAAAATATCCTGATATGGCTACCTTGCTTTCTTACTCTGTTAATTCATTATTATGTTTATATAAGAATTGGCATGAGCAATATTGGTATGTTTGGTTATATGATTATGAAAAGCCAAAATTCTTATTCTTCAATAGATTTTTTGAATAGTCCTGCCTGGGATTATCGAACATACTCCTATTACTTTAATAAGGAGTTTTTCTTCAGTAGCATGGCTGTTTTGTTTTTTCTGCTTATCCGCTGGAGAAATATTCACTTTGGTGAGATTTTTATATTTTCAGGAGTTGGTTTCTTTTACCATTTTTTTTGGTTTTTCCTTGCTGGCGGATCGTTTTATAACACCTACATTTTTGCATGCCTTAATGGACTGTTCTTAGGGTCCATATGGGTTACTTTATTCGATAATATGCATGGGAAATTCTGGGCAAAAGGTAAGTATTTGGTTATATCCGGGTTATCAATTTTTCTACTAATCCAGGCGGTAAATGTGTTTCAAATTGCATTGAGGCGACAACACCTTATTCACCCATTAAAATCTATGGGCTTTTATATACAGGAGTATGGTGGAGAAAGTCCCACGGTATATCTCATGCAGCGTTGTGATAATGCGCAATTCCTGGTTACTTCCGAGTTTTTTTTCGGCACACAAATAATAGATATGGAATATAGGGGTTCACCACGTAAACTTTTTTGCATGGGGTCCGAGTCAATAGAGAATACTCTTTCGGCCTACAAATTGAAAGATTTTGATTTTTATGTTGCCCCCTACGCGCATTCTTATTTAACTGGGGAAGCAAATGGTAGGACAGATCCTCATATCAACATGCGGACACCCAAAATGGATTCGGTCATACTGGATCTTCGCAATAAGGGAGTGAAACGTGTTGCCACGATCAAGGATAAAGGGCTATTACTGGGTGAAATTTATTCCCGGCTCGACCTTCCTTTTAAGGATATGGAGATTGATGAATACGATAATTTATGGGATAAAAATTTTGGAAATATTGCGGGAGTGGTTAAAACCATATGGAGCGGCCAGTCGAGCACTTGGGGTACTTTATGGCATACACAAACTGGCATTCAATATCCAAGCGACCCCAAAACCGGTAAGATTCAATATCCCCATTTATCAAAAATTGATAAATAAATAATAAAAATATACTAATGGGAAAGTTTGGGTTTGAGATGATAAAACAAGAAAGAATAAGGTGTCAGGAATGCTGGTAATTGAATAAAAGGAAGATCCATGATAGGAGGTCCAAATTTTAATGGGGAAATCAGATTTCTTTGAGGAATAGATTTAAAATCAATAACTTCAACTCCAAGATCCGCAACCAAGCAAGAATAAAAACGCTCGGAGTATACAAAAGTTGGCATAAATTCAAGGTAATTCAAGACTAGGGTTTCAACATGCAAGGCAATATGAGGTATGACCATTTCAACACCAATTACCCCATTACAAGAAACACGGAATACCTCCTTAAAAAATTCTTTCATCATTTTTGCAGGATCCGTATCTTTATGACGCCCAAAATGGTGTAGAGGATTATTGACAATAACATAGTCAATACTCTGGTCGGAAAAGGGAAGCTTCTTGGCATCACCAAGAATCTGATTGCCATTTTTATTATTTCGCGTCAACATGGGGTAGGAACTATCGAGAGCATAAAAAGCTTTTAAACTGTTGGACACTTCCGGGCCTAGTTGTTCAATGGCAGTAGCTCCACCATTTCCAACATCCAACACCACTGCCCCTTTCATACCATTTGAAAGCACTTCAAAATTTCGTCTTTGAAATTCTTCCTGAACTTTTGTGATGATCCCTCCTGGCCCACCAGTCCATCGCTCATAGCGGGCACTGAATAATTCCCATTGTTCTCGCTGAAGGTCATTCATCTGCAGGCTGACTTCTTTAGTAGAACTATTTTCGGTTTGTTTGACAATTCGAAAATCATCAAACAAGCAGGGTACCCCATCAATTACAGGATACCGGTGTTGCCCTTCAGATGAAATCAATACACCGCCTATTTTTCCTCCGGGGATCTTACCAGCGGCCAAAGTTAGATCTCCATCATTAAGTGCTCGGTTAAGGGCTGAAATCTCTTCATGGTCATCTATTAATTGCAGATTCGAACGCGTTAGGGGACAACATAATGGCCCATTCAATGTACTAATTGCGTCCACCGACTTATTCATTTTTCACATTCCTCATTTCAAGAAAAATACTTAGGTCTCTCACAACTCAATTAACGGAAGATAAAACCTTTTGCACGGTTAATCCTATTCATGGCAGGTCTATTTCCTTGACTCCACTTCTTTGCCATAAGCTATACTTCTAATAAGGTAATGAGGGCGATTTTTTACCTCTTCAAATATCCTTCCTACATATTCCCCAACGATACCGAAGCCCAAAAAATTAAGGCTTATGCCTGCTAGCATAATTAAAGCCAGGGGAGTCCAACCGCTTACAATTTTATAAGCCACCAAATCAATACCAATCATTTCCCCGATTTTTGTAATTAAAAAAAACAAAGCTACTAGTAAGCTGATCGACATTCCCCAAATACCCAGGTATGTAAATAGACGAAGTGGGACAGTTGAAAAAGAGGTAATTCCATTTAATGCATGATTGAAATAAGAGAAAAAAGAGAACTTAGACTGCCCAAGAGAGCGCTCATCTCTCTTGTACACCAAACCAGTTGAGGATAAACCGGACCAGGCGCGAAGTCCTCTGATAAATTTATTACGTTCGGGCATACTATTAATGATGTCCACAACCTCACGGGTAATGATGCTGAAATTACCCGCATCTTTGGGTAAATCAAAATTTACTATTTTACCCATCAAACGATAAAAAATTTTTATCTGAGCAGAGATAAACCAGCCTTCCGTACGCTTGGACCTAATTCCATAAACAATATCGAATCCCTCTTCAGATTTAGATATAAACTCAGGAATGACTTCTGGTGGGTCTTGCTGATCCCCATCCATTATTATAACTTTTCGCCCTTGGCTTATTTCTAACCCAGCGATAATAGCCCCGTCATAGCCAAAATTTCGCGTTAAAGTTAAAGCAATTAAATTGGGATGAGTTTTAAGAAGTTTATTTAAAACCAAAGGTGTGGAATCATTGCTCCCGTTATTCACTATAATTATTTCGTAGACACCTGGAATGTCAGACATCATTTTTTCTATTCGTTCAACGAGAGGCCCTATATTCTCCTCTTCGTTATAAGCAGGCATCACCAGACTAAAATCGACAAAACTATTTTCAGTGAGATTCATAAAGGTCTCCAAAATAAATTTGAGACATCATGCGTAAATTGAAAGCCCCTTCGGTAAATTTATCCAATTCAGACTTGTTGCCAGAATTTAATCCAGAAAGAAACCGGGAGATATAAACTTGAAACGGATCTTCTGTTTCAATCGTGGCTCCTGTCAGTTGGTCATTCAAAAATACTCTGTACGTTTCTCCCTTCCCTTCTTGACCACGCGTAAATTCTCGGTCGTTAATTGAAAATGACAAATGCTTCTGCCCATCAATTATTTCCTTAAATTCGAAAAATACCTTGCAATCACCATAATTGAACTTGCATTGATAAGAATCAACTTCAACCTCTTCGAATACTCCAAAAATATTTTTATAACCCAGCAAACTTATTAGTAACGAAAAACCATGCGGCAATAAATCAACTGCAATATCTTTTCCTTCATGAGGTCCTTGTGTATAGAATTTGAATGAAAAGGATTTAATAATTGAAGGCTTTCCGGTTTTTTCTAAAACACTTTCCATAAAATAAGCATTGCAAGTATTAAGAAATAAACACCTGTCCTGATGCTCATTTAACAAATTTATCTGAGCCTCTAACAAATCGGGGTTCAGATTTTTTTTCCAAAACAAAGGTTTTTCGCAAAACACTGCCAATCCCTGATCGAAAGCTGTAAGAATTTGTTCAAAATGAAACTCTGCTGGAGTGCAGATGGACAGGGCGTCTGGTTGCGTCTCTTTTATAAGTGATTCCAGTTTATCAAATGGCTTTGGTGATATCCCAATTGATTTATGCAAAAGTTCAGCTGTCTGCTGAGCAGTTCGCATTGAGGACCCAAGTATCGCACAGATATTGGCACCAGATTTTTGAAACAAACGGGCATGCACTTGGCCAATTCCCCGGGCTCCTAAAATTGCTACTTGAGGAATCGATTCAAATAATGCCATCAAATACTCCGCTTTCCTTTAAGCGGGAATTCACCACATGCTCCTTGCGGTCACACTTACAGTTGAGTTGTTCCATTTTCCCGCAAGAAACGGACATCCCCCTTTTAAAATCTTCCACGTCATAATTATAAAAAACATCCCAGAAGTCCTGCTCCTGCAAATTACCCATTGCCAACCCCCTAAAATGAGGAGCTGCCGATTCGGAACAGTGAGATAACCACCCGTCAAATCCAATGCTTGGGAAAATATATCGGGCAAAACAAGGTAGAGACCTAGGAACTTCATATACATCGTGCATTCCATCCAAATCCAAAATCAGCACTTGGCACTGGCTGTCATTTTCCTTTTCTATTAAAGGACGAAGGCGTTTCATATACTCAGTTATCTGGTCCTTGGAGGGAATATTGGGGTCATTTGTGTTTACAGAATATCCGCGTGGTACCTGTGGAAATGTAAAACGAATTAGATCGACTCCGGCATTTCGCAGATCATGTATGGATTTTAAAACTTCATCTGAGGAGTTATTTAAAGGATTAAGCAGGTATGTCGCGCTAATATCTAGAGGAGCATCCGTTTTGGATCGTTCTTCCACCAATTTACTAATATTGGCGATCACTTTGTCATAAAGCTTGGCTTGACTTTGAGGAACTCCATGAACCTTGTTGTAGGTTTCATTATTCCCCGAATCAACACTTATACTAAAATAACTCAAGGGTGCAATAGAAGCCGCTGTGATTTGTTTTGCCAAACGATCAGAAATATTTATGGCTTTAGTATGAAACCCCGTTATTTGGTTATAATCCAGTGCGACCTGAACAATATCCTCGATGTGGTTATAAAAAAGAGGATCGGTGGCATAGCCTGCAAAAATCACCTTTTTGACCCCTCCTTCTGCGATCTGGGTCATTATTTCCACATAACGCTCAGGCGTAAGCCGTTCGCCTGAATCTTGGGCTGTATGCCCATAGCAATAAGGACATTTCAACCAACAAATATCTCCCCCAATGGGACCAGGCTGGACTTCGACCTGATGAGGAATGACAGTTTTATCAAGAATACTGACCTTTAGTTCATTAACATCCCCATAATATCTTGACTGGTAGCTATAACGCGTTGCTAGGTTTTCCTTGGCTTTTTTGACCATTTCTCCCAGTTCCTTCTGGTTTCCTTCCCGCAGATTAATAATATTAAGATCTTTATTGGTATCGACAGAAAACCAATTTCCCTCAATTTTAAAATGTACCGCTCGTCCCATTTTAATAATTTGGGGGAATAATTCCTGCTCAAAGTTATTGCATTTTTCTAGGTCGATCAAATCTAAGGCACCTTTATTCAACCAAACAAATCCTGAATTAACATGACCACGAACATTGTTATTTCCATTCAAACTAAAATAGGATACTTTTTTTTCACGAGCAAAGTCCTTGAGCTGACCATCTTCCTCAACCAGTACTCCATACTCAGAAATAATTTCAACAGAGGAAAAGGTTGCTAAAGCATTCTTACGCCGATGAAAATGATACATACCAAGGATATCAAAATCGAAAAAGGTATCGCCATTAATTAGGAAAAAGTCCTCACCCTCAGCAATTTGATTGGACACTTTATGCAATCTCTTTGCAATGGGCGTATCCTCACCGGTATCAATAAACCGTATTTCACAATCTAGCTCATCAAATTCTTTGGTGAGGAATTCTTCAATCATTACACCACGATAACCCAAGGGAAAGATGAATTTTCGAAATCCATCTTTATACAAGGTAAGAAAGGTATACCAAATGATAGGTTTGTCATGAACCAAAGCCAGGGATTTGGGGATGGATTCTGTGACTGTCCCCAAACGGCTTCCACGACCGCCACAAAGTACTATCACCCAATGATTTTCTAAAGGGGATTGTGTTATTGCAACCATTACTTTGATTTTCTCAAAAAGGAAAGTAACTTACTTGTAGAGGAAAATTTCGTTATTTATTCTCTTATTTTTTTAAGTAACTATTTGGAAAACTATTTTTGAACTTTGAGCCTGATCCAAGTAAGAAACAAAAAACACCACTGGTTGGTAAATAAGATGTCCTTCAGGCCGCGAGGCTAACTTCCGATCACTTATACAAGAGGTAAATTTCATTATCAAGAGGCTATTTATTTTATGGCAAAATCAAAGCAATTGCCTCTTACGTAAATCATAAACCTCTAGCCTAGGCAATGTCAAACCTTCCAAGAAGAATGAGACAAAAAATAAAGAATTTTTCCAAATAAACCGTTAAATCTTGAAAGCCCAAAAGATATCAAAAAATTGTGAATAGTTAAAAACAAAACCTTAGAGAAGATTTGGTATATAATATTACCCGATTATACTGATGCCACAGAAAATATTTTTCTTCCAAATTTAAGCAATTAAACTACACAAAAAATGAGTTTAAAAACAACATTAATTAATCCTCAGCAAATTTTCAGTAAAGGTCAAATAGCTGCCGGGCTTACCCCACCCCTAGGTGTAGCTTATTTGGCTTCTTACCTTTTGGCTCATGATTATCCCATTCAAATTATTGATGCCTTAGGAGAGGACCCGCATGAAATCAATCCATTTAAAAAGGAATCGTTTTTAAGAGGTTTAAAGATATCCGAAGTTGTCAGTAGAATTGACTCAGACACCCATTTGGTAGGGATATCTAATTTATTTTCTTTTGCCTATCCTGCTATTGAATTGTTGTGCCAGGAAATTCGCAAGGCACACCCTGATAAAAAAATAGTTTTAGGGGGGCCTCATCCCTCAGCTCTCTATGAGGATATACTCAAGAATGTCCCAGAAGTTGATTTTATAGCCATCGGCGAAGGTGAGGAAAGTCTATTAGGACTGTTAAGCTACCTTGAGGGAAGATCGGAATTGGACGAACTATCAGGATTGGCTACTCGAGATAAATCTGGAAAAGTAATAGTATTAAACTCCAGCAAAAGGATTAAAAACTTAAACCAAGACAATATACCTTTTCCAGCACGACATTTATTACCAATGGAAAATTATATTCAAGCACAAGAAGGGCACGGACCATCATCAGGAAGGTGGACTTCAATTTTAAGTTCCAGAGGTTGCCCATATGGTTGTACTTTTTGTGAATCAAGAAGGACGACTTGGATAGCAAGAGAACCAAGTGATGTTGTCGATGAAATGGAGTTTTGCCTTAAAGAATGGGGTATAAATGAATTTCACTTTGAAGATGACAACATGACGATAAATAAGGACCGTTTGATTGGAATCTGCGATGAAATTATTAGTCGTGGCCTAAAAATCAAATGGCAAACCCCGAATGGAATCCGGGCAAGTGTCACAGATAGTGAAATGCTCAGTAAAATGCGGGATAGTGGTTGCCTTCATATTACTTTGGCTCCAGAAACTGGGTCTATAAGAGTCTTAAAAGAAATTATCGAAAAAGGAAAAGATTTCGACTTAACTCAATTAAAGGATTGTGGTGCTTTAGCACATAAACTTGGGTTGAAGGTTGCAGCATATTTCATCATTGGCCTTCCTGGAGAAACCCGCCTAGAGGTACAAGAAACCATTAACTATGCCAAAGAACTTGCCAAGTCTGGGGTAGATGAGGTTGCTTTTGGATTATTTATTCCATTACCAGGCACCCCCTTATGGGAAGTTTCTAAAAAGAAAAACCAGGATTTGGATTTTCTTGATCTTTTAGCAGTTGGGGACATGAACAAAGCTGTTTCTTGGAACGATGAAATAGATGCAGAAGAACTAAATTCTCTGCGCCTCAAGGCTTATATCAGTTTTCATTTAACAAGAATGATCTACCATCCTCTTTTATTTATTAATTCTTTTATTAACGTCTTACGCAATATTGAGGAAACTAAGACAGAAAGAACGTTACTTCAATTTTTAAAACG
>Ga0233434_1004826_pt1 | contig 10176 bp, 10 predicted proteins | sample SI_122_August201_4_FD_182738 | JGI IMG/M metagenome (GOLD analysis project Ga0233434, IMG submission 182738) | Seawater microbial communities from Saanich Inlet, British Columbia, Canada - SI_122_August2016_120_MG | ecosystem: Environmental > Aquatic > Marine > Inlet | place: Canada: British...
GGAAGACCCTCGCTCTTACCCTCAAAGGAAAGTTCAAGCTTCGCGATGTCCGCCATCATGCCAGTCCCCTCGCCCAACGGAGACCGGGAAACCTTCGAAATGCTCGTCCCTTCGGGAAGAAACACCCCCCTCAGGGATTCTGTTAGATACTCTGGTGTAAAACCTTGTGGAAATTCAGGTAAAGCCATTAGCCCTCCAATACTCTACGGGCACATCTATTGTACTTGCCCTTGATCTCAATGTTTCTCGCCAGGACCTGCCCGACTTCGCTGTGTTGCCAAAGTGTGTTCCAGCGCAGGGCTGGTAGTCAACGCCCGATACCCTTCGTATTCTTTTGCTCACGACACCTTTCACCTGATCGCTATCTTCACAGAAACCACTCTGGTCATTCCTACTCTTCACTGAAACCCTTCACTGCAACCCTTCCACTGTGCACCAACTCAATGTGTCAGTGCCTGACCCTATCAGGATAACCACCGGGGGAAACCGAATGCGATTATCATCGATTGAGCGAGATGCCTGAACGAAGAGGATGTTTGGTTAGGCCACAGTTCTTATTTTTCCCCTTTCGATTGGCTCTCTCTGAAGGAAGCGAGGTCGAAACCCTTCTGGGCTTTGGTTGGGGTCTGGCTGTAACAAACGACATCATAGAAATCACGGAAGGCAGAAATCCTGCCCTCGCGTATTTCTGCAACTCCACAGATATGCGGCGTCATCAAATCTCGACCCTGTTCGTCCCAGTGATGATCCACCCGTTCGGTAAAAACGATATCACCCTTACTGGCTATGTGAATCAGTTCGGCACTGAAATGCGTCATGGTTTTAAGAATCGGGATCTGAGCGGCGAAGCCGCCCCGCGCCATCTGCTCGAAGAGCTCCGCCTGGCCATTAATCACTGCAAGGCCGCTATTGGCCCAAACAAACCCCTCAGTACACACAGCCTTTACGACCTCAGGCAAATCACCGGTTTCCATTGCCCTGACCAACTCTAAAACCAGAGTTTCATTACCACCAGCCGCTTTCGTGACGTCTATCATAAGAACCATTCCCTGAGGAATATTTACAGATTCAATAAAACCACATAAGTGGTTGTCTTCACCACCCCGTGAATTTGTATATTCCCGACACAGCCCATAAAGTGAACCGAACAATTTTTCATAAGGAACCAAAATGGTTGCTAAGTTCCAGTTTATTCGCTTTGAAGGCATAGAAGATGGTGTTGCACGAATAGTGCTCGCCCGTCCTGAAAAACGTAACGCACAGAACAAGTCCATGCTATATGAGCTGAATGACGCTCTCGATATGGCATCACACGACGTAGACTGCAAGGTGATCGTCCTCGCCGCTGATGGCCCAGATTTTTCTTCCGGCCACGATTTAAAAGACCGCGAACCACTAACACGAAAGCCCGTTGGGACCTGGGCCGGCTTTGGCCAGCCGGGAATCGAGGGTCATTGGGCATTTGAGGAAGAGCTCTATCTTGGCCTCTGCTGGCGATGGAGGAATATACCCAAGCCCACGATGGTCGAAGTTCAGGGCAGGGTCATCGCTGGCGGCCTAATGCTGGTCTGGCCGTTCGATATTATCGTCGCCAGCGAAGATGCACGTTTTTCTGACCCTGTGGTAGCGTTCGGTGTAAACGGAGTCGAGTATTTTGGACATCCGTGGGAAGTGGGTGTTCGAAAAGCTAAGGAAATGTTGTTCACCGGGGAGGCGCTCACTGCGGAGGAATGCAAAGCACTGGGCATGGTTAATCATGTGGTATCCAGAGAGGAGCTGAAGGAATTCACTATGAAAATGGCTAAACATATTGCCCGCCAGCCCATGCTGGGTCTGAAACTAGCCAAGCAGTCCGTAAACCAGATGCAGGACGCACAAGGCCTGTGGCCCTCTCTGCAGGCCGCCATGTCACTGCAGCACATGGGACATGCGCACGAGCGCCTGATCCACGAATCGGCTATCGAACCAGAAGGCGGCGAAAAGATTAAAAAGCAGGCAAAAAAGAAGGAATCTAACAACTTCGACTGATGTTTATATAGGGGACGAGGGAATTCTCCATCCCCTTTAAAACTGGCGCGCACTACAAAAAGCTGGTAACTTTCTTCGCCTTTCAAGAACGTTTTATTTGGTAAACGCTAGGAGACCTAGATGGCAGAACTTTCAATTAATGAAAAAGTAATGGACCTGACTCCGGAAGGCCCACGACTCAAGGGCATGCGCTGCAAAAGCTGCGACAATCATGTGTTTCCTATGCAAAAGGGATGTCCAAAATGTACTTCTGACGACGTAGAAGAGGTCCATCTAGGTACCAAAGGAACGCTATGGGCGTGGACCATCCAGGGTTTCCCCCCCAAAGCACCGCCCTATCTCGGTGAAACAGACCCCAGCAAGTTCGAACCCTACGGCGTTGGTTATGTAGAACTCCCGGGGGAACTAAAAGTAGAATCACGGTTAACTGTTGCAGATCCCACAGCGCTTAAGTCAGGCATGGAAATGGAACTGGTTGGCGAAAAAATCGGCAAAGACGAAGAGGGTAACGACCTGATCACCTTCGCCTTTGCACCCGTCTAAGTTAGTCAGGAGAAAACATTATGAGTGATGATGTAGCAATTGTTGGAATTGGAATGCACCCGTTTGGTCGCCATGAAGGCGTCAGCGGAATGGAACAGGGCGCTGCTGCAATTCGCACCGCCTGTGCAGATGCCAACGTCAAGTGGGCCGATCTCGAATTTGCCTTCGGCGGCAGTGTTGCCGCAGGCAATCCAGACTCAATGGTTTCCCAGATGGGCTTGACTGGCTTGCAATTTATTAATGTCGTGAACGGTTGTGCAACCGGTGGTTCCGCATTAATTTCTGCCTATAACACGATTAAATCAGGCGCCTTCGATCTAGGCCTTGCGATCGGCTTCGACAAACATGAACGAGGAGCCTTCAGGGTTAACACCGGTAAGTCCGGGGAGCGGGATTGGTACGGCGGCAGCGGTATGGCACTGACCACCCAGTTCTTCGGCATGAAGATCAATCGCTACATGGAAGAATATGGTATTACGCAGGATGCCTTGGCGCGTGTTTCTGCCAAGGCTTTTCGTAATGGCTCCATGAACGAGAATGCATGGCGAAGGCAGGCATTATCTGAAAAGGAAGTGCTGCAGTCGGCTATGTTGTCCTACCCGTTGACCCAGTACATGTTCTGCTCGCCGGGGGAAGGCGGCGTCGCACTAATCCTTGCCAGAGCGGACAAGGCACACAAGTACACCAAGAACCCGATCTTCCTTAAGTCAGCCGTAGTGCGTTCTCGCCGGTACGGAAGTTTTGAAGTACTTGCCCCATCACTGGCGCTCGATTATGCAGATGGCCCGACGGTAGACGCCTCGCAGAAAGCCTTCGAAGCAGCCGGGGTTGGTCCCGAGGACATCGATGTTGCGCAGTTGCAGGATACCGAGTCAGGCGCAGAAATCATGCACATGGCCGAAAACGGCTTCTGTGAGCATGGCGAACAGGAAGCCATGTTGGCCAATGGCGATACTGAAATCACAGGTCGCCTACCGGTCAACACCGACGGTGGTTGTCTCGCGAATGGCGAACCAGTAGGCGCATCCGGTTTACGCCAGGTCTACGAAAATGTGCTCCAGCTCCGAGGCGACGCTGGTAAACGGCAGGTTCCAAACGACCCCAAAGTTGCCTACACCCATGTGTATGGCGCCCCGGGTATATCAGGTGTCACGATCCTGAGCACCTAGAAGTATCTGAGATTAATTCGGAAGCCTCTCTAAAACGCCCTCTATAATGAGGGCGTTTTTGTTTCCGCTGAAAACCAATGACAATAGCCTAACTAACAACCAGATGGATCTCAGATGACCTTTAACGTGACTCAAAGCGGCGCATCCTGCGGTGCATTTATCGAAGGACTAGACCTCACGAAACAACTCGATAATTCACAGGTTGCGGCCCTCAGACAAGAATGGTTACGCAGTCATGTTCTGATCTTTCCAGACCAGGAGCTTTCCGATGATGACCTCGAAAGATACTCATTATATTTCGGTCACTTCGGGTACGACCCTTTTATTGCGCCGATAGACGGCAGGGATCATGTGATAGCAGTTGAACGCAAGGCTGAAGAACAGGCACCGGTCTTCGCAGAGGTCTGGCACAGCGACTGGAGCTTCCAGGAGGTTCCCCCCGCCGGCACCTGCCTCTACAGTATTAAAATTCCCCCATTGGGCGGAGACACAGAATATATAAACCAGCACAAGGCCCTGGCAGAAATGCCCGCAGAGCTTCGAGCGAAAATCGAAGGCAAAACAGCCATTCACTCTGCCCGAGCCGGCTACTCACCGGACGGATACTTCGGAAACGAAGAACAGGAAGCAGACCGGAGCATGCGCATTATTGTTTCAGAGAAAGCAAATGATACCTGGAGGCATCCAATCATTCGTCGTCACCCGGAAACGGGTGTTGAAGGGCTGTTTGGTTGTTTCGGTTATATCATTGGCATCGAAGGGATGGGCGATGCTGAATCCCGCGATCTGTTGATGGAAGTTTACAGCTGGCAAACTCGCGACGAGTTTGTTTACCGGCATCACTGGCAGGAAAACATGCTGGTAATGTGGGACAACCGCTCTGTGCTCCACAAAGCAAACGGTGGGTACGATGGTTACGACCGCCTGCTTCACCGCACGACTATTGCTGAACAGACAGCCGCATGATCATTCCCGGAAGGCCTGAGCCTGACCAACTGCGACGAAATCCAGGCTTCACTATCCCCGAACGAACTAAAGGCTATTCCGTCGCCAGTGTCCTGGCGTACATCAACTGCAACGCTTCGCCCATACCGGAGGGATGTTCCGTTTCGCTGAAGTCGACAACCTGATCCCAGTTTTCAGCGACCGCATCAATGCTCACATCTTCCGTTCTTGGATCGAGGTTCAATCCCACCGCGCGTTCCCAACGAACTTTTTTGAAAGACCCCGCCGAAGCCTCAAACATACTGCCAGACTCTTTGCAGTCCTGGTGTGCAAGATATGCAACAAGCGGGGCAACATAATCTGACTTGATCGCCGTCTTCAAAGCTTGAGGGAAGTTGGCACTGTTCATCTCAGTGGCGCCAAACGGCGAAACACAATTACAGGTGATGTTAGTTTTTGCGCCTTCCTGTGCGATTGATTGGGCCAGACCATACATCCCCATTTTCGCAGACGCGTAATTTGCCTGACCAAAATTTCCATAAAGCCCGGCGGAAGAGGATATCAACACAATTCTGCCACCACCCTGCTGCTCGAAATGCAGCCATCCTGCCTTGGCGAGTTTAAAGGCGGTCTTCAAGTGAACATCCATCACTGCGTCCCATTGCTCTTCAGGCATTTTCCGCAGTGTCTTGTCCTGGATAAAGCCTGCATTGTGGATAATCGCATCAACTCGTCCGCATTCAGCCACCACCCTTTCTACCAACTCTGCACTGTCTTCAACACGGCCCGGGAAGTGTACCGCTCGACCACCAGCAACATTAATCGCCTGAGTCGTGCCTCGGTCATCTTCCGTCGAGCTATTGATCGCAACGGTTGCACCTGCCTGCGCAAGGCATCTTGAAAATGCCTTACCCAGGCCTCTACTTCCACCTGTCACCAGGACAACTTTATCTTCGAATGTTACTGCCATAATGGTTTCCTAACGTTTAAGTTGTGCGATATCAGGCGTTTTAATTTCATAAAGTTCTATAACATTGCCACAGGGGTCACGACCATAAATAGCCGACGACGTATCCCCAAAATTTACGACCTCACCCACAAACTCCATGCCGTGTGTTTTTAGTCGATCATACTCCACCTGAATGTCGTCAACCTGCAGGGCGAAATGTGGATAACCATAATCACAGGGTCTGGACCTCAGGTCTTTTGGCTCAGGATTTTCGTACTGCCAGAGTTCAAGAAAAGCGTTGGGTCCTTTTAACATCGCCATACGAGCCTTCGCGTTTTGCAGTCCAACTGCCCGATCGACTTCTGGCGAACTATCGAACTCGCTCTCCTGGACAATTTCAAAACCCAGACCTTCCGTGTAGAACTTGAGCGCTTTTTCAAAATCGCTGACGCCCAGGGCGACATGGTGTATTCCTACTATCATGTTGTTAGTTCACATCCTTTGTTTCTCAAAAATTATCGCGAGCTGGAGCCCAGGTGTCTGAATTACGTGGTGCTGTGCGCGCGCTGCAGACCTTTCGTGCTAACGACATCGTGCCTTTTTCGAGCGCCGTGGTCCAGATGACAGGTTAGCTGTTGCAGTAACGGATACCTGCAGGGGGTGGACTTACCTTAGCCGCAGGTTGTAGAAGGCAATAATTTCATCAAGGGCAGCTCGGGTGGGCTCACCGTCTTCGTCGATCAGGTGGCGGGTGACGACGCTATGCGGAGGCTGGCCGGTTCCCGGTCTTGCTGATTTAGCAGCCAGCATTGTACCTTTGAATCGATCACCCAATGCGGCCTGGTAGTCATCAAACCGCTCTTTCCTGCAGAAGCTGTCTCCTTCAAAACAGTAGCCAAGTACGGTGAGATCCTCATCCTCAAGCCGAGCCTTGATACACCGGAGCTCATCGGGCGCAATGTGCAAACCTCCCTTTTTGCCAAGCGGCAAAGATGGCTGAGACAACACAGGGGCAAGCACTGATGGCTCAAGCATCAAATTGAACGCAAAGTTCCCCGTAAAGCACATGCCAATTGCGCCAACGCCCTTACCACCGGATTGCTCATGAGCATGTCTCGCAAGCGAACGCAGCCAGTCTACAATCGGACTCGACTGGTTAGCTGAGAACGCGTAGAACTCTTTGGAAATGCAGGCTTTCGCCATAGATGCTAATGCATATCCTTTGCTGGGAACCCTGCCAGCCTCACCAAACATATGCGGCATCCAGACCGTAAAGCCCTCCGCACAGAGTCGACGAGCAAAATCAGCCACCAGTTGATAGATACCGGGAATTTCTGACATCACGATAACAGCCGGCCCTTCACCCAACACATACACGTCTTTGGTTCTGCCAAGGAAAGTCAGCGACTCCACGCGGAAGTCCCTAAGCGGATCAGGATGAATCAGCAATTCTTCTGGCATGAGTCATTTAACTTCAAGCGATCATAGTCAGGCGTTCGTGCGCGCCGACCATACGGAGTTTGATATCGATGTCTTCCGGACACGCACCAGTGCATGGCGCTGAACAGGTGACGCATTTATCTGCCTGTTTATCCAGCGCTGCGTAAAGCAGCATCGCTTCTTTCTCGTCGCCATAATCTTCAAAATACATACGATGACGCAGCACATCATTGATCGGCAGGGACTCCGGGCAGCTGTTCAGACAGTCGCCGCAGGATGAGAAACAATGGGTGCCCGCGATCAGGTCGTCGTATTTATTCAGAACAGCAACATCTGCTTCCGTCAATGACTGGCCAGAGGCATGCAGATATTCATCCAGATGCTCATTTTCAAAGAACGAAACCACCAAACAGGACACATTGGGATCCGAGTTTACCCACTTGAACGCTGCCTGAGTATAGGACGTGGCGTCATTTTGGAACTCAACCATGCCCCGATGTTTAGCGCCCTTAAGGGTCTTCATTGCTACGATGCCAATACCTTTCTCAGCAGCTCTTTTAATAATTTCCTGCTGCTTCGGCCAGGCGCCATGATGGTATGCCAACATCATCACATCAATCTTGCCGCTGTCGATTGCGGCGTTAGCCACTTCTTCAAGATTTGGTGTATGTGTCGATACACCAAGAAATCGTACTTTGCCCTGCTCTTTCGCTATCTCGAACGCTTCAAGCATATTCGGATCCAGCAGTCGCTCCACTGTATCGCAGGCATGGACATGAACAAGGTCAACATAATCTGTCTGCAACCTGCGCAAGCTATCATCAAGCGCAGCAATATAGTCTTGGGGACTCGATCCCTGCCGAACGTGTCCCTCTGAGGTACACCATTTGGTGACCACAAACAGTTTTTCGCGCTTTCTATCCTTCAGGACATTACCAATCGTGGTTTCGGACATGGCTCCGGCATAATCCGGTGACGTATCTATATAGTTAATACCCCGGTCAAGGGCTTCGCGAAACAGGTCTTCCGGATGGGTGTGACGCATGATTCGGCCACTACCAAGCGAAATGTCTGACACCATGAATCCTGTGGAACCCAGTGGTCTCTTGCTGACGATTGTTGACCCTTTCCACCGCTCATGCGCTGTCTCTGCGGTCAACACTTCCTGGCCGACTTCGTTCATCATTGGTACTGTGGACTGCAACCAGGGAGACATCTTTGCAACTACTGCCGCCGTCCCACCAAGAACCCCGCCGGTAACAGCGGCTCCGCCCAATAGAAACTTTCTTCGCCCACTTGGCTTATCTTCCAGCGAGCCATCGCTGCCCAGGTTTTGCGCCCACATCACCGTCAGGACGATACTGGTGACCACGCCAATTGCAAAAGCGATGGAAGGCGCCAAAGGCAGCATAGATCTGTCCATGCCTTCCATAGCCTCATACAGCCATGCGCCAAACCCAAAATAACCTAAAATGATGGTGACGACCCACGCTGTTAGAGTGATATTGCCGATATTCTTCATTCTACTCCCTGCAACTGTGTGTATTGAGCTGAACCATTAGAACTGGCTCGCTAAATCACTCTAGCCCATTTCTATTCTGAAGTAATGTCGTAACAAACAGAACGGGTTAAGATACTTGAATTCAACAGGAAACCATCGGGCTTATCGTGCCCGAATCGATACACTATCCTCTTACTGACGCCGTATTCGAGTCACTATGTCACCCAAATCCAATCAGGCAGTCATCACACTGGTATCGTTCCTCACGTACTTCGTGCTTTCCTCCATGCTGGCACCCATAGGAATACTGTCGGGCCCCATGGCAGAGCATTTCGGCCAATCCATCACCGACGTAACCAAACAGTTCAGCTGGTTAACCGGCGGCATATTGGTCGGTGCCGTTATTGCGCTTTTTATCTTCGACTGGACGAGCCTGAGAAAATTGTTTATCACGATCTACGGGTTGGTTGCGCTGGTACTGCTTTCACTTGTTACAGTCGATTCGCTTGAATCAGCCCGATACATATTGGCGTTCGTTGGAGTAGGCAGCGGCATCGGGCTGGCGGGAGCCGCGATTACCATTTCGCATTCATACAGCGAAGATCGGCGGGCCTCTATGCTTGTCATCACTGATGGCTCCTTCAGCGTTGCAGGATTCGCTATGGGCTGGACTGCAACCTACCTTGTAAGTCAAGAATTCGGCTGGAGTGCAACCTATCAGTTGGTTGGTTTCATTGCCGCCACGGTAGCTATTCTCGCCGTCATGAGCAGGTTTCCAAATACCTTGCCCGAAGAACACGCAGCGAAGCCTTCCCCGTGGCCACTCTCCGTTTGGTTATGCGTAATATCTTTGTTCCTGTATACGCTCGGCCAGTACTCAATGCTGTTCTGGCTGCCAAACTACGCCACCACTTTTCTGCAAGCCCAACCCGGCCAGGCAGGGAGTCTGGTCGGTCAATTTTGGCTGGGCATGTTTTTGGCACAGATTTTTGTCGCCTGGTGGGTGCTTAAAGTAGGCGTGAGACGCCTTGTACTAATTGCCTCAGCCACAACCTTCTGCGGTTCATTGCCATTATGGAACGTCAGCAATATTGAATGGCTAATCGTTCTGGCGCTGATATGGGGGTTCGCTAACCTCGCCTTGCTAAAAGCAATATTGTCATTCGCGACCGAAATGATTGAAGTGCCGAGCGCTCACGTCACCAGCCAGATTGTGGAATGGACCGACAACAAAACAATACTCCTGTTTGGAAGCGGGTGTTACGGGGCCTTGTTTCTATTGATGCTTGGCGCAAGAAGGCTCGACCCCCAGGCATCAAACATAATCACCTGATTATTCGGGCAGACCAGAGGCCAAGGATCCTGTAGCGCTAATCCAGCAAGTCCCGCTAAGAGACACCTTCCCAATACGGCGCACGAAGCTTTCGCTTGTTAATTTTACCCATCGTGTTGCGCCCAAGATCATCCACAAAGTCCAGTGTTCTGGGGCACTTATAGTGCGATAGGCGCTCCCGACACCAGGCGATCATTACGTCAGGTGAAGGTAAGTCCACGTCTTCTTTCGGAATCACCAGGGCTTTGAGCTCTTCGCCCATTTCCTT
>Ga0233434_1004832_pt1 | contig 10169 bp, 8 predicted proteins | sample SI_122_August201_4_FD_182738 | JGI IMG/M metagenome (GOLD analysis project Ga0233434, IMG submission 182738) | Seawater microbial communities from Saanich Inlet, British Columbia, Canada - SI_122_August2016_120_MG | ecosystem: Environmental > Aquatic > Marine > Inlet | place: Canada: British...
AGTTAATATAACCTTAGAAGCTCCGCAATCTAAGTGCTGTGAAAGAGCGGCTTCATCTCTCCAAATTCCGGTGTTATCAATAACTATTGGTTTATTAATGCCTAATTTTTCGTAATTAATTTCAGCAGGTCCACTAGCATAGATAAATTTAACTGGATTCCCGTTAACAACTAGTAAGTCGTTATCAAGATCTACCCTAATTGTGCCTATAAATCTGCCATGCACTGAATCCCTTCTTAGAAGACTGGCGCGTTTTACCAGATCATTCTCTCCACCCTTTCGCACTACAACAGCCTTTAATCTAAAGTAGTTTCCAGGCCCTGTGGTCTGAACTAATAACCTTGCCATTAATCTACCAATACGGCCAAATCCATATAACACTATGTCTTGAGGTTCGCTAGGCCTTCTAGAAGCTGAGGATGAAAAATCAAGTTGCTCTTGAAGATATGAATCAATCTTATCGGGGTTATCTGCAAGATCATCAAAAAATGGGCATCTTACTGTAAGCTCACCAATATCTATCTCGCAATCAGATAAAGTAAGATTGCTTAAACGCTCTAACAGAGGAAATGTTTCTAACTCACTAAGCTCGTTACCTTCGATCTGTCGAACAAACCTATGGGCCTTCATAATTTCAACCGGAGAAGCATTAACAAGAGACTGGCCATAAATCATGATATGAACACCGTGGCGATACAATCGACCAATAATTGGAACCATGAGTTCGGCAAGACCCTCTCTCCACTTCCAATCACCGAAATAATCGTCAACTTTTTCCCTAGATCTTAAATCAGGGTTTTTAGTTAAGTCAGTCATAAGATTCTTTTAGAGTGATGAATATTTATTAATGTGATGCTGTGTATTACCAAACATAGAATCAATTACAGTAAAGCGTTTTAAGTAATGGCCTATAGACATCTCATTACTCACACCCATTCCACCATGCAGCTGAACAGCTTGCTGCCCAATATATTTCCCAGCTTTGCCAACCTGAACCTTGAGTGCAGAAATAGTTTTTGAGGTTTCAGCATCTTTAGAGTCAAGTTGTAAGGTAGCTTTGATCAAAAGAGATTTGGTAATTTCTGTTTCAACAAACATGTCAACCATTCTATGCTGGAGAACTTGGAAGTTACTAATAGGTTGTGAAAATTGCTCTCTTTCCTTGGTGTACTGAACAGTTTTTTGATAGGCGCTAGTCATGGCACCGACAGCTTCTGCGCTGATGCATAAAATAGAAACATCAATCATTTGGTTGAACAATGATGTTGCTTCATCGCCGCTTGCAATAAGGGCATCAGAATTCAATGCAACATTCTCAAAAGTTAGTTCTCCACAGGTCTGTCCATCTAGAGTTCTAAAGCTTTGAAGCTCAAGACCCGAAGTATCGCTATCAACAAGGACTAGAGCTGGCTTTCCGTTATGTATTGCAAGCACAATAAACTGATTAGAGTTGGCTGCATTCAAAACAATCGTTTTGGAGCCGTTTAAAACTAAGTTATCGCCTTTTGCATCTAAGGAAGTTACGCAATCAAGAAAGTTATAGCCAATATTAGCTTCTGCATAAGCAACAGAAATTTGATGGACTCCTGAAATAATACTTTCAAGCAAAGCTTGCTTTGCAGAGTAATTTGAGTTCTCAAGAATTGTGCCACTCATTACCACTGAGCTAAGGTATGGCTCAACTACTAATGATTTACCAAACTCTTCAAAAAGAACTGTTAATTCAATTGGTCCAAAGTTATAGCCACCATTATCTTCGCTGAAAGGAACGGCTAACCAGCCAAGCTCAGCAAACTCTTTCCAATTCTCAGGACTATAGCCAGCTTCAGAATCTAAAATTTTTTCTCTGTCTGCAAAATCATAATTAGTTTCACAAAATTTGAGAACTTGTTCGCGGAGCATATTTTGCTCATCAGAATAATTTAAATTCATTATTAAACTCCCAGTATTGCTTTGGCAATGATATTTTTTTGAATCTCATTACTTCCACCATATATTGATGTTTTTCTAAAATTTAAGTAATGCGCAACTGAGTCACTTGCATGATCTGGACCAGCAGGAGTTTTGTTAGATTCAAAACCATCAGGGCCTTCGTATGCAAGAATATATTGCCCAGCTGCCTCAACAAAAAGCTCAGAAATTCTTTGTTGAATTTCAGTTCCTCTGATTTTTAATATTGATGACTCGGCACCAGGATGACCGCCGCCTGCAATAGCTGCCAATGCTCTTAGCTCTGTAAACTCTAAGGCCATGAGATCAATCTCCACTTCAGCAATTTTTTTATTCAGATCTAGATCATTATAATGAGCTGTCTTCTCTTTTAATCTGGATATCTGAACTTTGCACACTGGGACTCCAGCAATTCCAAATCTCTCATGGGCTAGGAGAAACTTAGCATAAGTCCAACCCTTGCCCTCTTCTCCAATGAGCTGATCTGCAGGTACTTTTACATCTGTAAAGAACACTGTATTTACTTCGTGATCTCCATCAATAGTAATAATAGGTTTCACTTCAATGCCTGGAGTATTCATGTCAATTAGCAAGAATGAGATACCTTCTTGTTTCTTTTGAGTTGTTTCGGTTCTTACCAAGCAGAAAATCCAATCAGCATTCTGAGCTAAGGTTGTCCAAGTTTTTGCTCCGTTAACAATATAATGATCGCCTTCAAGAACAGCTTTTGTCTTCAATGAAGCTAAATCAGAACCTGATCCAGGTTCTGAGTATCCTTGGCACCACCATGAATTAAATTGAAGAATATCTGGCAGAAATCTATCTTTTTGTTCTTGGTTACCAAATGTATAAATAACTGGTCCTACCATGCTGACTCCAAATGGAAGAATTGTTGGGCATTGCGCAGCGGCAAGCTCATTTAAAAAGAGATATATCTGCACTGGAGACCAGCCAGTTCCACCAAACTCAACAGGCCAGTTATACCCTGCCCAGTTTTTTTCGTATAGAAATTTATGAAAATCAATCATGTCTTGTTTAGATAAAACCATTCCCTGCTCTTGCTTCTCGCGAACGTGTGAAGGGTAATCATTTGCTAAAGCTGATCTAATTTCCTCTTGAAACTGAAGATCTTGTTCTGAAAAACTTATATCCATGTTAGTGTTCCTTTTTTTTACTTAATTCTTACCGCAAAATTATATCTCACCATATGAAAGAACAACAGAACCATTTTGAAGCTTTTGAGCTTGCGCAATGTGCCTCTAAGCACAATCAAAAAATTCTGTACCTATGCTCCTCTGACAAAGAAGCAAGATTGGTCAAGCATGAGCTAGAGTTGTATCTGCCTGTAGAAGAAATTGCTTACTACCCTGAAAGAGAAATATTGCCGTATGACAGATTCTCTACGTCTCAATCTATTATTCAAAGTCGCATCGGACTATTAAATTCCAGCAAAGAAAATCTCAAGGTAATAATTACCAGCGGACTTAATTTGCTAGAAAAACTTCCCGCCAAAGAGTTTTTTACAGCTCGCAAGATTTTTCACACTGGAGAAAAATTATCCATTAAGGAGCTTGCCGATAATCTAATTCAACTTGGTTACGAAAGAACTGAAAAAGTTGAGCTGATCAATCAATTTACCGTTAGAGGTGGCGTTGTTGATCTCTACTCTAGCTTTTACTCAACCCCCTTAAGAGTAGATTTTTTTGGTGATGAGATTGATGACATTAGAAGGTTTGATATTGACTCACAGGCAATGACTGAAAAACTCCAATCGTTTCAATTATTCCATGGCTCAGAGATTGCTCTTGAAGAAAACTCTATTAAACGTTTTAAAAATAATTGGAGGAATTATTTTCAAAAGCACGATGAAAGGTACTGTGAGATATTTCAAAACATCTCATCTGCTGTTTTACCCGAAGGCTATGAAATATACATGCCTTTGCTGCAAGAAAAGAATACAAACCTTATAGATTATTTTGATGGCTTCGGTCTGATGCAAAGCCCTACTCTCAATATTGCTTTGGCCAATTACAATTCTTACATCAAAGAAAGGTACGAGGAAGAATCCATTGATGCATTAAGACCTGTAATGCAGCCAAAAGATTACTTTTTTACCCCGGATGAATTGAGCCCTTACTTAAGCAACGCCATAAATGTGTCTGAAGCACAAAGTGAAGCTAAACCTGATCTAACTTTAGGCATCAATGATCAAATTAAAGAGTTGGTATCGCAACTTCAGGCAGGAAAAATTAAGACGTTGTTTGTGACTGCCTCAGAGCAAATAAAATTAGACGAGCTAAACAAAGAGTATGGCTTTAAAAATGCTCAGCTCCCGTTTGATATGTCGGAGGGTCTCTTCAGCGCACCTCATCATCCAACTCGATATTTTTACAACAAGAATAGTTCCTATGCCTATATCAATGTTGAAAATTACTTGGGTCAAGATACCTCAATCAATAAAAAAGTTGCCTCAGAGCAGGTGTCATTAGTTCACACCTTTGATAATCCCTTTAACGATGAGGAACTGGTCATCCATGTAGATTACGGTGTAGGCATCTACAAGGGTCTAACACTCTTAAAAACGAATACAAACGAAGAGGAGTTTATTCAAATTGAGTATTTCGACAAAGAGCTGCTATACGTTCCAATTAGACAAGCTTACTTGGTATCAAAATACCAAGTTTCACAGGTTGAAAATATTCCATTGGACTCTCTGTCATCTCTTAAATGGCGTCAGAAAAAAGAAAAAGCAGAAGCTAAAGCCAAAGACCATGCAGCTGAACTGCTAGACATAGAATCAAGAAGGTCTATCTCGACCTCACCTCAACTGATTTGTTCTAAAGACGAGTATCAAAAATTTTCCGATGACTTTCCGTACATCCCAACCTCAGACCAGCAAAACTGCATTAATGATGTGATCAAAGATTTAGCTCTTATTAAACCAATGAATCGAGTAATTTGTGGTGACGTAGGCTTTGGAAAAACTGAAATAGCCATGCGAGCAGCATTTGTTTGCGTCCAGGCTAAAAAGCAAGCCATGATTCTGGCTCCAAGTACTGTTTTATCAGATCAGCATCATGAAAGTTTTACTAAAAGATTTAGTAATTTTCCAATGAATATTTCTATATTAACTCGCCATACATCGCCAAAAGCTCGAGCGAAGCTATTTGAGGATTTTAAAAATAAAAAGATAGATATTCTTGTGGGTACCCATGCGCTATTAAATAATGAGATTGATCTTGAGTCTCTGGGATTGCTGGTGATTGATGAGGAGCACAGATTTGGAACCAAACAAAAAGAAATTATTAAGTCTCGCCAAACCACCACACATATTCTTTACATGTCGGCAACGCCAATTCCGCGAACATTAAATTTAGTCTATTCAGGTCTCAAAGATTTCTCCTATCTCTACACGCCACCCATGGAGCGATTGAGTGTTAAAACTTTTTTGAATGTTCAGAATAATCAGATTATTAAAAATGCCATTGATAGAGAGGTAACCAGAGGCGGACAAGTTTTTATTGTTCAAAACGACATTGGCAAAATGGATAACCTCAAAAACGATATTCAAGCCTTGCAACCCAATGCAAGAATTGGAATAGCTCATGGGCGATTAAGCAAGCAAGATATATCCCAAACTATGGGTGCCTTTAATTCAAATTCAATTGACATTTTGTTGTGCACAACGATTGTTGAAATGGGTCTAGATATTCCAAATGCCAACACCATCATTGTTATTGATGCTCAAAATTTTGGTCTTTCGCAATTACATCAACTGAGAGGTAGGGTCGGCAGAGCTTTGAGGCAATCTTATTGTTACCTGCTAATACCAACTCAAGATATTAAAAAGAATGCAAAAAATAAGCTTGATTCTCTAGTTAGATACTCTGATCTTGGTTCTGGGTATTTTATTGCACAAGAAGATTTAGAGATCAGGGGTGCCGGTGATTTTCTGGGCATCAAACAAAGCGGACATATAGAAGCAATTGGACTGTCGATGTATTTATCTATGCTGAAATCTGCTGTGAACGATCTTAAGGGCATCAAAACAGAAGTTGCAATAGACTCAGAGATTAATTTTAACGATAGAGCTTTGTTGCCGGATACATATATGCCAGTGGCCAACGAGCGACTTAAGATTTATAGATCTTTGAACGATGCCAAATCCACCACGGACATTCATAAAATATTTGAAGAAATTAAAGATAGGTGCGGTAAACCAAGTGATGATGTATTAAATTTGGTGGAGAATTCTAAAATCAGGGTTCAGGCAAACATCTTGGGCATTAGAAAAATTTACAGCAACAAAGACACAGCTCTCTTAACTTTTCATGATTCGCTTGAGGATGAGGTGTATAAAAAATTAATAGAATTAATTCAATCAGGCTCAACAGGTATTAAACTAGTGGGAGCAAACAAATTAAATTTAGATGTATCGGATCAATCAAATAAAAGAGAGGCTGTCTCTGCTCTGCTTCATCAGCTTTCTTAAAGCGAGCCCCCTGCTTCTATTCTTTTTTGTTAGCTCAAATGCACTATCCGCCAAAGATCTCAAAGAATATTACATTGAAGTCATAGTCTTTGAGCAGTTAGAGATTACTCAGGAAGAGGATTTATCCCCAGTATTGCTTGATTTGAAATCCAAAAATCTCATATCTCTCCTCGAGAGCCAAGCTAATAAAATTAATACAGAAGCTTTGGAAAAATCTTTTGAAAAAAAGGTCGGTGGTGATCTCCTCAGTAATTTAGAAATCATAGATCTAGAGCCACCCTCAATCATCGAGCCTGATGATTCAAAAGAAGAAAAGAAATATATCTTACAGATGGATAAATGGTTTGAAAGAAATGATCAACTAAAAGAGCTCAATAATATTTATAGAAGATTAGATAGACGAAATGAATATAAAGTTCTGCATAAAATTTCATGGATTCAGCCTGCACTTCCTGATGAAGAGGCACCATACGTCCATGAAATATTTGATACTCATGGCCTACTAATTAGGCTTTATCAGAGCAGATACCTCCATTTAGATTTAATTGGATACATGAATGGAAATCTTGAATCCAATAAGAATGAAGAGCAAATTGAGTTGATTAAATTTACTGCCCTAAAGGAATCTATCCCTGAGGATGTAGAGCAAATTGATATACCTGTATCTAGTGACTTACTCTACCTAGGATCTATACCAGAGAAAATTGAGATCACAGGTGAGATAAACAAGGAGCAAGCACCAAAGATTATGGAAGGGATGGTTGAGTATATTTTAAGAGAAGATCGAAGAGTTTTTAAGAATGAGTCACATTTTTTTGATCACCCAAGAATGGGGATCATCGTATCTGTTTACGATTCTTCGCTATAAAAAGCGTTCTCATCCATGGTGTGATCTGTCATATCTCTTACGCCAGCCAGCTCAGGCATAGACTCTAATAACGTTTTTTCAACCCCGTCTTTAAGAGTGACATCGACCATACTACAACCCTGACAGCCGCCTCCGAATTGGAGGATGGCATATTTGTCTTCGGTAATTTCTTTTAAGCTCACAAGGCCGCCATGGGACTCCAGCATAGGGTTAATCTCGTTATAAATAACATAATTAACTCTGTCTTCTAGCGGACTATCTGGCGAAATATTTGGAAGACGTGCATTAGGAGCTTTAATAGTTAATTGACCACCAAAATTGTCTATATCGTAATTAACTTCTGAATCTTCTAAAAATGGAATACTGCGCTCTTCAACATAGACTGATAAAGTTGGCAGGGAAATCAATACATCAGAAGGGACTATTTCATCTGGCTTTGCATATGCCAAGCAAGTCTCTGCATGGGGCGTTCCAGGATCAGAGATAAAAACTCTCACAGCAGTACCGGGTTCATTTTTCTCGGTGATTAGCTTGGAAAGATATTCTTCGGCAGTTTTTGTAATTGTGATAATCTGACTTTTCATATTATGTGGATCAAAAGAATATTAGCTTCGATAATGGGCGTCCGTAAATCTAGCGATTTAGAGGAGGACTTAAATAAGTTAACTCTGCCTAGATTCATTGTCTTGTTTATACTATTAAACGCTGCATTTATTTCATTTATTATACTCGCAATCAATTTGATATGAATAAGTTCTCTCAATTCTGTAGTGACCTGGCGCCACATACTGATTTAAAGCCAATTATCCATACATCTCCAGCCACCGGTTACAGGGCGAGAAGTGAATTCGGTATCAGCAAAGACTCTTACACCATGATTGAGGGCGGTCAAAAGGTATACATGAGTATTTCGGATTTACCTCACAGCAGCATTCAAGAAATTATGACTTTGCTGCTTCCAAGGATTCGAAGCTCAGAGGCAATCAAAAAGAAACTGTTTCAAATTAACTTTCGAACCTCTGGTCAGAAGATTCTAGCCACTCTCATTTATCACAAGCCTCTTGATGATGATTGGCAGTCAGAGGCATTGGCTATTCAAAATAGCATCAATAATTTATCTATTGTTGGCAGGAGCAAAAAACAAAAGGTCTTAATCGGCGATGAGGATTTAGAGGTCACATGCAACTTTGACGATTCAAGTTTTAAAATCTTGCAAAATGACTTGGTGTTCTTTCAGCCTAATTATTATCTTTATCCTCCAATGATTTCTTTTATCACCAGGCAATTAAAAGATCCCAAAGATTTATTAGAACTTTACTGTGGCTGTGGTGGATTTACCCTGCCCTTGGCCTCAAAGTTTAATAAAGTTTTTGCTACAGAAAATAACAGGCATTCAATTAGACTTCTCAAAGAATCCATTAAATTGAACAATCTTTCAAATATTGAAACAGCGAGACTATCCGATGATGAAACAGCTTCAGCACTGGCCAATGAGCGCCCTTTTAGAAGATTAGAAAACATTGACATGCAATCCTATGAATTCAGCCATATTCTTGTTGATCCACCTAGGGCTGGCTTAAGCGATGAGACAATCAGCCTATCAAAACAATTCAAAAACATGATCTATATTTCATGTAACCCGGAAACATTTCTAAGAGATATTATAAAGCTGGATAGAAAAATAGAATCAATTGGTATTTTTGATCAGTTTGCTAATACAGGCCACCTCGAAATCATTGCATTTTTGAAATAACAAGTTTTAGAGATGGAAACTACTAGTCCAAAGATCATTGATAAGTTCTTAAAATAAACTCAAGAGCCTTCTGGCTAAAAAAATATCTTCTGGTTCCCAAAGCTCAATCTGATTTCCTTTGCTGTCCGTCTGATTAGCATATTCAATAAAATAAATAGTTCTACCTTGTCGATCTAATTTTGTATCGCCGTAGGACCAAATTAAATTACTCATTTTTTAACTGGGGCAGATCCTATTTTGATTTTTTCATATCTAAGGAATTCTTTGGATTGTTCTTTTCTGCGGCCTGCTTTAATTGAGCTTCTGCGAGCATCCAATTAACTATCTTGTCTTCTTGATCTTTTGTTCTGGCTTGCAAGAGTTTTCGATGAAGAAAATCCATTGTTCTTGAGTAACTAGCCATGTCTAAATAATACACTAAGATATTGCCTTGAGAAAAGAAGATGAGATACTAATATCTGAAATGTTAATACAACTAAATCAAAAACAATCGAAACTGAAGGATGGGCTTCAAGAATACTTTGAAGGCTTAATAACTCCTGCGCTAAGAGCAGAGTTAAATAATCCAGCACACTTCGAAGGCGGTGGCCCAGAATTTAAACAGGCTATGCGGACAATGGGTGCAGATGGATGGATAGGCTTAAGTTGGAAAAAAGAATTGGGCGGCAAAGAACTAAGCCCTATAGAGCAATACATCTTTGTAGAGACTGTCATGCGAACCGGCTTCCCCTTCCCCTTTCTAACAACAGAATCAGTCGGCCCTATGATTGCGGAGCATGGATCTGAGTGGGCAAAAGATGAAATAGCAACAAAGATTTTACAAGGCGAACTTATATTTGGCATTGGTTATTCTGAACCTAATGCAGGCACTGATTTGGCTTCACTGCAAACAAAAGCTATCAAAGAATCTGATGGCTATTTAATTAATGGTCAAAAGATGTGGACTAGCTTGGCTAACTTTTCTGACTATATTTGGCTAGCAGCTAGAACTGATTTTGAGGCTAAGAATCATAAAGGCATCTCAATGTTTATTGTGCCAACAGATGATCCTGGATTTTCTATGTCCGCAATTAACACCTTGGGTGATGTGAGAACAAATGCTACTT
>Ga0233434_1004834_pt1 | contig 10167 bp, 7 predicted proteins | sample SI_122_August201_4_FD_182738 | JGI IMG/M metagenome (GOLD analysis project Ga0233434, IMG submission 182738) | Seawater microbial communities from Saanich Inlet, British Columbia, Canada - SI_122_August2016_120_MG | ecosystem: Environmental > Aquatic > Marine > Inlet | place: Canada: British...
AGCAATGGATGGCGCTGCCCTGGCCAACAAGCCGCGCACGAGTGTTGGCGTGCTCACTGCTCTGCGGGCACTGGATCGCGACGACGCCACCCAGGTCATGGACTGGCTCTACGACCGTGGCCCCGATCGACTGCGGGTCTTCATCACCAACAATTTCACCATCGATGGCGCCCCACCAGAGGCGACGGGTGGATACAACGACACCCACACACGCGGCGTCTTTGAACTTCAGGCTGAAATGGATGCATTGCGACAGTTGCAGCCTGATGCCTATCCGGAATCGCAGTATCCTTCCATCACAGACGACCCTCGCCTGGATCAACTCGTGCGCTCACCATACGACATGATCCTCCTGGACAAGGTCCCCTTTCATTTCGGCGATGGCGGTTCGGCCGGTGTGCAGCAACCACTGACCGAGAGCAATTCCCTGCGCCCACTGGATGCGACGACCCTTGAACGCGCCGCCGCAGCAGGATCCGCAGCGGCAGCTGAACAGCTCGGTCGTCAGACCAGAGACGAACCAGGTGCTCCAGGCACGACAATTCACGATGGCGTCGGCATAGCCATTCTGCGCACCGATGGCACACCAGAGCGGGCGGCTGCGGGCATTGTCTACGGCGATGCGCCATGGCACCGACATCAGGATCTATTCGATACGCAACTGTATGCATTTGGCCGCCCCTTCCTGTCGGATCTTGGCTATCCACAGTCCTGGGCACACGTGGGCGCCTGGGAGGGCAACTGGGCAACTCACAACAGCCTCTGGTCCGTCGTCGACGAGTTCGAGCCTCTGGAGCTCCCTTTCGACACACCCTGGCACTTCCTCAAAGAGATCGCTGGCCGCGGACGGCTCGTACGCACACTTCGTGCCGAAGGCATTCAGATCGTCGAGGTGGAGGCCCAGCGTTGGGTCTTCGATGCCAAACAACTGCGTTGGGTGGATCCCGGTGTGCGTTATCGGCGGCTGCTGGCATTGGTCGAAACCGCAGAAGAGGGGATCGCCCTCGTCGACCTGAGTCGCATCGAAGGTGGCGACGAACACTGGCGCCTGTGCCGAGGCCTGGAGGGTCGATTCAAGCAGCAGGGCGTCGAACCTGCGTCGCATCCAGGCACACTCGCTGGAGTCGATGTCGAACGCGGCCAGGAGCCAACCCATGGCGACTATGCAGGACTCGCCTGGATGAATGAGGTCACGCAGATCGACGCCGGAGGCGCACCTGGGCAGTGGACGAGCCTGCACGACGAGACCGCGCGACTCGATCTGCATCAACTGCATGTGAGTCCGGGTACCACACTGCGTACCGCTCGTGCTACAGCCGTCATGGACGCGCCTGATCGCTCCAGATACGACTACCAAGCCCTCGCCTGGCAACGATCAGATCCCCAGGACACGACCTGCGTCGATCTCGTATTCGAACCACACATGGGGCAGCCGACCCTTGTCGAGGCGGGTAAGATCGAAGCATCAGCAAAAGGCACAGACAAAGCCGCTGCGTCGGGCGTGCACCTGGTAACGCGCTCCGGGCGCGATCTCTCCATCTACTGGTCACCTTCTGCGGCGCCGGACGCAGAGACACAGTACAACGACGGCACCAGACTGCAAGGAGCCCTGGCGGTGATCGAGAAAGACCACGCCACCACCGTCGGTTGCAGTGGCATCACCATTGGCAACCAACAGCCGCGAGGCCCCCAGAGCGTCCAGATAGAGAGCAGCCGCCAGACGGGCACCATTCAGGCCCTCGACCGACAAAACTGTACAGTCGATGTGATCGGACTCTCGGACATCACCGCAGGCGATCGCGTCCGTGTGAATCCTGCAGGACGTGCCCACAACTACAAAGTGACCCAAGTCGAGGCTCTGGAAGACAACGGCACCCGCCTCACCCTCGATATGGCCAGCATTCACGGTCGAGCCCGCGTGGCGGCAATTGATGCAGCACGAATCGATTTGGATTTCCACCTGATCACGCGCACGGCGACCTTGCTCCATACACGCCTGCAGCGTGAGAGCGATGGCAACTGGCGACCGATCACGCATGCCTTCAATCACGACGCCTACACAACAACCCTCGACGTCGGTGGTGCACCCGGTTTGGATGGTGCCCTGCCCGATTCACAATGGCTGTCTATCGGCGATTGGGTCATCGCCGTCGACTATGTCATCGGCGACCCGATTGCCTGGGAACCAACACACACTCACACCTTGAGGTAGATATGGGCAAGACCATCGATATCGCGATCGTCGGCTGTGGCGGCATGGCAGGCGCCCACTTGAATGGCTACGAAGAATTGCTGCGGGGCGGGGAGAGACGCTTCCGCATTGTCGCCGCAGTGGACGAAGTGAAGGAGGGTGCCGACGCCTTCGCGCAACGCCTGCACGACTCAGTGGGCTTCGATGTGAAGACCTTCACCAGCGTCGACAAGTTGCTCAACAGCGGGCTTCACATAGATGGAGCCGACATCTGCAGCCCGCACGGATTACATCACGTGCTGTCCTGCCAGTTGCTCGCCGGGGGCGTCAATGTCCTGTGCGAAAAACCCATCGGTGTCACCGTAAAGGCCTCCAAGAAGATTGCCGCCATGGCCAAGAAGACGGGCCTCGTCGCCGCCACGGCTGAACAGTGCCGACGCAGTATCGGCCAACGCACGATTCACTGGGCCTTCAACGACGGGCTTCTCGGCCAACCACGCATGTGGTGGGCCATTGCCGCCTCGTGGCGTGATCCTGCCCAGGTCGGCGGCTGGCACTGGCGCATCGATCGCAAGCTCGGTGGCTGCGGCATGGTCATGGACTCAGGCGCGCACTGGGTCGATACGATGCGTTACTGGTTTGGTGAGGTCGACTCGGTCTATGCCCGTGTCGAACAGATCTACGATCGCCCGCACCAGAAGGGCGATCGCCTCGTCAACAGCACCCAGGAAGACTTCTGGACCTGCATCTTCAACTTCGCTTCGGGATTGATCGGCACCTGGTCGTGGACAATCAGCGCCCCGGGCAAAGGCTTCACACAGTTGACGATGGCTGGCACCAAGGGATCGCTCATCGACAGCGACATCTTCCATCCCGCTGCATTTCAGGCTCGCGGCGAGGCGCAACTGTTGGATGGCACCAGCTATAACATGGAGAAGCTGCAGCAGATGTATCAGGAGACGCTGAGTTCTCGCAAACGAAATCAACTCTTTCCATACGGAATCACCGGCGGCGTCACGCTGGAACTGTGGGATTTCATCGATGCCCTGAGCAAGGGACGTCCCGTCGAGATCGACGTCGAGGAGGGTCTACGGTCGAAAGCCGTGAGCGAAGCCGTCTACGAATCAGGAAAGTCCGGCGACGTTGTGAAGGTAAAGGACGTGTTGTCAGGCAAAGTGAATGCTTACCAGAAGGACGTCGATCGCATGTGGAAACTCTAGGGATGGATGGAAGTTCGCAGCCTCCTGAGAGACTCGACCCGGTCACGTCAGACTTCAGCCAAAGTGACCAGATACTTTGCCGCCACGTTCTATCATCCGGTCTATGGCTTTCATGTTAATCATCAGTTGACGGGGGTGATGAAAATTGCCGAGGCGACTCGTGTGTTCCCTATAGGTCACGAATCTGTCAGCGTAGAGAATCCACAAGGGGTGACCGTACTGCTTGAGCGGGTATTTCTCGAGGACGTAGGTATACATCTTTGAGAACCAGTCCTTCGCCCACTGAGCACCCGTGTGTTCAAGGACGCACATCGTGCCGATGAGAATTTCCTCCTGCAGCCAGAGCGCCTTGCCTGTGTTCCATTCGCTGTTGTCCACATGAGTTATACCCATCATGAGGCCGCCGTATACATCATCCCACATGACCTCGATGTGACGTCTCAGCAAATCGGCAGCACGGTCGAAGAGAGCTTTGTCCTTGCGTCGCAGGGCCTCGAACAACACCATCCAGAGGGTTTCGGGGGCGTGCCCGAAAACAAACTGGCTGTGGTCGCCTTCGATCCGGGACATATCGTGATTGATGTTCTCGTTGATCAGGCCGAAGGCGGGATTGTAGTGGTACTCCATGACGGCCTCGACGGCGCGGTCGTTGATCGCTTTCAGTTCGGGGTCGTAACGCTTTTCAAGCATCTGCGTCGTTGAACGCAGCAGGACGAACCAGTGACCGAGCCGGCGTGGGCTGACGACTTCAGGTGACGTCTCTGTCTTGGGAAGATTCCCGTAGTTTGGGCGATTGTCGTAAATATCGAGGCACTTGAGGATCATTTTCTTCGCCATATCCCAGTACTCGTCCTCACCGGACGCTTGCGAAAACTCCTGAAGACCGTTCGCGACAAACATATCGCCGTAGAATATTTCAGCCGGGCCGCCCAGCGGCGTGCCCTCGCGTGTGTATGCCGCGGGCAGCGGTTCCGCGCCAAGTGGATTCTGCTTCATAATGAAATCGACCGACATGCGCGCGACGTTGACGTAGTCAGGATCGGCCTTGACTGCGTTGCTCAGATAGGACATGACCCAGATTCCGCGCCCCTCGAACCAGGCGTTCTTGTTCGTATTGATCTTGGTACCGTCACGATCGAGGGAGGTTGTGAATCCGCCGAATTCTCGATCGACACAGAACTTGTCGTGAAAAGGCAGATAATCGTCGAACAGCCAGTAACGGTGTTCCTCTCTCAGCTCTGCGAGGGTTTTCCCCGCGAGCAAGCCATCATCGGTGACGGATGGCGCTTGGGGAGCCGCGCCCATATTTACTGATGCTGGTGCGCAGGACAATCCTACGGCCGCTGCTCCTGCGGTGCCGAAAAACGCTCGTCGTTTCATTGTGACCTCGCTTTGAGTTGTCTTACCAGGGCTGACGATGGATTTCTACTTCCCTGATGAATCAATCGGGACAAGGGCATCAATCAGAACAAGGCTTCCAGGACAGGATCCGTCAGATGTCGCATGGTTGTCTCTCCTCGGTCGAAGCTCGATACGTGATTCCGAGAGATGGATAATGATCGTGGGTACGTCACCCCAGAGCAACGTGGTGTGCGATGGGCGACGTAGCCGCGAAAAAAGTCAGAAGAATGTCAATCGCATGTGGAAGCTCTATTTACCTTCTTATGTCTAAGCCCTCGTTCAAACCATCGGCACCGTGAAGGCGGATAAGTGAAACGATCTGAGAACATCCTGGTCATCGGGCTCGGCAGCATGGGCACCTATCTCGTGCGCCGTCTGACGCATGAGGGCCACCACGTGACGGTCATCGAGGGCGATGCGAAGATCCTTGCTGAAGCCGACGCAACACTCGACGCCCGGCTGATACTTGGTGATGCTGCAGACTTTGGCTGTTGGGGTCGGATCGATGCGGCGAAAATGGATTACATGATCGCCGTGACCAACGATGATGCGCTCAATATCCTGGCCGCACAGATCGCCGACCGCTACGGAATCCGCCAGAAGATCGCCCGCATTCGGTCTGTAGAGGTATGGGCGAAGAACGCCCCTCTCACGGCGGCAGATCTGAAAATTGATCTCGTCATCCGTCCCGGTGAGCTCGCTGCGAGAGAAGTCGCACGCTTGCTCAAAATGCAGGATGGAAGCGGCGCAGTCGCGGTGGGCGATGGTGAACTGCGGGTTGTGAACGCGACCATCGGCCCCGACTCGTTACTGGCGAACGTCAGTCTCAGCCAACTCGCCGACGCCTACGACGACTTGCCCTTTCGCGTCGTCTGTGTCGAGCGCGACATCGTCACGCATATCCCAGGTGGCGACTTCGAAATACGACCGGGCGACCGGGTACATCTCATTGCCCGCAAGGATCAGATCGCTCAGCTGATGCTCTTCGCGCCGGTGCCACCCAACGCCGGTGATCAGGTCCTGATCATCGGTGGCGGCCTCATCGGAGCTCGGATTGCTGAGTTGCTGCAGTCGACATACTCTGTGCGTCTGTTGGAGGAGGACGAAGCGCGAGCGGAAGAGCTGGCAAGCGTGCTGGAGAAGACAGAGTGTTTGCACGGTGATGGCTTGGATCGCGAGACGCTGTTGCAGGCAGGGCTCATGAACATGAACACGGTCATCGTCGCCACAGGCGACAATGAGGCCAACATCATGACCAGTGTGCTGGCCAAACACATGATGCAGACGGGGACTGAAGTGTCACGCCCTGGAAGAACCATCACACTGGTGAAAAAGGAAGACTACGTCGGCATCGCCTCGGCCCTTGGCACCGACATGGTCCTCAGTGCCCAGATCCTGGGGGCGAACGCAGTATTGCGACACATTCGCAGTGACTATGTCCTCAACGTCGCTCATCTCCACGGGTGTGATGCGGAGATGGTCCAGTTGATTGCCAATCCAGGATCACCGATCACCAAACGGCCGCTGCACTCTATCCCGGATATGGCGGGAAGAATCATGATCAGTGGTGTCCGCACCGATGGACGCTGGGACATCGCCCGTGGCGTAACGCAGATCAGGGAAGGCGATCACGTCGAATGCGTCTGCTCCTTTGATGGGCTCGCCGAGTTGCAGCGACTCTTTTTCGCGTGACCAACACCACCCAACCGACCGCCAGCAGTGCCAAGATCGTCGCCCACATGATCGGGGCACTGTTATTGGTGACCGCCGCCGGCATGCTTCCCCCGATCATCTGTTCGTTGATCTATGGTGAAAACGATCTATTCGCCTTCGTTGTGTCAGCTACGATCACGGCAGCGATCGGCGCCCCCCTCTACTGGATATACCGACGTCATGAGGATCTGAGTCCTCGACATGCCTTGCTGATCGCTTCCTGTGGATGGGTCATCGTGTCGGCAGCTTCGGCGCTTCCCTTCATGATTCACGGCGCCATCCCAAGCTTCGCGGACGCCTTTTTTGAAATGATGTCCGGTTACACGACGTCCGGCTCGACCATTCTCACGGACATCGAAGTAGTACCGCACGGCCTGCTATTCTGGCGCAGTGAAACGCACCTGATCGGTGGCATGGGCTTTGTGACGCTTGCCGTTTTTCTTTTGCCGCATGGCGTGAGCGGTCTGCGCCTGTTTCGCGCCGAGTCGAGCCCGGGGCAGACGATTACACGTGAGCGTTTCACCGAGCGCAATCGCGACGCGATGGTCGTTCTGTGGGCAATCTATCTGATTCTGAATACGGCGCAGGCCCTGCTTCTGTTGGCAGGGGGCATGTCACTCTTCGACTCGCTGTGCCACACCTTCGGCACGGTGTCGACATCAGGATACTCGCCATACAATGCCAGCCTGGGTCACTACGATAGCGCCTATTTTGACTGGGTAGTGATCGTCTTCATGTTCCTCGGTGGCGTCAGCTTCGTGCTTTTCTACTGGGTCGCACGGGGAGACTGGCAAGCACTCTGCATCAACACCGAGATACGCTGGTACATCGGATTTGTCTTGATCATCTGCGGTGTCGTGTCCTGCATACTGTGGCAGAACGGCGCATACGGATTCGCCGACTCCGTGCGTTATGGCACATTCCAGGTCATGTCACTGCTGACAACGACGGGGTTCACCACAGCCGATTACGAAGTCTGGCCGAATGCAGCGCAGATGTTTCTCTACATCGCCTGTTTTGTGGGAGCCTGTGCAGGCTCGACCACGAGTGGAATCAAGATTGTTCACTACGCGATCATCTGCAAATTCATGGGTGCCGTCATACGAAAGATCTTCTTCAGACCCCTCGCTGTCGTGTCTGTGCGTCTCGACGGCCACCGGATCGATCAGGCGGTCATCCACCTGGCCCTGTGTTATTTCGTCGTCAACATCTTCCTCGTTCTCGCCGGCGGCTGTTTCATGGCACTCGTCGATGACTTGGATATCCAGACGGCCATGAGTTCCGTCATCGCCACACTGATGAATGTGGGCCCCGGCTGGGGCGGCGTGGGCCCGACGAAAAATTTCGCCTTCATCTCGGACACGGGGAAGTGGTTCCTCTCCTTCATGATGCTTGTCGGCCGACTCGAAATGTTTACGCCTCTCGTACTCTTCTACCCATCCTTCTGGAAGAAATAACCATCACGCGATTCGCGCTGTGATCAGCGCATGGCCTCCGGTGTTGACCACCGATTCGAGCCTTGCCGTGTCGTTGATGGTTGCCAGGATCTTCGCAAACCGAGCCGGATTCGAGTCCTGCAGTTCCATGATCCCCTCGTCATTCCCGTATCCGATCCCTCGAATCGAGCGGGTATCTTCAACGACGTAGCCCGTGCGTTCAAAGTAGTCGGTGATCTGTGACGTTCGCGGGAAGTACGCCTCCTGAAAGCCCTGAATTGCATGGTTCCTGAAGTGGCCACTCTTGATGAGGCGCTCGAGATTCGCGCCATCGACCTGGTCCGGGGAAGAGAGAGCGCGCTCAAGAATGCTCTTCACGCCAACCTCATAGGGCATATAGACTGCGAACACGGTGCCACCCGGCTGTAGCTTCTTTCGAACCTCTTCGAGACACTTGATCACCTCATGCTTCATGAGATGGTATAGCGGGCCGAATAGCAGGATGGTGGAAAACATTTCGTCGTCGTACTGAGACAGATCGAGCGCATTCGCCACATCAATTCGGACAACATTCTGTCGAATGTCAGGATCGAGAGAGGACGCTCGCTTCCGGGCTTCCTCAATGAGGTCTTCAGACAGATCAGCGAGGCAAACACTGTGGCCGAGACTCGCAAGGAAGAAGGCGTATCGACCCGGCCCACCACCAAGGTCCAGAACATTGGATCCTGCAGGGATCTGCTCAGTCAGGATGGACCGCAAGATCTCAAATTCAAGCTGGCCCGCCGGTGTATCCAGACGGCCCCACTCATTGAAATCTGAGTAGTACGCTCTGATTCTATCGAAGTTTGTGGTCATGCCTCTCACTCGAGATACTTCCCGTGCACGGGTCAGAACTTGCCGTTGTCATTCTTCCATTCTGCCCGGTCGGGCACTGTCTCTCTCGTATCCCAGTGTTCGACAAGTTTCTCATCCGCGAGCCGAAACAGATCATAGAATGACGTGTGGATGCCATGCAGCGATCCCTCACTGACGGACAGGACGAAGTTTCCCTCTGCCAGTAGACGATGATTGGTCTCGTACTGGATGACACGATTCCCATTGTCAGCGCACTGAGATAACGCAGATCGAAGCGATGCCAGACCGTCTCCGATATCCGGATTGTGTTCGGTATAGCAAGAGCCATCCAGGTAATGCTCCAGTCGATCAATCTTGCCTTGGATGAAGACCTCCTCCACGAAAGCGCGAACGCAATCTCGATTGAGTTCTGTCTTGTCTAAGTCTGTCGCCGTTGTCGGGCCCTCGAGCATGGAGTGACCGGATGGATTTGGCCCCTCCTTCTGCTGGATGTTGTCCCAATGCTCAACGGTCTGATCACCCTCGAAACGAAAGACCTCGAAACCGACATTCAGGCTACTGAAGTCATACTCAGTATGAGCAAACACGAAATCGCCATCTGAGAAAACACGTACCAACTCGACGCGCGGAGAGGTCTTGGCGATCCGCTTGAATAGCGTCGCCAGGCCCTCACCTCCCTCGTGCGTCTCAGGATTGTGCTGGATGTACTTGCCTTGATTCACGACCGCTACCGCTTCCTCGTCGCCCGTCTCAATTCCCTTGAGCAGAGCGCGTATTCCTTCTTTCCGTCTCGCCGACATCACATCCCTTTTCTCTTAGTGTCGCAAATCTGATGCTCGGTCTGCCCCCGAAGTCAGCCATTCTCGAGTAGCTGTCGAACTTCCTTGTTCTTGGCCACGTCCATGGGCGTCTCCCCCAGTTCATTGGTGAGACTGACATTCGCCCCGTGTTCAAGCAGCAGCGAAACACCAACGACATCGCCCTGTCGAGCAGCATTATGAAGGGCAGTGCCACCCAGCGTGTTCCCATCATCGGGATGCACATCGTCCACCTCGACTCCATGTTCCAACAGGATTGCAAGCATTCCAGGGCACTGCTTGTTGAAGTGAGCCGCGTGGGTGAAGGCATTCCAGTGACTTATGCCGTCCGGTCCCCGACCAGTCCCGGTAATCTGTGCACCATGCCTCAGCAGGCACTCGATGCAAGCGAGAGCCTTGCCTTCCGTCGCCGCGACGAGCACACCGGGTGTATTCACATCGGCACCATGTTGGATCAGTATCTCGATCACAGGAACACATCGGTCGTATAGAGAAGCCCGCTTGAGCGCGTAGTTGCCCTCCTCTGTTACATC
>Ga0233434_1004838_pt1 | contig 10162 bp, 8 predicted proteins | sample SI_122_August201_4_FD_182738 | JGI IMG/M metagenome (GOLD analysis project Ga0233434, IMG submission 182738) | Seawater microbial communities from Saanich Inlet, British Columbia, Canada - SI_122_August2016_120_MG | ecosystem: Environmental > Aquatic > Marine > Inlet | place: Canada: British...
ATTTGGGTAAGGACAGTTACCAATGCATCTATTCTGCATAAATCTGAAAATTATAAAAAAATTATTGACTCTAATGTGAATGAGCTACAAATATCTATTGATGGTAGCACTAAAGAAGTATTCGAAAAAATTCGTAATAAAGCAAACTTTGAAAAAGTTATTGAGAATTGTAAATTGGTTAATTTATATGCAGAAAAAGTTAATAAAAAAGTTACAAAAATGTGGACTGTCGTTCAAAAAGATAATATTCATCAATTAGATGATTTGGTAGAATTAGCTTCTAAGTTACATTTCCCATCAATGGTTTTCTCCTTTGATTTAGGAGACTGGGGTCAGGATGATTGGACTAAAATAAATTTGAATTATCAGTCTAATACAATCAATTACGAGCAAGGGTTAAGGTTAAGAGAAAAAGGAAGAAAATTAGGAGTTGAAGTTTATTTTTGGTACCTTGATTCAAAATATGATAGAGACAATCTTTGTCCTTGGCCATTCGAGCGTGCTTATGTAAGCTCCGATATGAGAATTGTACCTTGTTGTATGATTGCTAATCCAGAAGTAAAAGACTTGGGAGATGCTAAAAAATTCTCTAAAGCGTGGCATGACGATGAATATAAAGAATTTAGAGAAGAACATATTTCGGGTAGCATTCCTAAATATTGTAAAAGTTGCTATAAATAATTATCTTGCAAGGAGTTAAGATACATATAATCAAGATAGATTATTGTGTAATCGATATACAACCCTTTAGATGTATAAATTAAACATGAAGAAGCTAATTTTGAATAGTATTGGCATACTTGTTTATTCAGCTGTTTATATTTTAAGATTTTTTGATATCTATTTTTTTAGATATTCGAATGCTTTTGGCCATCAGACATTAAATGTTGAATATTACGCCAGAAGAGTAAAGATAATTTCTAGAACTGACAACCCTACTCTTGTTGGGATACGTCATTATGAAAAAGCACACACCATTGCAAATGATAGTTTATTTGAGCATCATAAACATTCTGGACTTAATATAGTTAGCAATAGAATGATGTGTTTTTTATTAGATTTAGGTCTTACATTTCAAAAGCAAAAAATTGAAAAAAAGGGAGGAAAAAAATCTACTTCTTTTTTAACATCAACACTTGAAAAACTTGACACTGATTCAGGTGTACATCTTTTATCTGATGTTGCATTCCCTTTTAATGCAGATGAAGTTGTTGTATTTGATGAAATTTTAAACAAAATGTCTTTAAAGAGTGGCGAATATTATATTGTTCTTGACAGGGGTAAAAACTACTATAAATCTAAGATTCTTATTGGTGATAGTACTGCTGGTTATTCTTATAAGAAGCAACATAACCTGATTGAAATGCAGTTTAAAGCAGCAAAAGCAATGAAAGAATATAACATAAAGGCTGTAAAAATGGGTTGCGAGCCTAGAAAAGAAATTATTGAAGATGGGGTAATACTTGACTACCCATCAAAATTTAGAAACTCTATAGGTGATATTGCAGATTTAGCATTAATGAACGGCTGTAAGTTTTATGTTGGACCAAGTTCTGGAGTTTATGGACTTGCCCAGTCTTTGAAAAAACCAGTATTACTATGTAATGTATTTCCATGGCCGTGGCATAGGGTCCCTATGGGCGGTAATTCAATTGTTATGCCAAAAAAAATATGGCTTATAAAAGAAAAAAGGATGATGACATTATGTGAAATGATTAAATTAGAGAATCATTATAGTATGAAGGATTTGTTATACAATAAAGCAATATTTGATTCATCGTCCATTGAACTGATATCAAATACTGAAGATGAAATAGCGTATGGCGTAAAAGAAATTAATAGCAGGATTGATGGAACCTGGGATGGAGATAATTATAGTTTATCGTATATATTGCAAGGATATATTGGAGAAGTATCCCAGTCGTACCTATCCACATCTTTTGTTGAAAACAATCCTGACATTATGACCAGCATTTATCCAGACAAATAAAGTAGAGCAAGTATTGAATTATTTAATTTTCAATTTTTAATCAAAAGAGAATTTCAAGAAAAGAGCGTATTAAAAATGTTAGATATAAGAAAATTTAAAAAGTTGTCAGATGCTTTGTAGTAGTAAATATATTGTATAATTTCGCAGGTTAGTATATTTGATATTTACGTTGTTTATTATTATTATTATTATTGGATTTGATTAGATCAATAGGAATCAAAAATGTTTAAGAAAAATGAGTTGTTAGATGATGCGTATATTATTGCTGAAGTAGGCCAGAATCATCAAGGAGATTTTGAAACAGCCAAGAAGTATATAAAAGAATTTTCTCGTCTTGGGGCTGATGCAATTAAATTCCAAACAAGAGATAACAAATTTTTGTTTTCTGAATGCGCTTACAATAAAAAATATGATAGCGAAAATGCTTTTTCTGATATTTATGGACTCCATAGAGAGAAACTAGAGTTAAAGAAAGAATGGCTTATTGAACTAAAAGAATATTGCCATGAGTGTGGAGTAATGTTTATGGCAACTCCATTTGATGAACCAAGTCTTGAATTGCTTTGTGAAATCGGTGTAGATATCATCAAGGTGGCTTCATTTGATGTAGGTAATCTTCCATTTATTAATAAAATTGCTAGTAAAGGCCTACCTACTGTGATGAGTATTGGTGGAGGTAAAATTGACCAGATAAGAGACAGCGTTGCATTATTGACCGAACAATTAGATGAGGTTGCTTTGCTTCATTGTGTTTCTGAATATCCTTGTGATGTGACTCGATTGGGCTTTGATAATATTACTTTACTAATAAATGAATTTCCTGAGTGTGTCATTGGTCTTTCAGATCATTATAATGGCCCTATTACTGGTCCGATTGGCTATATGAAGGGCGCACGTGTGTTTGAAAAACATGTAACTTTGAGTCGTGCATGGAAAGGAACAGACCATAGTTTTTCTCTTGAACTTAATGGATTCAATAGTTTCGTACGATACATTAGGAGAATTCCTTGTATGATGCCACCAAAACCTGAAGATGAATTAGGGTCCGAGGCTGTATTTCAAAAACTAGGAAAATCTATAGTTGCCGGGTGTGATCTGATAAAAGGCGATAAATTATCATTGGAAAATTTGTCAGGAAAGATATTTGGAGAACAATATATTCCAGTTAGGGAATCAAATATTGTTTTGGGAAAAACTCTGACTAAAGATACAAAGAAAGGGGACTTGATTTTTTATGAGAACCTTGTATGACGGTTAATCCAGAACTATTTGAATTGTTTTCTGTAGCAAAGTTTCTAGTATTCGATTTTGATGGCGTATTTACAGATAATTTGGTTTATACAACAGAGGATGGAAAAGAATCGGTTGCATGTTGGAGAAGTGATGGACTTGGAATAGCACAAGTAAAGAAATTAGGTGTACCAATCTGGGTTATTTCCACAGAAAAAAACCCAGTGGTTGCTAGACGTTGTCAGAAGCTTGGAATTGATTGTATACATGGTTGCGATAATAAGTTTTTAGTTTTAGAGGAGTTGCTTGTAAAATATAATTGTGGCTTTAAGGACGTCATATTCGTGGGAAATGACATCAATGATATAGAATGTCTAAAACATGTAGGCTTCCCTATCATTGTTGCAGACGCACATCCTGATGTACACTATTTAGCACAATATGTTACAAATGCCCCAGGCGGCAAAGGGGCAGTGCGCGAGGTTTGTGATTTGATAGTTGACTGCAGAGATAAAATATAATTTCTTTGATTGAGATTATATTGAAATAATAAATAAAAATACTATATGAAAAAAAAAATACCAGTTCCACTTTTTCCAGATGCAGAGTCTATAGGTTTCAGGGAGTGGGGCGAAGAAAATCTTTTAGTACTATCAAGTGGTAACTATACTATGAAGAAACTTTCTATTAAGGCTGGGCAAAAAGGAGGGCTACAATTTCATAGACTGAAAGATGAGGCTAGTTATATTATTTCTGGTGAAATGATTTTGCGATATGATGATGGTTCTGGTTGCTTAGTAGAAAAGAAAGTAGGAGCTGGAGATTGGTTTCATTTTCCTGCAGGATGTGTACATCAAGAAGAAGCTATTACAGCCGTCGAAAGAATAGAGGTCTCTACGCCTCATTTCAATGATAGAGTAAGAGTTGAAAGTCAATATGGCCTGTTTGATGATGATGGGCTGCCTACAACGGAAGAAAGTGAAATTATATTTAGGTAGTTCCTAGCTGTCTTGGGTCTTCTAATTGGGATAGTATATTGTTATGGGTTTCTTGTGAGGAGATTTTGGTAGAAATAATTTTTGTAAAATGTGTTATGCAAAATATTAAATAAATTATGAGTGCAATAGCAATTATCGGAATTAGATCAGGATCAAAAGGTCTTGAGCACAAAAATATTAAAACTTTTTGTGGAAAGCCCTTAGTGCACTGGATAATTAAGGCAGCACTAGATGCATTAAAAATTGATAGAGTAATTGTTTCTACTGATTCTGAAGACTATCGAAATATCGCACTAGAGTCAGGTGCAGAGGTGCCATTTCTGAGGCCATCCAGTATAAGTACTGATGACGCAAAAGAGGTAGATTATATATTGCACTGTTTGAATTGGCTGCGTGAGAATGAGGGCTACCAGCCAGATATTGTATCAAGATTACAAGCCACGTCCCCACTTCAGTTGCCAGATGATATTGATAGATCTATTCAGTGTCTTGAAGACGATATTCAAGCTACTTCTTCAATGGTTGTTTCGAAGGCGATGCAGCCCCCAATGAAAGCAATGAAGATAAGCGAAGATAATTATCTCATACCTTATTGTTCGGATATTCGGACTGGAGAAGTTGTAAATAGACAAGGATTGACTGAGGGTTATTTTCGTAGTAATATCATATCTTCAAGGTGTTCACTTCTATTATATTCTAAAGAGCAGATAGGCAATAAAGCTATAAAAGTTGAAATTCCGATTGAAAGATCTATAGATATTAACACTGATATTGATTTATTTATAGCTGAAAAAATAGCTGAAAAGCTCAGTCTTTGTTGTTTTGTTAATAAATAAAACTTTGGAAAAATGCTTCGGTGCCCCTTTCTCAGTTCTGCCACTATAAAGTATCTGACAACTTTTTAAATTCTCTTATATCTAACATTTTTAATACGGTCTTTAATTTTACTCGGTTAAATTTTATACTGCTCTTGTATGCATCTATTGGTATGTTGTAACATCTTGTCAAAATTTAAATACTAATAAAAGTATTCATTAATATCTTTTCTATCTGTAATGCCTCTTATTTTTTAACATAACACTACCCCCCTCTATAACCTCTAGATTTTTATTTATAAATGGCTCTCTGTATGTTTGTTATTAATGATTTCCTGTCAACTATACTAGATGCATAAGAAACAATATTAAATTTGCTATCTAATTGCATTCTATAAATATAATTAAGGTTAATTATCTTTTCAAATACAGATTGGATTCTTATATCCCTTTTCCGACCAAAACGATCAGAAGTGGTGTGTAGAAGAAACTTTATATACTCAAAATAATTCATTTCAGATATGTTTTTCTCTAAATGAAGATCCCACCCATACACGTTTATCTTATTAGAAATCTTACTCAATGCCAAAACAGACATTAATGCTGATCCCATAGACGGTCTTGAGTTATTTTTTGCATTAAATTTAACAAACATACTTGGCATCGCTGCACTATCTGATAAAACTTTTTTAGAACTATTGTTAGAAACATATTTTGATAAAAAACCATTAGAGCCGACAAATATTAACGGCAATAACCCCTTGTTTTTCATTCTTGAAAATTTTTTCATGTCTCCAGTTATATAAATAATTTCTTCAAACTTGTCTATAACAAAATTCTCATCAATAATAAAAGTTGGAATTTTTGTATTAATCTTGCCAAAATTATTACTTACTGAAGAGCCTCTAATAATGCAGTTTATCTCATCAAACGAATTAGTATTAACTACGTCAATGGTAAAATCATCAAGCAAATTATCGGTTTTAAATGGTTTATCATCTGGAGAGATGAATGACATACTTTCAATTTTTGATACAATTTTATTTAATAAACTTATCGACTCAGGCCGAAAATGAAGAAGAAATACAACCAAATATGGCCCAAAATATTTTTTTATTATAGGGATTATGATATACAACCTAAGTATTTTTATTACAATCCTTCGAAGGTCTAAAAGTGTATCACCATTCCAATTGATTTTCTTAATATCTTTCAGTATTCTAGAGTAATTAGAGTTTCGTGTTTTTGCCCTATTCATGATTTTTATGTGTAATTCTTTACAGAAAACATTTAGTATTTCCCCATATGGATAGCCCATTTTTTTTCTGATTCATTGATTCAATTACTCTAACTAGATTCTTGTATTGCCGTTATTAAATCGCCACTCACATTCTTTCAAAAAATAAGTAAAAATGCTTTTGAGTATACCATTGAATTTTCTTTTATTAAGTCAAAACTAGAATTGGTGATTTTGAACTGAATAAGCTCCCAGTTAAGATTAATCACTTTAGCAAACGTGTTAAAGTCACATCTAGAATTTATGTGAGGCTAAAATAGAAATTTATAAATTAAATTCCTGGCTAAGAAAATATTTAGGTTTTTAAAAAACATTTTATCGGGTATTTTTATGAAATTACTGGTGTTGATTTCATCAATTAGGATTTGTGCACTAATGAGTCAAATTCACTTTATATACAATTAATGTGTTTATATGAATTATCAATTTATCAATAATAAAAAATATAATTGGAAGTCAGAACGGATTGGTCATATGGTTGTTTCATATATTGGACGATATGATTCAATTATAAAAATATTGTCTTATTTTAAGCGGACCAACACCCCTAAAATATCCAGAATAAACGAGATAATGCAGGGTATGAATGGTAATTTTTCGATTGTTATAGAAAGTGAGAATTGGTTATTTGGGTTGGTTGATCGGATAAGTGGGTATCGTTTATTCTATCGAGTTAATGGGGATGATTTTAATATATCTAATTCTCCAAGAGAATTAATAAGAAATGGAGGGAGTCAATCTACCGATTTAACATCTATTCTTGAAATAAAAATGGTTGGATATCTTACTGGCAATAGAACGATTGATAGTAATATTAATCAGCTTTGTGCTGGTGAGATGATATGGTTTGATAAGTGCAGTAAAAAATATTCTATAAATAATTATTTTAAGTTTTATACAAAAAATATCAGACATCAGAAAGATTCATTGTTGATAGAAGAATTGGATAATATTACCGATAAAATTATTACAAGAAATATTAAAGATGCCAATGGAAGAACAATATGGGTGCCATTATCAGGAGGTCTAGATTCAAGATTAATTGTATGCAAGCTTAAGCAATTAGGCTATGATAATTTACGTACATATTCATACGGTATTGTCGGAAATTTTGATGCACGTCGTGCCAAAGAAATTGCTTCGATTATTGGAGTTCAATGGGAATTTATACCGACATCCTCTTTGGAGGCTAGAAATTTTTTTCTTTCTCAAGATAGAAAAAAATATTGGGATTTTGCTGATGGATTATCTGTTATCCCTAATCTGCATGGAATGTTTGCCCTGAAAAGTTTAGTTAATTCAGGAAAGATGAAGCAAGGTGATGTAATAATTAACGGACAGTCGGGTGATTTTATTACAGGACAACATATACCTATAATGCCCGAACAAGAGGCAAGTCATACTACATTGCTGAATAGAATACTTGAAAAGCATTACTCCCTTAGAGGGCACTTGTTCTTTGATCCTGAGTCATTAGAATTGATGAAACAAAGAATTGAGGATACATTAGGGGAGTATCAAAATATTGGTAGTTATCAAGATCTAGCAAAAATATATGAATATTGGGAATGGAAAGAGCGCCAGGTAAAGCGTGTAGTAAATGGGCAATGTAATTATGATTATTTTGGCATGAATTGGGAGTTGCCTTTATGGGATTTAGAATATATGGAATTTTGGGTGGATCTCCCTTTACATCAAAAGGTTGACAGACGACTCTTTGTGGAATATTTAAATAAGATGGATTTTTATGGGCTATTCAACAAGGAAACTAAATTTATGTCACGATGGCCTATGAATCGTATTTATATTCAGTTTTTTGGAAACATGCTGAGCAAGATGTTTGGACAAGAAGTATCTAGTTCATATTATAAAAAATTAGATTGGTACAGTCAATATCAATACATATATGCGTTGACTGGAAAAAGCGAGTATAAGCGACATTGGATGAATTATAAAGGCCCTTATCCATACATGACTAATATTTGGATGAGTGAAAACATAGAACGAAAAGTATGATTTTTAATTCATTTACCACACATTTTATTTGTAAGATTGTCGAATCACCTAAATTACTTTCATTAACAAAGTATATTTTTATCGATAGCAGCTTATGTTTTAAATGTAAGAATCTATAAAGGAGTTAGTTATTTTAATTTTTATAAATAAATTAAGAAAATGAAAGAAATTAGGAAAGCCACATATGCTTTGAAGATAAGTGATGAGTTAAAAAAATTTCAAAATGAAATAGAGTATGTTTTTGATTTTGTAGATGAATATTATGGAACAGTAAGAAAAAAAGAATCAACTAATATCATATATTATGGCAAAGGTAGCTTGCAGGATTCCAATAAAAATAAAATACCATCTTCAGAGTTTTGGAGTTTAATTGTTATCTCTTTAAATGGTCTTTGTTTGAATATTGATGATACCAAAAAATTAGAGGACTGTATATTGCCATATATTCAAAACCGAAATAATATTTTTGATTTTGATTTTGATTTTGATTATATATCGATAATATTTTTCTTTTTGTCTAGGATAGAAGAAAGAGGTGTAGTTAATACAGATAAGTATTTAAGATTCAGATCAGAAGATTCTTTTGCTGTTAAGCATGGTTTTGAGAAACGTGCCGTGGTTGATGAATGCTCACTAGAATTAGCAAAAATGATAAGGAATGAGAGTAGTCCAAAACATACTTCATCGTTTGAGTTTATACCTACCCATGATGTTGATAGATTAAAAGGTTATCATTACCCTACTGAACCTATTAGGTATTTTTTAGGTGACATATTTAAGAGACGTAGATCAATTGACAAATCATTTGATCGTATAAGAAATTCTTATTTGTCTGGAGAGCCATGGAAGCCAATTCGTTTCCTTATGGATGTTTCTGAAGAACACAATCTAAAATCAAGATTTTTCTTCATGGGCCCAAGTATAAATGTGATGGATAGTCCTTATGTAATACATTACAAAAGATTACTTTCTAATGTTGTTGATGAGATTAGCAGTCGTGGCCATATAGTGGGATTCCATCCTGGATATGAGACATTTAATGATGCTAACAAGTGGAGGTTGCAGAAAGAGGGCCTAGAAAGTGTAATTAACACCGGAGTTGACGTGGGTAGACAACATATTCTGAGGTATTCTACAACAATCACGCCAAAAATCTGGAATGATAATAATATGAAAGTAGACTACACACTCACATATCCAGAGTTAATAGGTTTTAGATCTGGAACTTCAAGAGAGTACAATTCTTATGATTTGGTCAATAGAAAAAAGTTAAGACTTAGACAGGTGAATACATTAATTATGGATACTGGAATTTTTGGTGGAAAGTATAACGATATGGATTTACATTCAGCAGTTGATGAGACACTAAAGGTTATTAATGTATGTAAGAAATATGGAGGAAAGGCTGTTGTGTTAATTCACCCTGCTTATATGTCAAATATAAAAATGCAGTACTATAAAAAAATAGTTAGGAGTCTGTAGTTTGTTTTCAATTGACAGTTACATTAAGTTAATTTCTGATTTGAAAGACCTAAATTATAATTTTGTAAGTTATAACGAGGTTAACAAGCTAGAAAGAAATATCGTACTTAGACATGATATTGATATGTCAATTGATTTGGCTTACGACATGGCTTTGATTGAAAGAGATATGGGTATATCGTCCCATTATTTTATATTGGTTAGAAGTGGTCTTTACAACATTTTTGAACCAGAAACATCTGATAAACTCAATAAAATAGTTGAATTTGGACATTCGGTCGGTCTGCATTTGGATGCATCGATATATTGTGATGATATGGGTGGGCTAGATAGG
>Ga0233434_1004843_pt1 | contig 10154 bp, 4 predicted proteins | sample SI_122_August201_4_FD_182738 | JGI IMG/M metagenome (GOLD analysis project Ga0233434, IMG submission 182738) | Seawater microbial communities from Saanich Inlet, British Columbia, Canada - SI_122_August2016_120_MG | ecosystem: Environmental > Aquatic > Marine > Inlet | place: Canada: British...
TAGAACGAGGACTTCAAAGTATAATTAATGAAGTTGGACAAATTGATATTGAAAATGCTGAATATCCATATAAAATTCAATTAGGAAAAGTCAAACTTCAACAACCACGAATGATGGAACTTGATGGTTCTATCACTCACATTACTCCTGCTGAAGCAAGATTGAGAAATGTATCTTATTCTGCACCTGTAATGATGGAGGCAAGTGTCATAGAAGATGGAAAAATTTTGGAATCTAGATTTGTTCATATTGGTGATGTACCGGTAATGGCAAAATCAAATGCATGTATTTTACATAATTTCTCTACTCAAAAATTAATTGAACATGGTGAAGATCAAAATGATCCTGGTGGCTATTTCATCATTAATGGTTCTGAAAGAGTAATTGTTGGATTAGAAGATCTTTCATATAACAAAATTATTGTTGATAGAGAAACTGTTGGTGGAAACATTGTTTTCAAAGCTAAAGTATATTCTTCAATTGTAGGATATCGTGCAAAATTAGAACTTGTCATGAAAAATGATGGATTAATTGTTGCAAGAATTCCGGGTTCACCTGTTGATATCCCTGTTGTCACATTAATGAGGGCACTTGGATTAGAATCTGATAGAGAAATCGCAGCAGCAGTTTCTTTAGTGGATGAACTTCAAGATGAATTGGAAGGTTCATTTGAAAAAGCAGGTGATGTGCCAACTGCAAAAGATGCTGTTGTTTACATCAGTAAAAGAATCGCACCTGGAATGTTAGAAGAATTCCAAATAAAACGTGCTGAGACTTTACTTGATTGGGGACTATTGCCTCATTTGGGCAAGCATCCTGAAAACAGAAAAGAGAAAGCTCAATTCTTAGGTGAAGCAGCTTGTAAATTATTAGAATTAAAACTTGGTTGGATTAAACCTGATGATAAAGATCACTATGGGAATAAAGTAATTAAATTTGCAGGACAAATGTTAGCTGATTTGTTTAGAACTGCATTTAGAAATTTGGTTCGAGATATGAAATATCAATTAGAACGTTCAGGTCAGAAACGTGGAATTAATGCAGTTGCTGCGGCAATTAGACCTGGAATAATTACTGATAAACTAAACAATGCAATTGCAACTGGAAACTGGGGACGAGGTCGTGTAGGTGTCACTCAATTATTAGATCGAACTAATTACCTTTCTACTATTAGTCACCTCCGAAGAATCCAGTCTCCTCTTAGTAGAACTCAGCCAAATTTCGAAGCAAGAGATTTGCATGCAACTCACTTTGGAAGAATTTGTCCAAGTGAAACCCCTGAAGGCTCAAACTGTGGTTTGGTGAAAAATTTGGCATTATCTGGAATTATTTCTGTAAATGTACCTTCTGAAGAGATTGTTGAAAAACTCTATGATCTTGGAACTGTACACTTTTTTGATGCCAAAGAAGATTTGAAAAAAGATGGAGCTAGAATATTTGTTGACGGACGTTTAATTGGATATTACAAAGATGGTGAAGAATTAGCAGCATCCCTTAGAGATCTTAGACGAAATTCAAAGATACATCCTCATGTTGGAGTTTCATTCCATGCATCTGATATTGAAGGTTCAACCAAAAGATTGTATGTTAATTGTAATGCAGGACGAGTTTTACGACCACTAATTATTATCACAGATGGTAAACCACTACTCACTGCAGAATTGTTGGATAAAATTTCTAAAAAATTAGTTTCTTGGACTGATCTTTTGAGAATGGGTGTTTTGGAAACTATTGATGCAAATGAAGAAGAAAACTGTTACATTACACTAGATGACAAAGACACAAAGAAACACACTCATCTTGAAGTATTCCCACCAGCAATCTTAGGTGCAGGAGCTTCCATCATTCCATATCCTGAACATAACCAATCTCCAAGAAATACATACGAATCAGCAATGGCAAAACAAAGCTTAGGATTTTCTACACCTATGATGAATACTAGTACCTATGTAAGACAACATCTTATGCTATATCCACAAGTTCCTGCTGTTAACACAAAAGCTATGAAACTTTTAGGATTAGAAGATAGACCAGCTGGTCAAAATTGCATTGTTGCAGTACTTCCATTTGATGGTTACAACATTGAGGATGCAATTGTACTCAGTCAATCTTCGGTTGATCGAGGATTGGGAAGAACATTCTTTTTCAGAATTTATGATGCTGAAGCAAAACAATATCCTGGTGGAATGCGTGATAACTTTGAGATTCCTAATGCTGAAGATAATATCAGAGGTTACAAAGGAGAACGTGCATACAGACTACTTGAGGAAGACGGTATTGTTGCAGCAGAATCCCCAGTAAAGGGTGGTGATATTTTAATTGGTAAATCCAGTCCTCCTAGATTCATGGAAGAGTATAGGGAGTTTGAATCAACTGGTCCTTACAGGAGAGATACTTCTATTGGTGTGAGACCATCTGAAGCAGGCGTTATTGATACTATTGTTATGACTCAATCAAATGAAGGTGGAAAAATGTACAAGGTTAGAGCAAGAGATATGAGAATTCCTGAAATTGGTGACAAATTTGCATCAAGACATGGACAAAAAGGTATACTTGGAATATTAGCTAAAGCAGAAGACTTACCATACACTGCAAATGGAATGTCTCCTGATGTTTTGATTAATCCTCATGCATTCCCATCTAGAATGACAGTTGGAATGATGATGGAATCTATCTGTGGTAAAGCAGCATCATTACGTGGAAAAAGATTTGATGGTTCTGCATTTGTTGGAGAAAAAATGGATGAAGTTAAAGAAGTAATGGATGCACATGATTTCAAATATTCTGGTAAAGAAATAATGTATGATGGAAGATCTGGAAAAGCATTCCCAGTTGAAGTCTTTATTGGAGTTGTATATTATCAAAAACTTCATCACATGGTTGCAGATAAAATACATGCAAGAGCACGTGGACAAGTTCAGATGTTAACTAAACAACCAACTGAAGGAAGAGCAAGAGGTGGTGGATTAAGATTTGGTGAAATGGAAAGAGATTGTTTGATTGCATATGGTGCATCAATGATTCTAAAAGATAGATTACTTGATGAGTCTGATAAATCTGATATTTTTGTATGTGAAAGATGTGGTCTTGTAGCATATCATGATGTTAAACAAAGAAAATACGTTTGTAGAGTTTGTGGTGATAAAGCCAAAGTATCCTCTGTATCTGTCGCATATGCGTTCAAACTACTCTTACAAGAAATGCAAAGTCTTAACATCGCACCAAGATTGTTAATCAAGGAGAAAATTTAGTATGTCTATTCAAGCTATAAAAGCAATTGATGCGATTCGATTCTCTATTTGGTCTCCAACTGAAATTCGAAAATATTCTGTTGCTGAAATAACTGCTCCTGAAACTTATGATGAAGATGGAATGCCTGTACAAGGAGGTCTTATGGATGGTAGATTGGGAACACTTGAGCCTGGACAAAAATGTCTCACCTGTGGAAATACAGCTGCACGATGTCCTGGACACTTTGGACATCTTGAACTTGCAGAACCAATTTTACATATTGCATTTATTGATAACATCTACAAATTATTACAATCAACTTGTCGTTCTTGTGCAAGACTCAAAGTTCCTCAAGAAGATTTAGAGGTATTCAAAAATATTAAAATCAAAGGAGCTGCCTATACTGCAATTTCCCAAAAACGTATTCCAGAACAAATTATTGAAAAAGCAAAAAAAGCAAAAGAATGTCCTCACTGTGGTAAAACTCAATATGAATTAATTTTTACAAAACCAACTATCTTTGTTGAAAAAACTGAAATTGGTGAACACAGATTACTTCCAATTACAATTAGAGAAAGATTTACACAAATCCTTGATGATGATTTAGCATTATTGAATTATGATCCAATTACTGCTAGACCTGAATGGTTCATTTTACAAGCATTTCCAGTACCTCCTGTAACTGTTAGACCTTCAATTATTTTGGAAACAGGAATTAGATCCGAAGATGATTTGACTCACAAAATGGTTGATATCATTAGAGTTAATCAGAGACTAAAAGAAAGTAAAGATGCTGGAACTCCTCCTTTAATTGTTCAAGATTTAGTTGACTTGTTACAATACCACACCACAACTTATTTTGATAATGAAGTTTCAGGAATTCCTCAAGCTCATCATCGTTCTGGACGTCCTCTAAAAACATTAACTCAAAGACTCAAAGGAAAAGAAGGACGATTTAGAGGATCATTATCTGGAAAGAGAGTTGACTTTTCTAGTCGTACTGTTATCTCCCCTGATCCAAACTTGGATTTGTCTGAAGTTGGAGTCCCTGAAGTAGTTGCTATGAAATTAACAATTCCAGAAATTGTCACTGAATGGAATATTGAACGAATGAGAACACTTGTGATTAACGGACCTACAAAATTCCCAGGTGTAAACTATATTGTAAGACCAGATGGTGTCAAAATTAGATTAGACTTTGTAGAAGACCGTTCTACTATTGCTGAAACACTTGAAATTGGATATCTAGTTGAAAGACATCTTGCTAATGGTGATATTGTAATGTTTAACAGACAACCTTCACTTCACCAAATGTCTATTATGGCACACTATGTTAGAGTGCTTCCAGGTAAGACATTCAGATTACATCCTTCTGTATGTCCACCATACAATGCTGATTTTGATGGTGATGAGATGAATCTTCACGTTCCTCAAAGTGAGGAAGCAAGAGCCGAAGCAATTCTGTTAATGAGAGTTCAAGATCAATTAATTTCTCCAAGATATGGTGGTCCAATTATTGGTGCACTAAGAGACTTTGTTACTGGTGCTTATCTTCTTACTAAAGATGATACAACATTAACTACTCAAGAATTTTCGAATCTTGCAATGCTTGGTGGTTATACTGATGCGTTACCAAAACCTGGCACTAAAACAAAAGAAGGTCCAGCATACACTGGAAAACAATTATTCTCATTATTCCTTCCAAAAGACTTCAACTATGTACTTACATCAAAATGGTCAAAGGGAACAGGTGGTAAAGAAAAAGATGTCGTTATTAAAAACGGTGAACTCATCAGTGGTGTAATTGATAAAACTTCAATTGGTGCAGAAGAACCAGAGAGTGTTTTACACAGAATTACAAAAGATTATGGTAATCAAATTGGAAAGGACTTCCTTAATTCCATTTTAATTATGGTAAAACAATTCATCACTCACTATGGATTCAGTTATGGTTATGGTGATCTTGAAGTTCCAGAAAAGAATGTTCAACAAATTTTAGATAATATTCAAGAAACTTATGACGTTGTATCTGATTTGACTTCTCAATATGAGAAAGGAACTCTCAAACTTACAAGAGGTATGAAAGCTGAAGAAGCATTAGAGGCATACATTGTAAATGAATTAGGTAAAGCAAGAGAAAAAGCAGGAGCTACTGCAAATTCATCTCTTGATGATGGTAATGCTGGAAAAATCATGGCTACTACTGGTGCTAGGGGTTCAGCACTTAATGTAGGTCAGATGGCAGGTGCATTAGGACAACAATCAAGAAGAGGAAATAGAATGAATGATGGTTACAATAATCGTGCATTAACACATTACAAAGAACATGACAGCAATCCAGATGCACATGGATTTGTAAAATCTAATTATAGAACTGGTCTTACTGCTTTAGAATTCTTCTTCCACGCAATGGGAGGTCGTGAAGGACTTGTAGATACTGCAGTTAGAACACAACAAAGTGGTTACATGCAACGTAGATTGATTAACGCATTAGAACACATTAGATTAGAATATGATGGAACTGTAAGAGATCCACACGGTCACATCGTCCAATTTCTTTACGGTGAAGATGGAATAGATGTTGCAAAAAGTGATCATGGTGAAGCATTTAACAGTGTTAGATTAGCTGAATCTCAATCTATGATTGATTCTGGAAAGAAAGCTACAAAAGAAGAAATTGAAACTATTACTAAAAAATATACCAAGACGTTTAATCCAAGATTGACATCACTTGTAACTGATGCGTTACAAAAATCTACATTGAGTAAAGCAGGTGTAGAGAATGTTTGTAAGAAAGGATTATCCTTATACAATAAAGCAAAAGTAGAGCCAGGACAAGCCGTAGGAATTGTCACTGCACAATCAATTGGTGAACCTGGTACTCAGATGACTTTGAGAACATTCCACTTTGCAGGAATTAAAGAAAGAAACGTAACTTTGGGTCTTCCAAGATTAATTGAATTAGTTGATGCAAGAAAGAAACCTGTTACTCCAACTATGGATATTTACCTTGATGAAGAATCTAAAAAATCTAGAGAAAAAGCCATAGAGGTTGCAAGAAATGTTCTGCAAACTAAGGTAAGTGCATTACTTACTGATAGTGAAACTGATTATTCTACAAATATCAAATTAATTCTAAGTGCAAATAGACTCAAAGAAAGAGGATGCACTGTTGCCGAAGTAGAAGCAGCACTCTCATCAAATAAGAAATTCAAAATGGAAGTTACTGGCGAATTAATCACTCTAAACTTGGTTGAAGAATCTGATACTGCAACTGCAATCGCAATTAGAAATAAGGTTCTCAATACTACTGTTAAAGGCGTTCCAGATATTGAACGAGTTACATTGGTTCAAAAAGATGATGAATGGGTAATTCAAACAACTGGTTCTAACATTGCAAAATTACTTGAAGTCAAAGGTATTGATAAAAAGAATGTCCGAACTAACAATGTCTTTGAAATTGCAGGTACTTTGGGTATTGAGGCTGCAAGAAATGCCTTAATTGATGAACTTAATCATACTCTGGGTGATCAAGGATTAGAAGTTGATAATAGATACATTATGTTGGTATCTGATTTGATGTGTTCACGAGGTTACATGCAACAAATCGGTAGACACGGTATTGCTGGAACCAAAGACAGTGTTCTTGCAAGAGCCGCTTTTGAAATTACAGTTCCTACAATTGCCCATGCTGCACTTGGTGGAGAAGTTGAACAACTCAAAGGTATTACTGAAAATGTAATTGTTGGAAGTAACATCCCTATTGGAAGTGGTACAGTTGATCTATACATGCAAGTCAGCAAAAAGAAAAAGGAGTAATAGGGATTAGGTAATAATTATGGCTGATGAAATTTCAACATTAATGCGTAATAGTAAAGATAAAATTGTTTTACTTCGATTAAGAAATACACAAACTATTCAAGGCAATCTTAAAGATTTTGACATTCACATGAACTTAACACTAGAAGATGCTGAAGATGTTTCTGATGGAAAAACTGAAAAACTTGGAAAAATTCTTTTACGTGGAGATAACATTTTACTGATCTCTTTACCTACTGAAGAAAAATCTTAAACTAGACAAACAATAAATCTTAAACCTATTCTAATGTATTTACTTGATTGATTTTTTGATATTATTTTTTATTTTACCATTTGCATCAGCACAAGAAATTCCAGATTATGATAAACCATATGCTCCAATATTTTTTGACAAGCCAATTTATTCTTGGACTGATAAAATTGAAATTAAAATAATTGCACCAAGTTGGAATACCAATAAAGATCTCATTGATTCAATTGGAAATGATGAACAAAATCCTATCCAAATATCTACGCGTGAATATTCTTTGGAACAATATCGATTAACTGAAACTGATGTAAAAAGTGGAATATTTACTGGTGAAATAATCCTCACTGGATTTCTACATGATGCTAATGGTGATGGTGATTTTGATACAAATCCTAGAACTATTGGAACCGGACCTACTAGTGGATTCTTAGAAGTAGAGCGAGATTCAGCAGTTACAGTATATTTTGAATTTGCTGATGGTGTTGTTTTGACTGAATCTGTACCTGTATCTTGGAATCTTGGAACAATAAAATTTACAAAAGATATTTTTCTCTCAGATGATTCTGTAATTATTCATATTATTGATCTTGACATGAATCTAAATCCTGAAGCATTAGATCAAATAGAAATAGATATTTTTTCTGACTCTGATGTTGGAGGAATTAAAGTAAATGCAATAGAGACATCTGAGAGTTCAGGTTCTTTTGCTGCAATTGTATCTTTGTCACAAACATCATCTTCTAGTGGACATAGACTTTATGCGCTACCCGGAGATAAAATATCTGCAAAATATGATGATTACACATTACCAAAACCTCATTCTATTTCTGATAATTTGAAAGTAGAAACTACTGCCATGATTGACTCATCTATTCCTGCAGTAGAGCGAATACAAAACTCTGAAATCACAATTACTGATGGATGGATGAATTCTTCTCCAAATCAAGGTGTAAATAATCAACTACATATTGTTGGTACTATATTTAATATGCAAAACTTTAACCAAGATTTTGTTTATTTATTTCAAATAAAAAATGAATCAAACACTGTAGAATCTATTTCTTGGATACGAGGACAATTAACTTCCGATCAAACATTTGATGTGTCTCAATCCTGGACTCCAAAGAAAATGGGTGAATATACTGTTGAAACTTTTGTTTGGCATACCCTAAATGATCCTATTCCTTTATCTTTAGTATCTACAACTAAAGTCACCATTGGATCTTTACCAGAATAATTTCTACGTGAGTATTAAATATGGAATTTCAACTTTAAAAATACGTGAAAAAGCATAGTATTGGATTATTGTTGGTATTTACTGCAATATTGCCACTAGTTTCAAGTGCATATGCTGATAGCATTTCAGTAGAATTTGATAAATCAGAGTACTCCATTGGTGATTCTCTTAGTGTTTCTGGACAGATTTCTGATTTTTCCATGCCTGTAATTGCGTTTAGTGTTTTTGATCCAGATGGAAAAATATTATCTGCTAATAATTTAGAACTTGATCCAGAGGGTAATTTTTCAAAAATAATTCTTCTAGATTTACCATTTTATGAAAAAACTGGAGAATACAAAATAAAACTTGATTATGGACAAATTTCTCAAAATGAATTTTTTGTAATAATCGGCGATGCAGTTGAAATTCCTATTACCCCAATTGAAATTATTCCTGAAATTATTTCATTAACTACTGACAAATCCACATATACTGATCAAGATACTGTAACAATTTCAGGTACTGTGTCCTCTCAAGTGGCTCCAACTGTTTTGATAGGCATATATGATACATTTGGAACTCCAGCTGGATTTTATTTTGGACAAATAAATTCTGATTTGGAATTTTCTACAAGTTTTCTTGTCAAGTCTGGAGTGAATTTTAAAATTGATGGAACATATTCAATTAAAGCTCATTATGCAGAAAAAGAAAAAATAGTATTTTTTGATTTTTTTAAAATAATTCCAGAAACTGTTGAACAAGAAACTGTTGAACAAGAAACTGTTGAACAAGAAACTGTTGAACAAGAAACTGTTGAACAAGAAACTGTTGAATCACAACCCATACAAGAAATCACTGAACCAGAATTAATTGAACAATCAATAGAATCAAAAACTATTGAATCTGAACTAGATGATACAACATTTACAAATCTGTCTATTGAAGATATTGAATTAGGAAAAATTCTAAATCAAATTAACTTGGATTGTGATCCTAGTATCTTTGTTGACATGATTTCTTATTATGATGGAATGGGTCCTGCATTGTATCGTCTATGTAATTTTGATGATTCATTGAATATTTTTGTTGACTCTTTAACTCAAGATCCAAATGATGTAAAAATTCTTGTAAATGCAGGCTCTGCTATAGGTAAATTAGGTGATTTCTCAAAGGCAATATTTTATTATGATTTGGCACTTGATGCTGATTCCTCTTTTTTACCAGCTAAAAATAATAAAGCAAATGCTCTTGCAAATTTGGGAAATCTTGATGATGCAATTTTATTATATCAAGAAATTTTAGATGAAAATCCTAATTCTGCTACTACTCAAAAAAATCTCAAAACTGCATTATCTCTAGTTGAAAAATCTCAAAATAAAATTAATACACTTGTACAAACACCTGTTGAAAATATTGATTCTCAAGAATCTACTCTAGTTGAAAAAAATTCTCAAATTAATAATGAAAAACAAAAACCAGTGAATTTTTTTGAGCAAGTAAATTCTGTATTTTCTTCTTTTGGCACATTTTTTAATTTCCTAAACTAATCTTCTCTTACAACCAGTGTAATTCTTCAATAAACCTATAAAGCCCTCCAAAGACGATCGACTTAAGGAAAATGAGTAAGATACTTGA
>Ga0233434_1004849_pt1 | contig 10143 bp, 10 predicted proteins | sample SI_122_August201_4_FD_182738 | JGI IMG/M metagenome (GOLD analysis project Ga0233434, IMG submission 182738) | Seawater microbial communities from Saanich Inlet, British Columbia, Canada - SI_122_August2016_120_MG | ecosystem: Environmental > Aquatic > Marine > Inlet | place: Canada: British...
ATGGGCTGGAAATACAATATAGATTTAGAATTCGGCCTTAAAAAAACCTATGAATGGTATTTAAATCAATAATATGAAAACTCCAAACACCATCTATCATAATGCAACCGTCACTCGGCAAAGGCGAGAGTTATTAAATAGCCATAAGTCGGTCATTATTTGGTTTACTGGTTTGTTAGGATCTGGAAAATCAACCCTCGCCCATTCGGTTGAAGAAGAATTGCATAAATTAGCCTGTCGAACTTTTGTTTTAGATGGGGATAATGTACGTCATGGCTTGTCATCAAACTTAACCTTTAGTGATAATGACCGAAAAGAAAATATCAGAAGAATTGGCGAGGTGGCCAAGCTAATGATGGAGGCTGGCGTTATTGCTATAACTGCATTCATTAGTCCATTCAAAAAAGATCGCAATCTCATTAGACAATTATTACCACAAGGTGATTTTATCGAGATCTATTGTAAGGCTAGTCTAGAGACTTGCGAGTCAAGAGATGTTAAAGGTCTATATAAGCACGCACGCGCTGGAAAAATTAAAAACTATACGGGCATTGATTCCCCCTATGAAGCGCCCAGTAATCCAGAGTTGGTTATTGATACTGAGAGTGAGTTGTTAGAAGGGTCTGTTGCCAAGGTGATTGACTTTCTGAAATCTAGAAAAATTATTAACTAATCATGCTAAGTAAAATTAATATCCAAGATATTGTTACCATTACTAAAGAAGCTGGAGATGCTATTATGCAAGTCTATAATCAAGATTTTGAAGTTGAATATAAAGAAGATAGTTCACCATTAACCCTGGCTGACAAAAAAGCCAATGATATTATTGAAGATGGTTTAAATCAACTCTCAGTTAATATTCCAATTCTATCCGAAGAAGGAAAAAATATTTCTTATGAGGATAGAAAACATTGGGAGTATTTTTGGCTAGTTGATCCGTTAGATGGCACTAAAGAGTTTGTAAAGAAGAATGATGAATTTACCGTTAATATAGCACTGATTCATAAAGATACGCCGGTGCTTGGCGTGGTCTATGCTCCAGCATCAGATGTTTGTTACTGGGCTAAGCAGGGCGAAGGGGCTTTTAAAGATGGACAAAACCTCCCTCTCAAAGCAGAAAGCCAGCGCGATACTTATAAAATTGTTGCTAGTCGCTCTCACATGTCAGATGAGACGCAGGCATTTATTGATGCAATAGATACACAAAAAGAAAAAGAATTAACCTCAATTGGCAGCTCTTTAAAGATTTGTTTGGTTGCAGAAGGCGAGGTTGATATATATCCAAGATTTGGCCCGACTATGGAATGGGATACTGGAGCTGCGCATGCAGTGGTTAACGAATCAGGAAAGAGTCTGGAGAAATACATGAATGGCAAGTATTCGAAACATGAGTACAATAAAGAGAACTTATTAAACCTATGGTTTATTGTGGGAAGCGCTTTATGAAAATAGCAATAACCGGCACCGGCTATGTTGGCCTTTCAAACGCCATGCTTTTATCCCAACATCATGAAGTTGTTGTCCTTGATATTATCCCGTCAAAAATTGAAATGCTTAACAAGGCCATTTCACCTGTAGAGGATAAAGAGATACAAGAATACCTATTAGCTCATAAAGATAACTCAACCCTTAATACTAAACAATCAAAATCAAGTGCAAGCTTTACAGCAACACTCGATAAGGTAGAAGCCTACACAAATGCTGACTTTGTCATCATTGCTACACCCACTGATTATGACGCGACTAATAACTACTTTAATACCGCTTCGGTAGAAGCGGTTATTCAAGATGTTATTAATATTAATCCCAAAGCAACCATAGTCATTAAGTCAACCGTACCGGTTGGCTATACACAAAGCATTAAGAGTAAGTTTAATATTGATAATATCATCTTCTCACCAGAGTTCTTGCGAGAAGGTCTAGCACTTCATGACAATCTATACCCATCACGTGTCATTGTCGGCGAGATATCAGACCGAGCAACTAAGTTTGCAGACCTTCTGCAAGAAGGTGCTATAAAAGAAGATATCGATGTCTTGTTTACTCATTCTACTGAAGCAGAAGCTGTTAAGCTTTTTAGCAATACTTATCTTGCTATGAGAATCTCATATTTTAATGAGCTTGACTCTTACGCCGAAGCTCACAATTTAGACGCTAAACAAATCATTGAAGGCGTAGGCCTTGATCCAAGAATTGGATCACACTACAACAATCCTAGCTTTGGCTATGGTGGCTATTGTTTACCAAAAGATACTAAACAACTTAAAGCTAACTATGGAGATGTACCCAATGCTTTAATCAGTGCTATTGTGGATGCCAACACCACCAGAAAAGATTTTATCGCTGATCAAATCATTAAAAAACTATCAACTGTTAATGATCAGCCGTCAACAGGTACTGTTGGCATTCATCGCCTTATCATGAAGTCAGGAAGTGATAACTTTAGAGCATCAAGCATTCAAGGTATCATGAAACGCATTAAAGCCAAAGGTATTGAAGTAGTAATATACGAGCCTGTTCTTAGTGAACAAGGTGAGAATGAGTTCTTCCACTCAAAGGTAGTTGGTAGTCTAGAAGTATTCAAACAAACAAGCGACGTGATTGTTGCTAATAGAATGGTAGATGAGCTTAATGACGTAAAAGATAAGGTTTATACAAGAGATTTGTTTAACTCTGATTAGTTAGATAAATATTCGATTAAGTATAAAAAACAATAAGCGGCAGGCATTAAACAGTAAGACAATAAATTGAAAACAAGAATAATTATATGAAAGTATTAGTAACAGGCTCAGCAGGTTTTATCGGTTCAGCACTCTCAATTAGATTACTAGATAGAGGTGATACCGTTATTGGCATTGATAATCATAATGACTATTATGATCCAGCTTTAAAAGAAGCGCGCTTAGCACGTCATAGCGATCATCCAAACTACACTCATATTAGAATGAATCTTGAAGATCGCGAAGCTATGGCTAAGCTGTTTAAAGATCATCAATTTGAAGGTGTGGTTAATCTAGCAGCGCAAGCAGGTGTTAGATATTCTATTGAGAATCCTCTAGCTTATATTGATACCAACCTAGTAGGCTTTGCCCACATATTAGAAGGTTGCAGGCATAACAAGGTGAGACACCTTGTTTACGCTTCATCAAGCTCTACTTATGGTCTAAATACCAAACAACCATTCTCAACGCATGACGCTGTTAACCATCCAGTCAGCTTATACGCAGCTACCAAGAAAGCTAATGAGTTAATGGCACATACTTACTCACACCTTTATGATCTACCGACTACAGGCTTAAGATTCTTTACCGTTTATGGCCCGTATGATAGACCTGACATGGCATTACAAAAGTTCACTAGAGCTATTATGAATGATGAGCCTATCACCGTATTTAACTACGGTAAGCACCGTAGAGACTTCACCTACATTGATGATATTGTTGAAGGCATTATTAGAGTGCTTGACAGGCCAGCACCAATAAACCCTAACTGGGATAGTAATAATCCAGATCCTGCCACCTCTAGCGCTCCATACAGGATTTATAATATTGGTAATAACAATCCAGTTGAGTTAATGGATTACATTGAAGCATTAGAAACCTCACTCGGTAAAACTGCAGAAAAAGAACTATTGCCACTCCAGCCTGGCGATGTGCCAGATACTTATGCAGATGTGGATGACTTGGTTGAAGAGTTTGGCTACAAACCGAGCATGAGTGTTAAACAGTGTTGAGAATTTTGCGGTTTGGTATAAAGAATATAATAATTTTTAGTTTTTAATGCTAATTACTACTGACGCCTCTATTTTTGAAATCAATCCTGATAAGGTAATCTACCCAAGTACTCGTAATGTTGGTTGTTGCGGAATGGCTGGAGAATTTGGCTACAAGCATCCTAAATTATCAAAAAATATAGCACACCAATCTTTAAATGAGCTTATTGAAAGTATCGATAATAATGCAATTTTAATTGCAACAGGAGTTAGCTGTAGAAAACAAATCTTAGATATTTTTAAAATACAACCGATACCTATTCCACGATTATTTATTCAATCATTATTAGTAGAATAATGCTAAAAAATAATTGGATTATTTTTGAAAATATTGATAAACTTTCAGAATGCTTAGCTAATGAAATTTTAGTTATAGCTAAAAGGTCAATTAAATTAAGTAAAAAATTTAGCATAGTTTTGGCGGGTGGTACAAGTGTAGTAAATCTTTATAAGATTTTAAGAAGATCCCAGGCTGACTGGAATCAATGGCATGTTTATATAGGAGATGAGCGTTGCTTACCTATAAAAAACAAAGATCGAAATGATTATTTAATTAATAAAATTTGGCTGAATGATGGCCTTATACCAAAACAGAATATTAACTTTATTCATGCTGAATTGGGTATGAATAAAGGCGCAACCCACTACAATAAAATTTTAAAAAATATTGGAGACTTTGATGTGGTGCTATTAAGTATTGGTGATGATGGCCATACTGCATCATTATTCCCAGATCATTTATATGACAAAGATAAAGATGTTGTAGTTGAAGGAAACTCTCCAAAATATCCGAAAAATAGAATTAGCTTATCTTATTCAAGGCTGAATCGATCAAAGAATGTTTTCAAGGTGGTAAGTGGTATTTCAAAACGAAGCGCTATAGATTTATGGCTTAATAACGTCACACTTCCAATTAATAAAGTTACCGGTCAGCTTGAAAAAGTATATATTTCTAAGGAGGTTTTATAATTTTTTTTTTTACTTATTTCGGTTAAAATTAACTATCGATAAAAATATTTAAGTAAATAATTCAAACTGTAAGTAATTTTAACTAATAAAAAACTAAAAAATATGAACAATTCAAACATTTTAATAACAGGTGGGACGGGCTCATTTGGAAATACATTTGTCCCAATGACGCTTAAAAAATATAACCCAAAAAAAATAGTTATATTTTCACGTGATGAAATGAAGCAATGGGAAATGGCAAAATTGTATAAAGATGACCCAAGGGTTAAATTTTTAATTGGAGATGTCCGTGATAAAGACAGACTCTATCGTGCGCTTGATGGTATAGATTATGTTGTGCATGCTGCAGCAACTAAAATCGTTCCTACTGCCGAATACGATCCATTTGAGTGTGTTAAAACTAATGTCTTTGGTGCAATGAATTTGATTGACGCTTGTATTGATAAAGGTGTTAAACGTATTGTTGCACTTTCTACAGATAAGGCGAGTGCACCTTCCAATCTGTATGGTGCAACTAAATTAACATCAGATAGGTTGTTTATTTCTGGTAATTCGTATACAGGCGCCCACAACACAAGATTTTCAGTGGTTAGATATGGCAATGTTATGGGCTCTCGTGGCTCTGTTATTCCATTTTTTATGTCGATCTCAGAAGGTGGAATTTTGCCAATTACAGATAATCGCATGACAAGATTTATGATATCTTTAGAAGAGGGTGTTAAGCTAGTTTGGCACGCTTTTGATGATATGAAAGGTGGTGAAATTTACGTTAAAAAAATTCCTTCCATGAAAGTGACAGATATTGCACTTGCTGTTAACGACAAGGCTAAGCAAGAAGAGGTAGGCATTAGACCAGGTGAAAAGCTACATGAGCAGATGATCGGCTCTGAAGATGCTTTATATACTTATGAATATCCTGGTCATTTTAAAATATTGCCATCTATTAATAATTGGAGTAATGACCCGAAGAGAATGGGTGTTGGTGTTAAGGTTGATCCAAACTTCATATATAGTTCTGATAATAATAAAGAGTGGATGGATATTTCTAAACTACAAGACTGGATTGAGAAAAATAAAAATAAAATTGGAAATATTTAAGAATGATTCCTTATGGAAGGCAGAATATTAATCAAGCTGATATTAATTCAGTTATCAATGTTTTAAAGTCTGATTTTTTAACCCAGGGGCCGCAAGTTCCATTATTTGAGAATGCAGTTGCTGAATATTGTGACGCAAGATATGGGGTTGCGGTTAATAGTGCAACATCAGCACTGCATATTGCTTGCCTTGCTTTGGGCTTAAGAACAGGTGATTGGCTTTGGACTAGTCCAAACACATTTGTAGCATCTGCAAATTGTGGTTTGTACTGTGGAGCAAAAGTGGACTTTATTGATATTGATCCGTTAACCTACAATTTATCCATTCAAGAATTAAAAAGTAAATTAATCCAGGCTGAAAAAGAAAATAAACTTCCAAAGATTGTTATACCGGTCCATTTTTCTGGACAGTCTTGTAATATGAAAGAAATTCATGAATTAAGTAAGCAATATGGTTTTTCCATTATTGAGGATGCATCTCATGCAATAGGCGGTAAGTATTTAGATAAGCCAATTGGTGGCTGCCAATATTCTGATGTTACTGTGTTTAGTTTTCACCCAGTTAAAATTATTACAACTGCAGAGGGGGGGGTGGCCACAACTAATTCAGAAACTGTTGCCAAAAAAATGCAATTATTTCGTAGTCATGGTATTACTCGCGATCAAACACTAATGTCAAACAAGGATGTTGGTGCTTGGTATTATCAACAGATTAACCTAGGTTTTAATTACCGTATGACAGAGTTGCAAGCTGCCTTAGGGGTGAGTCAGATGAATAGGCTTGATGAGTTTATAGTTAAGCGACACACTCTTAAGAAAAGATATAACCAATTGCTGAATGAGCTTCCGGTAATAATACCACATCAGTCTAGTTCTTCATATTCCGCATTGCACCTTTATCCAATTCAGCTTGATATAGAAAAGATAGGAAAGGGTCGTAAACAAATATTTAACGCATTAAGAGATTGTAATATTGGTGCTAATGTTCATTATATTCCAGTACATACTCAGCCGTATTATTTAGAAATGGGATTTAAATTTGGAGATTTCCCAGTGGCTGAATCTTATTATTCAAAAGCTATTAGCCTGCCACTATTTTCACAATTAAGTTTTGATGATCAAGATGTAGTTGTTTCGACTTTAAAAACAATACTTAGATAATCACCTCAGGATTATGATAAAAAATCAATTAGTTCAAGTCATTCAGAATGTGATCCCAGACTCAAATATTGATATTAATGCATGGCAATCAGTTTTAGAGCAACATGAGGCTACCCCCTCTATTTTTCATTTATTCAATACTGTAGAATATTATGTTGCTTATTTCTCACAAAAGAGCTCTGTAAACTTATCATTAGTTGTTTATAGCAATAAACAACCTGTTGGAGTTATGCCATTAATGACTCATCAAAATGAACACAATAAATGGATTTTAAGTGGTAACGGTGTTGAGATTATTGAGCCTATTTTTATACCAACTTTAGCGCGCAAGGTTAAGAAAAGGCTTGAATCTCAATTGGCTGAGTTGATCTATACTTTATCAAACAAGCTAGATATAGGGTTCTGTCAATTTACAAATATAGAATATAGACAATTAAGCAGCTGGTATTTAATGTGGGCTGAAAAAGCGAGTGAAGTTTTTTCTACACATCATTTATTGGTAGATTTATCTTTATCACTCGAAGAAATTCGATTAAAGTTTAGAAAAAGCTTTAAACCTCTTGCCAATAAAGGTCTTCGAGAATGGGAGGTAGAGGTTCATGAGCAGGTATCAGAAGAGATTTTTAATCGATTCAGGCTACTACATAAAGAAGTGGCAGGTCAATCGACTCGACCAATTGAAAGCTGGAATGAGCAAAGAAAGCAAATAGACTCTCTGGAGTCTTTTTTAGTAACTGTGTCTGATGCTCAAAATCAGATGGTTGGCGCAGGCTTGTTTACTTATTCGAGTTACCAAGGCTTGTATTGTGTGGGTGTATATAAAAGAGAATTGTTTAATAAGCCACTAGGTCATGCAGTACAAATGAAAGCAATAGAGGTCTTAAAAAAAAGAGGCATTTGTTGGTATGAAATTGGACAAAAACATTTAAAGATTGACAAAATACCTGCAACTGATAAAGAGTTGTCAATATCACATTTCAAAGAAGGTTTTGCTACCCATGTAATTGCCAGACAGCATTTAATTGTAAATATGCAGGTAAATTAAATATGTCAAAAATAGCATTAGGTACAGTAAATTTTGGAATTGATTACGGTATTAATTCCAAAAATGGCCGCGTTCAACCTATGGAAGTTAAAAGTATTTTAAATTATGCCCACTTGCAAAATATTGATCTATTGGATACTGCTCCTTCTTATGGAGATAGTGAGAAATTTTTAGGCGGAGTTAATGTTCAGCAGTTTAGGGTTGTTACAAAAACCAGGCACTTTGATAATGTTGAAATAAATAATAATGATGTAGAGTTACTGAGAAAAGATTTCTATCACTCATTGGAAGGTTTAAAGCAAGATAGGGTTTATGGGGTGTTGATGCATAATGCCGATGACCTGTTAAAAACTGGATCTCAACAACTTTTTAATCAGCTCGAAAAATTCAAGCAAGAAAAAAAGATAGCGAAGATTGGTGTATCTGTTTATGATCATAATCAATTGAAATCTATTCTTGAAAATTACAATATAGATTTAGTGCAACTGCCATTTAACATATTGGATAAAAGGCTTATTGATAGTGGTATGTTGAGCACACTCCAGAAAAGAGGTATTGAGGTGCATGCACGTTCAGTTTTTTTACAAGGGCTGTTACTAATGTCTGAACAAAGTAGGCCTAAAAAGTTTAAACGTTGGGATGCTTTATGGAAAATATGGAGCGATTGGTTGGGTGACAATCAGATAACAGCGTTAGAAGCTGCAACAAGGTATGCTACTTCTATTCCAGAAATATCTAAAGTATTGGTAGGTGTTGATACTAAAGAGCAGCTCAAGGAAATTATAGTTGCTTCTGATGGATTTTTGCCAAGCATACCAACTGAATTATATACAAATGATGTCAATTTATTAAATCCATCAAACTGGGGTAAATTATGAAAGTGTCAGCATTGGTACAAGCAAGAATGGGATCGACTAGGTTGCCAGGTAAGGTATTAAAGCCTATTGTTGGAAAATCGATGATTGAACTTTTACTAACCCGCTTATCAAAATCTAGTGAATTGGATGAGATTGTAGTTGCAACCTCTAAAGATGCAAAAAATGATGAGTTGCAATTAGTGGTAGAATCATTAGGTTACAGATGTACAAGGGGTAGTGAAAAAGACGTTTTAAGTAGATTTTATGAGTCAGCAAAATTTATTGGTGCAGATGTTGTTGTACGTATTACGGGTGACTGCCCCTTGGTGGACTCGAAACTTGTTGATGAATGTATTAAGGGTTACAATAATTCTAATGTAGATTATTTTTCAAATATAAATCCGTTAACCTATCCAGATGGATTGGATATCGAGGTTATTTCGTTTGAATCAATTGAGCGTGCAAATAATGAAGCAAAATCAAAATTTGATAGAGAACATGTAACACCTTATATTCGTAATTCTGATAACTTCTCACAATCCTCAATGCAGCATACTGAAGATTTATCTAATCAGAGATGGTCGGTTGATGAGCCAGAAGATCTGATTGTAGTGACCAATGTATTTGAATATTTTTCACCAAATATATTTTTTGATTGGAAAGATGTATTGGAGTTAAGCCGATCCCAGCCAAAGTTATTTCAAGAGAATCAACAAATTAAAAATAACGAGGGGGCGACCATGAGTACAGGGCAAAAACTTTATAAAAGAGCAAAAAAAGTTATCCCTGGTGGGAATATGTTGCTTTCTAAAAGGCCAGAGATGTTCTTACCTGATAAATGGCCAGCTTACTTTAGCAAGTCCAAAGGTTGCAAGGTTTGGGATTTAGATGGTAAAGAATACATTGACATGTCTATCATGGGTATTGGCACTAATATATTGGGTTATGGGCATCCTGAAGTAGATGAAGCTGTTATTAGAGCTGTCAAGGACGGTAATATGTCAACTTTAAATTGTCCAGAAGAGGTTTATTTGGCAGAAAAATTAGTCGAGCTTCATCCATGGGCCGACATGGTTCGTTTTGCTAGAGCGGGAGGTGAGATTAATTCTATTGCTATTCGTATTGCTAGAGCGTCTACTGGAAGGGATAAAATCGCTATTTGCGGTTATCATGGTTGGCATGATTGGTATTTATCAACGAATTTGAATAATGATAAAAACCTTGATGGCCATTTATTGCCAG
>Ga0233434_1004850_pt1 | contig 10142 bp, 9 predicted proteins | sample SI_122_August201_4_FD_182738 | JGI IMG/M metagenome (GOLD analysis project Ga0233434, IMG submission 182738) | Seawater microbial communities from Saanich Inlet, British Columbia, Canada - SI_122_August2016_120_MG | ecosystem: Environmental > Aquatic > Marine > Inlet | place: Canada: British...
GTCCCGGTCGCGCCCTGCCTGTCCTTGTCCGCGCCCACCACGACCTCTGTCGTCACGGTTGCCGCCGCCTGCAGCCCGAAGCTCGATCACCTTGGCGAGGCGTTTGCTGATGATGGCCCACTCATCGTTATCGGTCACGCCGAGCGGCTCCCGCAAACGTTCGGTTTGTCGCTGAATCTCTTCGCGATTGACGTTTTGGGCGCTTGTGGAAAAACAAAGACCGAACGTTGTCATGACGACGGCCACGAGAAGGAGTTTTTGGATGGCTTTCATATTCTTGGATTTTTTCGGTTGGATTAGAGGTCCGCATTGACGGAGCCAGTTGGATGGAGGTGTCGGAGAATTGTAAAATGGGGTTGAAGAGTTTTTGGCATTGGCTGCGTGTCGGTTATTGGCGTGGACGATTTTGGCCTCGGTCTTTGCCGCCAGGATCACCGGGGCCACGACGTTCACCATCACCGGAAGCGGTGTAGGTCACGTTCAAGTCTGCGCTGTCGAGAATCGAATCCTTGATGGCGGCCAACAAGACTTCGCGCGTCACTTGTTGCGGCGGTTGGCTAAACTGCGGAACCCTGGAAAGCGCATAAACGTGGAGCGTGTAAGTTTTGGCGCCGCCGGGGGAGTGTGGCGCGATGTAGGTCTCTCCACGCTTCCAAGTGGCGCCGAGTTTGCCAACGCCCTGCACGTTCTTCGGCAAGCTTGTGACGGACGGCGGGATGTCCCAAATGGTCCAGTAGCATTTCATGTTCGGCCCCCTCGCGAGGTGATCCATCACGAGCGCGAAGCTCTTCGTGCCGGCCGGCGCCCCTTTCCATTCAAGCGGCAAGGTCGCGCCCGCGCCGTCTCCATTATATTCCTTCGGTAGCGGTCCGTTATTCGCGACCACAGGACTAGTGAGCTTGAATTCGCCGCTGCGTTTCGGATTGATTATATACGGTGTCGCGGCGGGCGCGCTTGGATTGCCCACCGGTCTCGCATCTCCACGATCGCCAGGGGGACGACCGCCTTGCTCCCGTCCGCCGCCTTGACCGCGTCCGCCGCCCTGGCCGCGGGTTTCTTCGCGGCTGAGTTGTCCGTCGCCGTTCTTGTCGAGTTTGCGCAGCGCGGCCTCAGCGTTTTTCAATTCGTCCGGCGACAGATCGCCGTCGTTGTTGGCGTCGAGCGCGCGCAGCAGCAGATCGCCGCCGCCGCGTTGCCCGCCTTGGCCCTGGCCGCGTTGTCTGCCTTGGCCCTGGCCGCGTTGTCTGCCTTGACCCTGGCCGCGTTGTCTGCCTTGACCCTGGCCGCGACCTTGTCTGCCTTCGGGGCGTCGTTCGCGATTTTGCGTGAGTTGTGTGGTCGGCTGCGCAGCCAGTTCAGCCTCGCTTCGATCTTGCGGCCGGCGTGGGGGCGGAGCGCGGTTTCTATCGGGGCGAGGCCGACGTTGTCCGCCCTGGCCGCGTTCGCGTCGGTCGCCACCACCACCGCCGCGTTGGCGGGGTTCGAAAGTTTCGGATTTTGTTTCTCCGGATGCGTCGATAAAGTTGAAGGTGACGTTGCCGTTGTCGAGGACCTTATAGTTGACGAATCCATCGCGTCCGTTTTGCGAGTATTTGAGACTGTAGCCCGATTTTAGATTGCCGGTGAAATCGGTGATTTTTGCGCCTCGCAGTGGCTGGGTATAGGGACGCACTCCCTGGGCGCGTGGTTGGGGATCGACCTGGCCGCCGCCTTCGACGACTTCGCCGTAGAAACCGCCGATCAGGTAGGGGTAAGTCCTGGTCGCGTGGTAGTGGTAATGGCCGTTCTTGTCCGTGTGGCCGTTCATCCAATCCAGTTTGCCAACGGGGGAACCGTCCGGCTCTGTGAGACCGAAAACAGGGTAGCCGTCGAGCGCGAAAGCGACCGGGTTGCCGGCGCCGACCGTCTTCTGCAAGTGGACCGGTGCGATGTGATAGTGGTAGTCGTCGGCGCGCCCGCAGTGGCCACCCCACTTGTCCAGTTCGCCCGCGACGACGGTGTCGGTGCGGCCGTCGTTCTTGATGGGGTTGAAAATGGGTATGCCGTTCGCGGCGAGGGCGATGGCCCCGCGGAAGAAGTGTTCTTTGGCGGACATCGGGTTGCGAGCCTTGACCGGATGCAGCGGAATCTGCCAGGCGTTGGCTCCTGTGTAGGGTTGGGGAATCGGAACCTGCTGCTGCCAGGCGGTGATGCCAACCATCATCTGGTGGTCGGGAATGGAATCGGATTCCACATAGAAGAATCTGGCGTCCGAGCGGGTTTTGACCTTGGAAGCGAAGGCTCCGAAGCTGCGTTGCAGCAGGTCGAGGTAGGCGCTGGAATTAGCGGGGATGAGGGTGTCGCCGGAGGCTGCGATTTGCCGGATCGGCTGGGTGTTGATCCGGCGCGCTTGTTCCAGTTGGTCGTCAATCAGGGCGCGGTCGGTCTTGTCGAGGCGTTCGATTTCAATCGAGAGAAAGTCGCCGTCCTGATTCTCGACGATCACGCTGTCATCGCGAGCGGCGGCGAAGCTGCCTTCGTGAATCGGTTTTCCGGCAGTGTCTTTCCAGATGCGTGATGCGCTTGATATGACTGACGAATCGTCATGCCGATGGCCGTCATGGGCGAGCGCGTTGAAGGCACAGGTCAGCACGACTGCGCAACAGGTTGAACGATGAATTGTTTTCATAATAGGCGTTTTCATAATAGGAAAGTAGCGTAACATTCACATGTTTGGTTGTGGCTCGTTAATGGGCTTTAAGGTTACAAGGTTCTTTGCCCGCGGTCGGTTCGGTGGTTATCGGCCGGTGTAGAAATCTGCTTTTGGGCCGTCGATCTTGAAACGGAAGATGACGGTGTTGTCCAGTTTGAGGTCGTCGCTCCAGATCCATTTGGCTTCCGCAAAGTCGTGCTCGAAGTAGGGCGCCTTGGGGCCGATTTCTTCCTCGGTGTATTCCTTCGCGTTCTTCCATAGACTGTCGTCGAAACCGACAGCCTGCCAGTTAGTCGGAATGGGCGTGCGCAGAACACGAGGATTGGAGACGTTTCCATTGACGGGTCCATGAAAAAAGTTTTTTGCTTTCCAGTGTTTTCCGGAAACAATTTTCTCACCAATTTTGAGAATGAATCCCCCATCCCCTATGTTTGTATTCTCATATTCCATGCCCGTTTCTTGATCTGCGTTGTCCTTAGCCATAACAGCAATGGTCATAGGATACTCTGGCAAAACATCAACAGAGACCACGTTGTGGGGAATAAACTCTATGGAATCTACAGCGACGAGGTTTCCGTTGATATACATTATGAAAGTGTTATCAGCATAAACATTGGCCCTCAGGGTGTCTGACATGGTCGGCTTTCTTTTACCTCCGGGAGCTGAGCCGCCACGCCCACCTCGTCGCTGCCTCTTTCTTTTTGGTTGGTTTTGGCCCTGTGCTGAAGATCCAGCTTTTTGATATGCTACAATATCTGGTCCAACTTTGGACTTAACGACTTTTTGGTTTGATTGTGCCTTAGTTGATAAAACTAAAGTTAATGACAACATTATGAGTATAGTTGTTTTCATGATAAAATACTTTTATGAATTGCTTTATTTTCCTCTAAACAAAGATCTTTTTTGAGATAGAAAGGATGCAGTTTCCTGAGCGCTCAACTTACCGTCCTGATTCTTATCCAAACTTTGAAGCAGGCTCGGCAATTGATTCAATTCTACCAGTGAAAGCGCTCCGTCCTGATTCTTATCCAAAATGGAAAACATACTTATACGTTCCCCAGTGCCGAAGCGTCCTCGGGGTGGGCGGTCGCCTCGGCGAGATTTGCCGGCCAGGACAGGCTGGGACATGTCGACATTGGGTACCTGTGCCTTCACCCTTTTGAGATAGGCTGTCAATCGTTGATCCAGTTCGGCTGCCTTGCCCGGCATCTGCGAGGCGAGATTATTCCGTTCGCCGAGGTCGTCGCTGAGCTTGTAGAGAAAGCGGTCACCGGACTCGTAGGCACGGATCAGTTTGAAATCCCCGTCGTAGATAGCCGATGCAGGGCCGATCGGATCGCCGTCGTAATGTGGGAAGTGAGCAACGAATGCCTCACCCGGTCGCGTGATCGCGCCTGTGCCTTGATTGAACAGGAGCGGCTTGAGACTTCCGCCCTCGACACCGGCGGGCAGGGGAATGCGGATGCCGGCCAATTCCGCGACGGTGGGAAACAAATCCACGCCCGAGGCGAGGATGGTTGAGAAACTGCCAGATTGAATGCCGGGCCCTCTGAAGATCAGTGGCACGCGCAGTCCGCCCTCCTTGACGGAGCCTTTGCCGTTGGCTAGTGGGCCGTTGCGACCTGGCGTCCCGTGATCGGCGGTGTAGTAGACGTAGGTGTTCTCTGCAAGTCCAAGTTTATCGAGTGTGTCAAGGATGCGGCCGATGTTGATATCCATGTCCAAGGCGACCGCAGCGGCTCCGATGAAACGATCGTCCCGTCGGCCTACCCGTTGGCGCATTGTTTCCATGGTTTCGCGCTTAGCGTCGAGTGCGCTACGTCCGCCGTATTGGGAAATCTGAAGGAAGAAGGGCTTCCCGATCTTGGCTTGACGGGTCATGAATTCAATGCCCTTGGTCGCAGTTTCGTAGGCCTGTTTTGGATTGGGATTTGGAACGCGCTCGGGACCGGCGTTGCTGTTGGAGCCATCGTTTTCGTCGAATCCGTGTTGGGCTGGATTGGCGCGGCCGACGTGCCATTTGCCGAAATGCGCAGTGGCATAGCCAGCGGTCTTCATGTGTTCGGCGATGGTGACCTCAGACAAAGGAAGCTCGGTCGAGGTGCGGGGCAGTTGAACCCGTCCGGTCATCGGGCTCGGATTGATATAGGTCATGTGCAGCTGCGCGGGGCTTTTGCCCGTCAAATAGGCGGCGCGTGATGGCGTGCAGCGTGGCGACGGCGCGTAGAAACGCGAAAAACGCATGCCACCTTCGGCCAGCCGGGCGAGGGAGGGTGTATGGAAAAAATCGCTTTTGGACGCCGGGTTATTCGGGTCCATCTGGATGGACATACTACTCCAGCCTTGGGCTTCGCCCTGTAGGAATACAAAATTTGGTCGGTCGGCGGCGTGCGCGGCCGTGGCTAGGCTCAAGGCGAGCGCCGCTTTTATGGCAATGTTATTGAGTGTCATTTGAGGCAACGTGATTTGATGTCATTTCTAATGAGGGAAACAGATTGGCCTCGGCTCGCACGAAAGCAGTGGCGCACACGAGCGCAGCAATGAGTGTTTTGAGATGTGTTCGAATCATCGTTTTTTACTCGAATCTGATTTTACGGTTGAGTTCGTGATGAGAGGTGTGTGAATAGAAATCGACAGGCAGTTCAGTTTGGCTGATCAACTCCATTATCAAACTCCGAGGCCCACCTTTTGCTCGAGGCATTCCATCCATGATCATGCGGTGTATGACGCCCGTTTGCTCGTCAGCCCAAATCTCAATTCGTTTGGGGCCACCTACATCCCGTGATTTCTTTATGCCCAACAATCCTGCCATCACGCGTCCCTCAACTTCGCGTCCTGCTTCAGGCAGAAGTTCCAATTCGTATTTTTCATGCAATTGATTAAGTTGGGCATTGAGATTGATAAAAGGTAACTCGTTTTGATGTCCCGGTAGGCCACCGCGAAACCTCCTCAGATCAGAGCTAACGTGAACTGGGCCATCAACACGCATCGCCCAAGCCAATTCACCATCGCACCCGGTAAGTCGCTGCCCACCGTTGATAATTTTTTGGATCAATACATATTGATCATGACCACGAACATACAGTCTCGCACCGTCTAGTTCCTCAGGGCGCTTCCGCTGCGGCGGGTGGACCTCTTTATAATTCTCGATCACCCATATGGAATATGTGCGATCACCCATTTTATGGGCTGCAGCGATAATCTTTTCCAAAGTAGCCGAAGCTGCGTGTACGGAATTGAAATCCTGAATTACCAAAGAAAAAATGAAACAAACAACCAAAGCAGATAAACCCAATGCCACCCTTTGAGGCTTTAGCAACAAACCCCACCAAAACGGTTTCACTTCTTTTTTTTCATTAATCGCCCGCATCACCGCTTGAACCCGCATCTCGTCCTCATTAGGAGTGCGTCGACCCATATCTGATAGCAGTCCATGGATTACTATTTCGTCGGCAGTTATTTGATGCGACTCCTCAGAAACGGCCTGATCGTTATTAGAAGATTGTTTAATATCATCCTCGTTACATTGGCTCAAATGCTCCTCGTTTGGACTCGTTTGATCTTTACTCATGCCTGTTTCATCCCTGTGGCAAGTACACCCTTTAGTCGAAGGCACTTGGCCAGCATAGCTCGGGCTCGTTGCAGACGTTTTTTGCAGGCTTCCAAGGAAATACACAACCGGTCCGCCACGCACTTGACCGGTTCATCCTCTAGGTATCGTTCCTGCACAACAGTCCGGTGTTTTTCCGGCAATGACTCGAGGCACTTGTGCAATGCCCCAATCTTTTCATCCCAAGTGTCGCCAGGATGTGCGTGGATGTTTTCGAAATGTTCATCTACCATTTCCAAAATTTCGTCAGACAATGGCAGTAGATTGCGTTTTTGTTTTCGGTAATGTGCCAGTACAAGTCGATGGGCAATCCCTCTCAACCAAGGGCCAAATGGACGTGACAGGTCGCAATCATCGAGGCGCCTCCAGGCCACAAGCATCGTTTCTTGAAACAGGTCATCCACTGCGGCCTCGTCATTCGATCGTGAACGGAGAAATACTGTCAGCATCCGCGTGTTCTCACGGACCAAAATCTCAAACGTCATTTCCTCTCGACGATTCACAATAACTCTCTCAAGACGGCACCAATGGAAAATGGTTTCCGTTAATTATTGTCTGCTAATAACCAAATGGGGACAAAAAACGATTAGTCGAAGCATCAAATCTCAGATGAAGCTCATTGAATCCGTTGTGAGAATCAGAATCCACACAACTCTATCGAAGTTGTAAACCGTTCAGAATGAAGGGTGGAGAAGTGGAGCGGGTGAAGGGAATCGAACCCTATTCCTAATTTTAAAACCAATGAATCGAAGTCTGAGACGGTGGGGATCCTAATGCATCTCCCTTTTCTCAATGAATATCACAAAGTTTTAATGATAGTGTTTGCGAGCATTTCATTTCCTTGTGCTATTAATTCTTCAGCAGTCTTGGCTCCGTGTTTACGGAGTTGGTCGGCGATTTCGTAGAGGTTTTGTTGCCTTTGAAAAAGAAAGCAATCAATTGTTTCTCTGATTGACTGGGCTAAACATGTCTAGTAATGACCAGTTGTGGCCGATAACTTACAAAAACAAAGAGCACCTTTGCCCCTTCGATTGGCAACAAGCTTTTTAAGCCTGTTGCTCACGTTGTTTTTTATTTGGTTGCTTAGCTTCATGCTCAACGACATCGGCGATTTGCCGGGACCAAATTATAACGCAATCCAGCAACGGAACATTCCAGAGGAAAAACAAAGCACCGCTAACGAATTAAGTGATCAACTTACCGAGATCGAAAAACAGATAAAGCGGCAACAGGAAATACAAAAAAACCTACAGCAAAGTATGATCAATTCGGAGACAGCGCTCACCAAAATTGCCGATTTGCAGCGACTCAGTCTTGAAAGAGGCGGAAAACCCAGCGAAGTTGACCAGCAGGCAATGGAAAATGCACGCAGCCGTTTTTATGCCGCGCAAGATGACTTCGAGTCAGCCAACGAATCGATCGCCTCACTAAACAGCGAGAGGCATCAACTCAACCAATCAATCGCAGCTATCAACAAAGAACTGCGGCAGTTCCAAGACAAAGCTCAAACGGAGTTCAACATTGAACAGCGCTCACACGACTTGAAGGTCGCTTCACTTAAACTAGCACTTGTTGTCCCCTTATTGCTGCTCTCCGCTTGGCGCGTTCGGAAAAAACGAGGCAGCATTTACCAACCTTTTAATTGGGCGGCTTTGGTATCGACATTTTGGATGGTGTGGCTAGTGATGTGGGATCATTTTCCACGCGATTTTTTTAAATACATTGCCATCCTTGCGACGATCGGAATCCTAGCCGCGTTCCTCGCTTGGGCTATTCGTTCATCAGCGCGCCCGCGCAAAGCTACACTCCTGAATCGCCATCGCGAAGCGTACCAAAACCATCGCTGCCCCATTTGCAATTTTCCAATACTTCGCGGCGCATTCCAGCAAGCCGTCTGGACCAAGAGAGGCCCCAAGCTACATGGTGAAGCATTTGGCCAAAAGAAGTCATCTCGCTATAGCTGCCCCTCCTGCGGCGAAGCGCTCTTCGATCAATGCTACGAGTGCAACGAAGTCACCCAAACTCTTCTCCCCTACTGCAGCGCTTGCGGCAAGGAAACCGCTACGCAAAAGAATCAGCTGGCAGATCAAATTTAGTAAAGAGTAAGGGTAGAATGTAACCCAATGAAGACGGTGCTCAAATGCACCATGCTACCAACTTACTTAAGCTTTTTTGCCACAAGGCAGGGGTACTAACTCAATAGAGCAGCATGGCGAATTTTTATAGGGTTAAGATGAAAATCGGTTCTATTTTCGCTAGAAGAACTTTCGTATTTCCTAAGGAATAGGCACACCTAAAAATTGGTGCTTTTGACGATGTTGAGATGAAGATCATTGCGTCTGTTGTGAGAATCAGAATCACCACTTCTCCATTGAAGCGGTAAACCGTTCAGACTGAAGGGTGGAGAAGTGGAGCGGGTGAAGGGAATCGAACCCTATGCACGCTCTAAAGTTTAATGTTGATGGTCTGACACACTGCAAATTCCACCGCCTCTCTCTTTTTCTCGCCGACGGCCCACACCCGACCAGCACCACGGCTGCGATTGTTGTGAGTAGGAGGTGTTTCACGTCGCCCAAATTTCATCTGTTTTTGATTATTTTTGCAATGTTCAAAAAACCTCAGAAACTTGAATTTAATTTTTCAAATTGTTTCCAGATGTCTGGTTTGAGTTCCAATAGTTCTTGAAAGAAAGAATCAGAATAAAGCGCCAGCGCCGGGCTTTCGTCTGTTTCTGGAGAAGGAGCCAAACAAAAGCCCATTCTTAACCATAGTTTCGTTAGTCTGTTTAAGTTGAAAACAAGAGGGCCGTCATTAGTTTTAATTGTAACTGTTTTCCAATGGTCAAAGCGGCGGTCTACCTTTGTATTGTTTTGGTAGTTTAGGTCGCTCTGAAACTGCATCGCGTGACCAAAAACAAACCCAAAACCACAGTCATCAACCAGTAGTTGCTTTAGGTCAGTAACCCAACCACACAAACTCTTAGGCCTACCTTCGTTAACGATGCCGAGTATCTTTACGTAACGCTTACCCTCTTGGACTAATTGAACCCAACAGTTGTCCTTGGCGAGCACAGTTATTGGTAAATCTTCAGAGCTCCGGCGGTGATTTTCAAAATCAAAAAAATTGCGCTTAGCTATTGTTGTCCAAACCTCAAAACCTCTTGTTGCTCCAACATTTTGAATAGCCTTGGTTAGCCCACAATCACTACCTAAGGCTCTTTTGTTGCCGCTGGGCACGTTGACGAAGGGATGATGGTTGCGGAGGCACTCGCGGAACGATTTCCACCGGTCTAAGTCTGTAAAAAACTGCGGCCTTTGCCGTTGGAGTAAGCCTACTTGGGGCAAAGCCTGTTCGCCCTTGTACCATTGTGGGGTAAGCAGATCATTTTTCGTCCAGCCATCGAAAATGGTGCTTTCATTATCTACCCTTTCCGCGAGCTCTGCGACACTAGCGCGCTCATCTTCGTCCAAGTAGAATTTCACATTTGGTAATTACACCATAAAAATTAAACCTTGTGTTTGGTGTCAAATTGGTGCCAAAAATTCCCTCGGTTTAAGGGTATCGTATGAGATTTATCACGAGGTAACTCTATCGTGGTTATTGCGAATCACCCTTGGAATCGTTGTTTAAATGATATTTGGACTGAATTAGTTAGTGACGATTTAGCTAATTCGTAAACAGCAGGTCGTCGGTTCAATCCCGACCACTGGCTCCATCTTTTCTTCCTTATAACAAGCAACTTAAAGCTTTCCTAGCGGTTACTCTTCGTTTGTTCTTATTACCCAAAATACGCATGAGATTGCAGATATACGCAGATTAAATGCAGATTAAATGCAGAGA
>Ga0233434_1004858_pt1 | contig 10127 bp, 8 predicted proteins | sample SI_122_August201_4_FD_182738 | JGI IMG/M metagenome (GOLD analysis project Ga0233434, IMG submission 182738) | Seawater microbial communities from Saanich Inlet, British Columbia, Canada - SI_122_August2016_120_MG | ecosystem: Environmental > Aquatic > Marine > Inlet | place: Canada: British...
TGCCTTGTGGGGACTCGGTCAAATGAGCTTTGTCAAAACCATCGTCACCGTTGATGCCGAAGTCAATGTTCACGACTATGAAGCGATCGCAAAACGGTTACTCGACACGGTGGACTTTGAAACCGACTTGTTTTTTTCAGAAGGCATTCTCGATGTTCTCAACCATGCCTCGGACCAGATGCTATACGGTTCGAAACTGGGCATAGACTTAACCGCTAAAATAGAAGGCGAACCGGGTTATGGTAAAGAGGACCCTCCTCATGCTCACCCGACCACCTTCCCAACTCAGGAAGAAGTGATCGAGGCCTTTCCTGAGGTCAAGGCGATTGCAGAATTTCAAAACTCCATCCTGCTCGTAGCACTGGATAAAACCGAACCCAATCAAGGCGAGCAATTTATCGACTCGCTTTTTGATCACCCCGACTTTTCTACCGTAGAAATTGTCATCGTGATGGAAGGCCATGTCGATCTCACAAATATCTCGATAGTGATGTGGAAGTTTTTCAACAATCTCGACCCAAAACGTGACTTTCATTTTGAAGATGAGCGCCTGGGAATTGATGTGACGCAAAAAATTCCCGAAGAAGGTTATCAACAAAACTGGCCGGAGGAGATTGAAATGACTTCCGAGATTAAAACCAAGGTCGATAAAAAGTGGGACAATCTTTTCAAAGGATAATTGCTTCATTATGGCACTGGATCACATCACTATAAAAGGCGCAAGAGAACACAATCTCAAAAACCTCAGCCTCACTCTGCCACGGGAAAAACTAGTGGTGATAACAGGTTTGAGCGGTTCGGGAAAATCGTCCCTGGCTTTCGATACTATTTATGCCGAGGGACAACGACGATACGTTGAATCCCTTTCCGCCTACGCACGGCAATTCCTCCAGTTGATGGAAAAACCCGATGTCGACTCCATTGACGGGCTCTCTCCAGCCATCTCAATCGAACAAAAGACATCCAGCAAAAATCCTCGCTCCACTGTTGGGACAGTCACAGAGATCTATGATTACCTGCGCCTGCTCTACGCCAGAGTGGGCAAGGTTTCCTGCTATGGTTGCGGGCGGCAAATCACTTCTCAAACCGTTCAACATATCGTTGATCAGGTTCAGGCTATCCCTGTCGGAAAAAAGGTGATGATTCTTTCACCTGTAGCCCGGAACAAAAAGGGAGAGTTCAAAAAAGAAATACAAAATATGAAGCGGAACGGGTTCGTACGCGCACGCATCAACGGTGACGTTCGCTCCCTGGAAGAAGAAATCATTCTCGACAAAAAATTCAAACACACACTCGAAACAGTAGTAGACAGGCTGGTCATCAAGGAGAGCATGGGGAAACGGTTAGCCGACTCAGTGGAAACCGCACTCAAGCATGGAGAAGGTTCTCTTGTCGTTGCAATTCTTGATGATAAAAATGAGGAATTATTATTCAGCGAGAAATTTGCTTGCAGTTATTGCAATATCAGCTACCCGGAGCTTGAACCACGTCTGTTCTCCTTTAACAATCCACAAGGAGCCTGTGCCCTGTGTGATGGATTGGGAATCAAAATGGTGATCGACCCTGATCTGGTGGTTCCCGACCCAAAGCTTTCGGTTCGCGATGGCACGTTGAAGCCATGGAAAAAACGAAGCTCCATCTATTTTCACCAGATGCTCGACACTATCTCCAGTCATTTCAAATTTAAACTCAGTACCCCGTTTGAGAAGCTCCCTAAAAAAATTAGCGACATTCTATTATTCGGTTCCGGTGATGAGCCGATCAAATATTATTTTGAAAAAGACGGCAAGAAACAATTTTACACAGATACTTTCGATGGCGTTATTCCCGATCTTGAAAGACGTTACCGAGAAACTGACTCTGCATCCACACGCGAAGAAATCACACGCTACATGCGTCCACTTTCCTGTCAAAGCTGTGATGGCAACCGATTACGCAAAGAAGCCGTCTCGGTAAATATTGCCGATTTAAATATTGTTGAGCTCACATCATTCTCCATTGGTAAAGCCCATCAGTTTTTTGAAAAGTTGAAACTAAATAAACAAGAGCATAATATCGCCCGTAGAATCGTCAAGGAAATTAAAGAACGCCTGGGATTCCTCATCAATGTCGGATTGAATTACCTTTCGCTGGATCGTTCCTCGGGCACCCTGTCTGGAGGAGAGAGTCAGCGCATCCGTCTTGCTACACAGATAGGCTCCAGCCTGATGGGAGTCCTTTATGTTCTCGATGAACCCAGTATTGGATTGCACCAAAGAGACAATGATCGCCTGCTCAACACCCTGCTTCGCTTACGTGACCTTGGTAACACTGTCATCGTTGTTGAGCATGATGAGGCAACCATCCGAGCTGCCGATTATGTTGTGGATTTAGGCCCCGGTGCAGGAGTGCATGGCGGCGAAGCTATTTTTGCAGGTACCCCTAAAGCCCTGCTCAAATCAAAAGATTCTCTGACGGGTCAATACCTAACAGGAAAAAGAAAGATCCCCCTCCCTAAAATCCGACGCAAAGGCAATGGCAATACACTTGAGATTCTGGGAGCAAAAGAAAACAACCTGAAAGAAGTATCCGTAAAGATTCCTCTCGGCTGTTTCGTGTGCGTGACCGGAGTGTCTGGTTCAGGAAAGAGCACACTCACCATTGACATATTATACAAGGCTCTGGCCCGGCATTTCTGGCACTCACTGGATAAACCTGGCGAATTCAAAACAATTCAAGGCATTCAATGGCTCGACAAAGTTATCGACATTGATCAGTCACCAATAGGAAGGACACCCAGATCGAACCCTGCCACCTATACCGGCGTATTCACCTTGGTCCGAGAATTATTCAGTCAGGTTCCCGAATCACGCGCGCGTGGTTACAAACCGGGCCGGTTCAGTTTTAATGTCAAAGGAGGACGGTGTGAAGCCTGTCAAGGCGATGGGGTTATCAAAGTGGAGATGCATTTTCTCCCCGACGTGTTCGTCACCTGCGAAGTTTGTCAGGGGAAACGTTTCAATCGTCAAACCCTTGAAATTCTTTATAAAGGAAAAAACATCGCCGACATACTAGATATGACCGCTGAAGAGGGCAAAGAATTTTTCACCAACATCCCATCCATAAAAAACAAACTACAAACTATCACCGATGTAGGGCTCGACTACATCCGCCTTGGGCAACAAGCCACCACATTGTCGGGAGGAGAAGCCCAGAGAGTAAAACTATCAAAAGAATTGAGCAAGCGCAGCACCGGCAGAACACTCTATATTCTGGACGAGCCAACAACAGGACTGCATTTTGCAGACATTGAGCATCTGCTTAAAGTTCTCGACAAGCTGGTGGATTCTGGAAATACGGTAGTTATCATTGAACACAATATGGAAGTGATCAAAACCGCCGACCATATCATTGATCTCGGCCCAGAAGGTGGAGATGGAGGGGGCAAAGTGCTTGCAGAAGGCACACCTGAACAGGTGGCAAAAGTTAAGGCCTCTTACACCGGGAAATATTTAAAAGAATTTTTATAACTGCTACAATAACCTTGCTGTAAAACTCTCAAATTATCTCGCCCTATTTTCTTTTGCATCTTTAAGGGAGTGCCATTAACATTAATCATATAAATACTCAGACCACTTTCGAGTTGTTGCCATGGGAACAAAGCAGGTCACACATATATTGATCGTGGAAAGTGAGAAAGCACAAGCTGACCTCATTCGCCAGGCATTCAAAGATAGTGATGTCCATTTGACATTTACTTCCAACCTTGCTGATGCAAGAGCTAGCAAAGGTGGCAAAGGACCTATCTCCACTGACACCAAGGATAATGATCACAGCCCATCAAGATGCAGGAATGATGGAAGATTCCATCAACAATGCTGAAGTGTTTCGTTTTTTCACCAAGCCCATTGATGTCGAAGAAATCCTAACTACCGTCAAGCTTGCGCTAACAAATTATCAAGATGTTGTGGGTAAAATTAATAAGGAGGACGAAAAGGACGAACTGATCCACAAACTTTTTCGGGGTATTCAGAACAGTCCTGCCTCGGTGGTTATTACAGACATAAATGGAAATATTGAATACGTGAACCCAAAATTTGAGAACCTGACAGGTTATTCTTTGGAGGAGGTTAAAGGTAAAAACCCGCGCGTACAAAAGTCGGGTGAAATGCCTGCTGAAGAATATAAAAACCTATGGGACACCATTTTATCCGGTCAGGACTGGCAAGGCCAGTTTCACAATAAAAATAAAAACGGTGAATTTTACTGGGAGTTTGCAACCATCTCCCCAATCAAAAACCCGAAGGGAGAAATCACCCACTTCATTGCAATCAAAGAAGATATAACTAGTTTGAAAAATACCGAACAAGCTTTGCAGGAAGCAAAGGTAGTGGCCGAAAATGCAACCAAAGCCAAGAGCATATTTCTGGCCAATATGAGCCATGAGTTACGAACTCCTTTAAACGCAATCATTGGTTACAGTCAACTACTGGAAGAAGTTGCGGAAGATGAAGGTGTTGATGAAATAATAGTCCCGGATCTTGAAAAAATCCATTCTGCAGGAGACCACCTTCTCCACTTGATCAATATTATTCTCGACCTTTCAAAGGCTGAGTCGGGAAAAATGGATTCCTATAAGGAGTTCTTCGAGATCCCTCTGGTCATGGGTGAAGTCCAAGCCCTCATCGAACCGCAGGCTAAGAAAAATGGCAATACGGTAAAAGTTGAAATCGATAAAAATGCCGATACCATGACCTCAGACAGAACCAAATTGATTCAAATGTTGGTCAATCTTTCAGGCAATGCCTGCAAGTTCACGAAAGATGGGACCATCACTTTGGCGGTAAGTAGCGAATCCGGAGAGAAAGGCGATGCAATAATCTTTAAAGTGATCGATACAGGAATTGGTATGACCGATGAGCAAATGGGTAGAATTTTTCAGGAATTCACACAGGCCGACTCTTCAACAACCCGGAGTTATGGAGGGACTGGCCTGGGCTTAGCCATCAGCCGCCTTTTTGCACGCATGCAAGGGGGCAATATAATGGTTCAAAGTGAGTATGGGAAGGGATCCGTTTTCACCCTTAACCTGCCAAAAAAAAATTGAGCAGAGGAACTACTGAGAAGTGCTAATTATTGTTCAGGTTCTCAAGGCGGGCGACAGCGCGGAAAAGTTTTTTCTGCGTTTCGATGAACTCTTCTTCGGAAAGATCGGTCAACAATAATTTTTCTGCATCAGCATGTGCACGCTCCGCGCGTTCGCGGTCAATTTCATGCAAGAATTCTCCAGTCTCAGCCAATACCGTAACACGATTATCCGTCACTTCCAGATAACCTCCACTGACAACCAGAGATATTGTCTCGCCATCCTTCTCATAGGACAACTGGCCTGAACGCAGGTTGGTCAGAAGTGGAGCGTGATCGTAAAGAATCCCCAAGTCACCTTCGGTACCAGGGGCGTTGACTTGATCCACCTCTTCCGCGACGAGTTGCTTTTCCGGAGTTACAATGCTGAGTATTAGTTTCTGGCTCATGCTGATTTCTTATCCAATTCTTTCTGCTTGGCGTAAACTTCGTCCAGCTTTCCTACCATGTAGAACGCCTGCTCAGAGATTTCATCCCCACGCCCTTCGAGAATGTGTTTGAATCCTTCAATGGTATCCTGAACTTTGACATATTTCCCCGGTGAACCGGTGAAGACTTCTGCCACGAAAAATGGTTGCGATAGATATTTCTGAATTTTCCGAGCACGAGAAACAGCCTGCTTATCTTCTTCTGAAAGCTCATCCATACCCAGGATAGCAATGATGTCCTGCAAATCTTTATAACGCTGCAAAACTTGTTGAACTCCGCGGGCCGTGTTGTAATGTTCATCTCCCAATACTTCAGGATCAAGAATCCGTGAAGTAGAATCGAGTGGATCCACAGCAGGATAAATACCCAGCTCAGAAATACGCCGATTCAATACCGTAGTCGCATCAAGATGCGAGAAGGTAGTCGCTGGCGCAGGGTCAGTCAAGTCATCAGCAGGAACATAGATCGCCTGAACTGAAGTGATAGAACCGTTTTTGGTTGAGGTGATGCGCTCCTGCATATTACCCATTTCAGTTGCTAGCGTTGGCTGATAACCTACCGCAGAAGGAATACGCCCCAGAAGTGCGGACACTTCGGAACCCGCTTGTGAAAATCGGAAAACATTATCGATAAACAGCAGAACATCTTTGCCACCCTCATCGCGGAAATATTCAGCACAAGTGAGGCCGGTCAGACCAACACGCATACGCGCACCCGGAGGCTCAGTCATCTGTCCGTATATCAAAGCAGTCTTGTCGATAACATTAGACTCCACCATTTCGTGATAGAGGTCATTTCCTTCACGGGTTCGCTCACCCACTCCTGCGAATACTGAATAACCACCGTGTTCCGCACCAATATTACGAATCAATTCCATGATCAAAACGGTCTTGCCCACACCAGCGCCGCCGAACAGTCCAGTCTTTCCGCCTTTGAGGTAAGGTTCAAGCAGATCAATAACTTTAATGCCCGTTTCGAGCATTTCCATTTTGGTGTCCTGCTCTTTAAACTCAGGAGCATCGCGGTGAATACTCCACCTAGCTTTAGATTCAACTGGAGGCTTTTTGTCAACCGGGTCACCGACGACATTAAGAATTCGACCAAGCACTTCTTCTCCAACAGGAACAGTAATAGGAGCACCTGTATCAATAGCGTCCATTCCACGGACCAAACCATCGGTTGAATGCATGGCCACAGAACGGACCGCATTGTCACCAAGGTGTAACGCCACTTCGCAGACCAGGGTTTCCATTTTCCCGTCTTCTCCGGCACGCTCAATATTTATCGCGTTATACAAAGCCGGAAGAACACCGTCTTCAAAACGCACATCGACGACAGGCCCCATGACTTGGATGATCTTTCCCTTATTCATTCCTTGCCTCCACAAATTTCAGTATCTTCACGCCATCAACCCTTCAGGGCTTCAGCGCCATTTACGATTTCTATCAATTCTTTGGTGATATAAGCTTGTCGGGCTTTGTTATAAGTCAAAGTCAAGCCTTCAATCATCTCACCGGCATTACGGCTGGCACTATCCATAGCGGTCATCCGCGCTCCATGCTCACTGGCGCTGGACTCAAGAAACGCACGATAAACTTCCACTGTCATATAACGTTTCAATAATTCATCGAGAATAGCTTCTTCATCCGGCTCGTAGATATAATCCACAGCAAACGTGTCGTCTTTATGCGCCAGGTTCTCAGGCACCACAGGAAGGAGTTGTTCAACCACAACCTCCTGTTGCATCACGGATTTAAACTCGTTGTAGACCATGAAAACCTTGTCTACTTTTTTTTCTGAAAACAGGGTCGACAAGTTCTCACCAATGGCCTGAGCCTTGAGGTAATCAAAGTCCTTTGTCCACCCAATAATCTCCTCCGTAACCGTCACAGGACGGTTGCGAAAAATATCATTGCCCTTTTTACCGGCAACGATCAAAGAGTTTTCATTCTGCGAATTATCTTTCAGGTGCAGAGCTATTTTACGAATGAGGCTCCCGTTAAATCCACCACACAAGCCTTTATCCGAAGTGATGAGGAGGAACAAATGCCGGTTCCCCTCCCGAACATCCAGTAAGGGATGCAAATCACTATTACATCGCGCCGCCAAATGATTGAGAACATCCATCATCTTGATCGCATAAGGTCGAGCTTCCAGAATTGCGTGTTGTGCCTTGCGCAATTTTGACGCCGCAACCAGCTTCATGGCCTTGGTGATCTGCTGTGTATTTTTTACGCTCTGAATGCGTCTTTTTATATCTTTTAAGTTAGGCATATTTTAGCTTTTGAAAAGACCTTTGAATTCTTCGATAGCAGCCTTCACTTGACCCTCAGTTTCATCATCAAGTTTTTTGACAGCGGCAATCTTATCCATTACAGCTTTATGCTTGTCTGCCATAAAATTTAGCAGGCCACTTTCAAACTTCTGCACGTCTCCGACAGGGATGTCATCCACCAAACCACGTACACCCGCGAAGATAGAAATGATCTGCTCAACCACACTCAAAGGTTTGTACTGACCCTGCTTAAGTAGTTCAACAAGTCGTTCGCCACGGTGAAGCTGTGCTTGCGTTGCCGCATCCAGATCACTACCAAACTGTGCGAAGGCTGCCATTTCACGATACTGGGCAAGGTCCAAACGCAACTTACCCGCAACCTGTTTCATTCCCTTGATTTGAGCCGAACCACCCACACGAGAAACTGAGAGTCCAACGTTAATAGCAGGACGAACACCAGAATAAAACAAGTCGGTTTCTAGAAAGATCTGTCCATCCGTAATGGAAATCACGTTGGTCGGGATGTATGCAGAAACGTCACCCGCCTGAGTTTCAATGATAGGTAGAGCCGTCATGGAACCTGCCCCCAACTCGTCACTGACTTTTGCGGATCGCTCCAGCAATCGGGAATGCAGGAAGAAAACGTCACCTGGATACGCTTCACGTCCCGGAGGTCGTCTCAATAGCAATGATAACTGTCTGTAGGCCGCCGCCTGTTTACTGAGATCATCATAAACAATTAAGCAATGTTGTCCGTTATCACGAAAATATTCACCCATGGCGCAACCGGCATAAGGTGCGATAAACTGCATCGGAGCAGGGTCACTGGCCGAAGCCGAAACCACGATGGTGTATTCCATAGCACCATGTTGTTCCAACGTCTTAACCACCCTGGCAACGGTAGACCGTTTTTGCCCCACCGCCACATAGATGCAGAACATGTTCTGCCCTTTTTGATTGATGATCGCATCGATAGCAACAGCAGTTTTTCCCGTTTGCCGATCACCAATGATCAATTCTCTTTGTCCGCGACCAATAGGAATCATTCCGTCAATAGACTTGATGCCCGTCTGCATCGGCTCATGAACCGATTTTCGGTCAATAACACCCGGCGCAACTCTTTCAATCGGTCCGAATTTTTCTGTCTTGATGGGTCCCTTGCCATCAATCGGCTGACCCAGGCCGTCTACCACTCGGCCGACCATCTCAGGTCCAATAGGAACTTCCATGATGCGACCAGTCCGTTTGACTTCATCGCCTTCTTTAACATTATCGTCACGCCCGAGCAAAACTGCCCCGACATTATCTTCTTCAAGGTTCAAAACCATCCCTGCAAGGCCGCCGGGGAATTCCAAAAGTTCACCCGACATGGCTTCTCCGAGACCATAAATTCGCGCAATTCCGTCGCCCACAGAAATCACCCGTCCGGTTTCCTTGAGCTCGATCCCCTCTTCAAAGCCTTCAATCTGCTTTTGAATTAAGGAACTGATTTCATCGGCTCGTAAATTCACTTAGGCTACCTCCTCATTTTCTATCGTTCGTTTCAAGATCTCTAAACGGTTGCGAATCGTGTCATCCGCCACCTGGTCACCAATGCGTAACATGATGCCGCCAATTAACGACTCATCAACGTCGGTATCGATCAAAATAGTTTTCCCTAAAATTTCATTCAAAGCGGCTTTCAATCGGTCCATATTGGTTGTGGTCAAAGGGTGAGCAGAAGTGACATGAACTCGCATTCGGTTCAACCTGCTGTCCACCTCCAGCTCAAAGTATTCGACAATTTTCCCCAGATAGAGCATCCTGTCCCGCTCATTAAGCAGAATCATCAAATTAAAAACCTTTTCATCCACTGCCAGCCGACCGCATATATCCTGAACTACGTTTTTTTTCTTCTCCAAAGACATCGAAGGATGCTTAAAAAATTGCTCCAGTTGTGGTTCTATTTTCATGGCATCTCTGAAGGCTTTTAAACTTTCAAGAGCCTTCTCTAGCGCGCCTGTGTCTGGGATATTACCTGACAAGGCCTCGGCATATCTTTTTCCAACCTGATTTTCGAGCATCGTTCAGCCTTAAATTAGCGTGTCAATTGCGTTGACGTTTTTCCAGTTCCTGAACCACTTGTTCAATGGACTCTTCCACAAGCTTTTTCTTATCTTCATCACCAAGAGTCTTTTTCAGAAACTTTTCTGTCGAGGCAATGGTTAAAGCCGCTGCGTAACTGCGAACCTCCTGAAGAAGCTTGTTACGCGAGTTCAATACTTCCTGCTCTGCGTCTTTTTGAATCTGCCGGACTTTT
>Ga0233434_1004869_pt1 | contig 10109 bp, 8 predicted proteins | sample SI_122_August201_4_FD_182738 | JGI IMG/M metagenome (GOLD analysis project Ga0233434, IMG submission 182738) | Seawater microbial communities from Saanich Inlet, British Columbia, Canada - SI_122_August2016_120_MG | ecosystem: Environmental > Aquatic > Marine > Inlet | place: Canada: British...
TGATATTAAAATGAAAAAAGAATGGAATGAGCGTACAAAAATGAATCCTTTGTTTGTAATAGCTACCGATCATTCAGAAACTGAAGAAGATTTTTGGAATTCTGGAATCGATGAATGTAATGATATCTTGGGAATAAACACTGAAAGATATCAAAAAATTATTGAAAATAAAGATACTTCAAGCATGAATGTTTTGGAGATTGGATGTGGTATTGGGCGTATTTTAATTCCTATGAGAAAAATTTTTGGCAATGTTACTGGCATTGATATTTCTTCAGAAATGGTTCAATTAGGACAAAAGTATGTTTCAGACATACCAAATTGTAGTATTGTTGAAAATAATGGAACGGATTTAGCAGAATTTTCTGATAATAGTTTTGACTTTTGTTATTCCTTTATTGTTTTTCAACATATTCCAGAAAAACAAATTGTTGAAAATTATATAAAAGAAGTTTCACGAATCTTAAAACCTTCTTGTCTTTTCCGATTTCAAGTTAGAGGAATAATTTCTACAAAACCTAATGAAATTACTACCTGGGATGGGGTACAATTTACTTCTGATGAAATTCATAAAATTGCAAAAGACCATAATTTTGAAATAATTGAGGAGGGAAATTATAAAGAAGAATATTATTGGTTGACTTTTAAATCTAAAAAATAATTTTTTATCTACTTTTATATTCATCTGAATTTATAATAGATTCTTTTACCCAATCTATTGATTTTTTTTCATTTATTAATTGATTTTTAAAAAAATATAAGCCTTCTGTGTCAGGTTTGCGATTTAATAATGTATAATATAATTCTGAAATCTCTAATTCAGTTTGTAGCTCTATGGATAATTTTTTAAATTTATTTGAATTACGTAAATAATTTTCTATGTATTCAATAGAATTATTTTGCTCATTAAATATTTTTAATAATAATTTTTGCATACCTTCATCTGGTTTTTCATTAAAAATCATCCAATAAAGTTCCGAAATTTGAGATTTATCGCTCATTTCATCACTTGTTTTTTTCTACCAAAAAGTCATTAATTATTATTGCATCCATTTCAGAATTTTTCAATGTCATTAATGCATCATGTGGTGTTTCCACAATTGGATCTCCTGCTAAGTTAAATGAAGTATTAAGAACAATTCCGCCCACTCCTTTCACAACTTGATAAAAGTCAGGATTCATATCTTTTTTTAGAATTTGTGGTCTGGTTGTTCCATCTACATGACAAACAGCAGGATACAGTTCAGGATTTTTCATTTCAAATCCTAAAATCATATACGGTGCATATGTAGAATTTACTAAAATCTCTTCACTTTTTTCTTCAATTATTGTGGGACAAAATGGACGCCATGCCTCTCTCTTTTTGACCTTCTCATTTACTGTATCTTTGTATTTCTCATCTGTTGCAAGAGATAGAATGCTTCTGTTGCCTAATCCACGTGGACCAAATTCTGAGCGTCCTTGGAACCAACCAATCACTTTACCTCTTTCAATGAGATCTATTGCAGTATCTATTTTGTTTACATTGATAATTTTGAAATTAAATCTATTGGCTGAAGATAAAACTTCCTCGTTAGAATGAGAACTTCCAAGATATAATGGCATGTATGGGGAAATAGGGTTTTTCCCTGTGTCTTGATAATATTGTTCCAATGCCGCACCAATTGCGTTTCCATGATCGCTACAAAGAGGATTAAAAAATAAATTTATTTTATCACCAAACTTTTGTTGAATTTTCATATTCATTATCATATTGAGAAAAATTCCACCAGTAAAAATAATATTTTTAATTCCTGTTTCTTCCACTGCTTTTGAAACAAAATCAATTAAAATATCTTCAATTCTTTTTTGTGTAGCCCATGCAATTAAATTTTTATGATAAAGTCTTTTTAACAATAGTAATCTGGTATCTTCTACAGATACAACTGTTGTATCATGTAAGAATTTACCAGTAAATGTTACTCCACCATTAGATTTTACATTTGTTCCTTTAAAATTTGGAAATATCCGACACATATGTTGATATATTTTTTCTTTATCCTCTTCATTGCAATTTTTTGCCATTGGTGCAAGTGTCATTGTTTTACCCTCTCCTTCTGACATAGTAAATCCACAAATTTCTGTAATAGCTCCATATGTCAATCCTAAAGAATGATACATTGGAAAATATTTGATTGGTTGTATATCCCCAGAATCAGCTAGAAACATTCCCCCTGAATTTGGTTCTCCATTATCTACTCCTCCTCCATCTAGACAAATGATAAGTGCTTTTTTGAAACCCGATAATGCATATCCTGTTCTAGCATGGATGTATTGATGATCATAAAAAAGTGGATTTTTTCTTTCAATTGATGTTTTTTTAAATCCAGAATCTTTTGCATAAGAACAAAATTTTTTCTCTATTTTTTCTCCCATGTGTTGTTTTTCTAAACCAAATCCTACTGCTATTTTATCGATATTCTGTAATCTTAGATTTTTTTGATTCAAACAAATTTGAATAGCTTTTGAAGGATAACCTCCATCATTTTTGATCCTACTATATCTTTCCTCACTAATTGCAAATAAATTTGAATCATCATCTAACATTGCAACTGAAGTATAATGACCAAAACTAGATGGTTCTAAATGAGAAATGCCTAAAATATTCACATATGTGTTTTTATTAATCTTAATAAAAATATACTTAGAATTTTAAAAAATAATTAAATCATTTTATCAGAAACAACTATATCAAAAATTTTATTGTGGTTATTTTGATCTAAAATAAATTTTTTATCTATGTTCTTCAGTTTATTATCGTAAATATAATTATATTTTGAAATAATTTCATAAATTTTTTTTAATTCATTTTCTGGATTTTTCATCCATAATGGATGAAGAGATAAATGAATTGTAGGTTTCTCTTTATCTAAAAAATTTTGCATTGTTGGTAATACAGTAAATTCTCCACCCTCTATATCCATTTTAATAAAATTACAATCATCTATTGAATTATCTATAATAAATTGATCAAAACTTATTCCTTCCACTTTGCATGAGATGGATGATTTCTCAAAAATCATACTTGACATACTGTCTCCCATAGTTTTATTTTTCGGGTTAAGATACGTTATTCCAGAAAAATTTGTAATACATTGTTTAGATAATTTAATACGAGCGCAAAGATGACTGTTTAGGTCAATATTATTTTTTAAATTTTTAAATGCGACTGGATCAGGTTCTATTGCATAACAAAACTTTGCATTTTGGCATCCATACAATACGGTTGGACCTATCCAGGCGCCTAAATCAATATATGAATAATTTTCATCCAAAAATATATCAAAAATTTTGAATGTTTCAGGTTCCCATACTCCTAATTGTAGTTGAGCCCAAAAATTTGAATTATTAGATGAATCGACAAAGAATGTTTTAGTATTTTTTTTAATTTGTATTTTAGAAACTTCATCATATTGTTTTGTTAGTAGTTTAATTTTGTATTCTAATGACTCTAAAAAAATTTTTTGTAATTCATTTTCATTAATTTTCTCGTTTTTTAAAAGTGATAAATAATGTTTGAACCCATCGGGGTCAGGATCTCTATTGAGGTATTTTTTATAATAAATCTTTAAAATTTTTTCATAATTTTTCATAATTATTTAAAATTTTATGTATTATTAAATTAAATTTTATTCCACAACATGTATTAACATTAATAATTTTCTAATGGAGAGATTGGATTATAATTCATCTGTTAATCAAGCATTGGAAGAATATTCAAAAAAGAATTTTCAAAAATCCTATTTATTATTAGATGGTTCTTTAGACACTTTAACACAGGATTCAAACTTATTACAAGAAAAAAACATCATTTGTATTAATTTAGAAAAATATGAGTTTATTCTAGAACATCTTGAAAAGATTCTAACCACAAACCCTCAGGACATTGAAATTTTAATTCGTAAGGGTAAATGCCATCAAATTTTGGGTAAAATGGAACAGGCAATCGATTGCTTTGAAACAGTATTATCCATACAACCATCAAATTCTTCAGCATTACGCTATTTAGTTTTGATTTTAATTAATTTAGAGAAATATGATCAAGCTTTGAGTAATTTAGATCATATACTTTCAGAAAATCCGGATGATCTTGAAATGATTTACTTTAAGGCAATAATATTAGAAAAACTTGGACAATTTACTGAATCTGTAAATTATTATTTAAAATCTTTAAAAATCTCTTCAACTGATGCGCCTGAATTACAGAGTATATCTTTACACATGGTACAACTATTGGGAAAAGATATAGCTATGCCAATTTTTAAAAATCTTTTAGAAAATAATCCAGATAATATTTTAGCTTTAGAGGGAATGAAAAGATTATCTAATCCTGTTTATGAATATTAATTTTTTTTCTTTAGCAAATAATTTCCAACGGCTAAATAATCTAATGCCGAATTTTTAAACGTTGAAATTGCTGTTTCAGGGTTGAATACAATTGGAAATCCATGTAAATTAAATGATGTATTAAGAATTCCTCCAATTCCTGTTTTTGATTCAAATGATTTTAACACATTTGTATATCCTGAATTTTCTTTTGTAGATACGGTTTGTGGCCTGCATGTTAAATCAAATGGATGTATTGCTGCAGTAATGTCTTTTCTGTTATTGGTAGTATCAAATGCTATTATCATATGAGGTGAATATTTTCCATTTATCAAATAATCATCTATTCTATCATGTAAAATTGATGGCCCAAAAGGCATCCAAAAGTCTCTCATTTTGATTGCGTGATTCAGTTTTCTTGTTATTTCTAAATTTGAAGCATTTGCTAAAATGGATCTATTGCCTAATCCACGTGGTCCCCATTCCATTTGTCCGCTAAATCTAGATATGATGTTATCTTCTTTAGATAATAATTCTCCAATTTCACAATCAATGTCGTCAATAAATTGAGCCTCACTAAAAAGATCTTTTTCTTTGAGTGTTTTTTCAATTTGTTCGTTAGAAAAAGATGTTCCAAAATAAAGATCTTTTAGTGGAGTTTTAGAACAAATATTGCCATCCTGAATTGATAGTTCAAAATTTGCTTGTAATGCTGCACCTACAGCAAGTCCTTCATCGCCTGATGCTGGACAAACAAATAGTTCATCAACTTCATCCATCTCTAAAATTAATTTGTTGGTCTTCACATTCATGAAATCTCCTCCTGCACAAGCTATTTTTCTAATACCTGTTTTCTTAATTCCAGCACGAATCCAATCTGTAATTAATTTTTCAAACCATGATTGACAAGCTGCTGCAATATTGTCAAATCTTTGATCAGAAAGAATTCTTCTTAATGTGGCTTGTGAAGGGATTCCATGTGGTCCAATAAGATTTGTAAATTTTAATGGGTTTGCTTTATCTACATCTATCATATTTTTCATAATATCAATACATTTCTCAGATTTTCCATATGGTGCAAGACCCATTACTTTGTAATGATCAAAATCTCCATCCATTCCTAAAAATGTGGTGATGTTACTATAGAGAATTAATCCAACTGAATCATAGTATGTACTTGTTGCATCTTTTAATCTAGTAATTTCACCATTTTGTCCTGTGCTAATTGTACTACTAATTCCATCCCCTGCACCATCTGCTGTAAATACTAGTACTTGTTCGTCAAAAGTCCAAGGACTGAGATAATATGCTGATGCAGCATGTGCTAAATGATGATCAACAAAAATAATTTCTTGGATATCAATTCCTGCATCTATGACACTTTTTTTAACTTCATCTAAAATATTCAAATGGGAATTATGGGACACAAAATGTTTTAATCCTTTTAAATTTGAATTTAAAGAACTCCAATCTAGAAAAACATCTGATAGTAGTAAGTTAGAAAATGGGGTTGTTTTATGAATTTGAGTTTTTAATCCTGCAATTGATACTGTAGTAACTTGTGAAGGGTGAATTTTTGCAATATTAAGTACTTCAAGAATACTTTTTGTTGGAGTTCCACTATAATGCTTAATATTTCTGATTCTTTCTTCACTGATGGCAGCAAGTATCTTCCCATTTTCTATTAAAGCTGCACCTGAGTCATGACCTACATGTATGCCTAAAACTATTCGCTGTTTACTTGTCATCTAGTTTATAATTTAAAAATCTATTTTATATGTAATTATACATTTTTTGATAAATTTATTCTTCCAAAAGTTTATCATTGTTAATTTTTGATATAATTTAATGAGTAAAATTGTAGTTATGTATCGAGTAAAAAATGAAGAAAGATGGATTGAACAATCAATTAAATCAGTTTATGATTTTTGTGATGAAATAGTCATATTCGATGATAATTCTACGGATAATACAAAGAAAATTTGTACACAATTTGATAAAGTGGTTGAGATTCACAGTAAAACAGATTCTACATTTGATGAAGCACGTGACAGAAATTTTTTACTGGATATGGGAGTTAAAAGAAAACCTGATGTGTTACTGTCTTTAGATGGCGATGAGATTTTTTTACCTAATTCTGGAAAAATTATTGAAGAGGAAATAGATATTTTGCATGCTGAAGAACATGTTTTTGAATTTCAATTATTTACATTATGGGATAGTTTCAATCAAATTAGAGTAGATGGTGCCTTTTCATCATTTTGGCAAAAACGTATGTTTAGATTAAAAGATCAACCCTCTGATCTAAAAATTAATGATTCTCCATATCCAGGAAATTTTCATTGTGGAAGTATACCTACTAACACTGTAGGTATAGATAATTCCGTTAAAAGTAATGCTAAAATTTTTCATTGTGCAAGTTTTGATGAAACATTAAGAAAGAAAAAACATGAATGGTATGTTTCTAGAGATCCTAATAACCCATTAACAGATAATTATCAACATATGTTAGGTGCTAAAGGACGATTTTCAGGCCCTTCTTTAAAATTTAAAACAATCCCATCTAATTTGTGTTATAACTTAAACTAAATTATAAAATATAATGAATATTTGATTATCTTATGACTAATTCCAATATTTTAAACAAGATAGAATTAGAAATAATTCAACAGTATCTGGAAACTGTTTCAGGAAATGTATTGTTATGTTCAAATGACTCTGAATTCTCCAATTCAATTTCAAGTGATAATTTACAAGTATTGTCAAATCCTGATAAAATAATTTCAGATCATATTGATAATTTACTATTGACTAATTCACTTGAAGAAAATATTTCAAAAGAAAATAAAAAATTCGATACAATAATAATTCATGATTTATTTGAACAAATTAAAAACCCTAAATCCTTTTTACAGCATTTAGATTCCGTTCTAACTGATAATGGGACTATTATTTGCTCAATTTCAAATTTCTTTCACATCAATAAAATATTTAATCTCATCATTGGAAATATTGAAAATACTTTTTTTAACACGTCAAGGTTTTATGATTTGAATAATTTTCTATTATTTTTAAATCAAAGTAACATGCACACAACAAAATTAACTAGAGTGAAACAAGAATTCTCATCTAAACCCATGAAACTTGACGACACATTAATTCCGTTGCAGCTAATTGAAATGTATAAAAAAATACCTGATCATAATGTTACACAATATGTTTTCATGATTGGTAAAGGTAAGTCTGTTTCTTCTGAAACTTTGGATTTTTCATCACAATTTCCAAAAAATTATCTACTGCCTAAATTACAAGAATTTTTTGAAAAATTTACTGAATTCGAAAAAAGTATTATTAAAAAAGACAAAATAATTCAAGGACATGAAAAATCTATTCAGGAACAAAAAGATTACATCGAATCAGCTTTATCTGAAAAAGACAAAATAATTCAAGGACATGAAAAATCTATTCAGGAACAAAAAGATTACATCGAATCAGCTTTATCTGAAAAAGACAAAATAATTCAAGGACATGAAAATTCTATTCAGGAACAAAAAGATTACATTGAAAATTTGGAGGAGCACATCCATTCTCTTGAATCTCAATTAAAAAAATTTATGTTTTGGAGAAGATGATTAAATTATGCGTATAGGTATTGTGCTTGATTGGAATGTTAATGCATCAAGCTTAATGCGAATTAATTGCAACATGTTTCGTGAACTCGGTAAATTGATGAATATGCAACAAAATTTTACTATTTCTGCTTTACGCAAGAATACTTTGGGAATTGGTGATATCAATCAACATTATGACTGTGTCCATATTCCAAATATGGGTGGATACGCCTTTCCCAGTGAAAATATGCTTTCTTGTAAAAATATAATTTTAGGACCATCAGGCATTGATGAGGTAATTTATGGTGAGGAAGTATTTTTTGACAAATCTCTTTGGAAAATACATGAACCATTAATTAAAAAAGAAATTTCTAGGTGGCCTAAACATATTGAGAAAATTTCTGCTGTACATGTTGTTGCAAATTCTGAACTAAATGAAATGAATCAATATTTAAAAATTCCAAAAGAAAAAATGACTGTTATTCCTCACGGTGTAAATCATGACGATTTTAAACCACCTAAAGACAAGTCTAAAACTAGAAAAATTATTCTTGAAAAATTTGAACTTAAAGATGAACCATATTTCATACATGTCAGTGAGATTAATTTTGCTAGAAAAAATCTCTTTCGTATGTTAGATGCATTCAAGAAGGCAAAACAAAAACAAATTCCTCAAAAATTAATTCTTGTTGGAAAAGTTTTACCATCAATTTCTAAAAAAATTGAACAATATGAGGATGTTATTTCATTAGGATTTGTTTCTGATGATGAATTAGTTTCTTTAATGCAGGGATCAGATGCCATTGTTTTACCATCTATTCATGAGGGATTTGGAATGCCATTAGCTGAAGCAATGGTTTGTGGAATACCCTCAATCACTATGAATAACCATGCTCCTCCTGAGGTTGTAGGCGATTCTGGATTACTTGTTGATTCCCACAGTATTGATGATATTGCAATGAAAATGATTCAAATTAATCAAAATGATTTGTTGAGTACACTTTCAAAAAAGGCTGTTTTGTTATCTAAAAAATATTCTTGGGAAAGACATGCCACAGAAATCTTTTCTCTATATTCAAAAACTATCAAAACTAATCAAAGTTGGAATTTTAATGAAAATTATGATGTCGCAGCTCATAGAACTCTTGCAACCGTAATTGAATTATTTGCAACTGATAAAAAGGATATTTTGACCCAATCTTTGCTAAATTTTGATTATTCAAAAATTATTTCGTGGGCAGTTGAATTTGGTTTGTTGATGCCTCAATGCAAAGATTTTCTTTATCCTTTCAAAGATTGGTTGATATCTAAAACTAAGGAGAATGAAAAATGAGTCAAATTAATCCAAATTCTTCTAGATTTGATAAAATTAAAAAATTATTTCATATATCATCTGAATTAATTAGTGAATATGGATTAAGTTATTTTTTACGAATAGCATTTAGAGAATTATTAACACAAAAAACTGCATTATTTTCACCTGATAACACTTCGGTTGAAATCAAAAATGAATTTATTGTTAAATATGATGATTTTTTAAAAACCATTCAAAATAATATTGAACGTGATTCTTTAAAGATTCAAGATTTTCCTATACAGCCTTCGTTTTCATTAATATTGTTTGTAGATAAAAATATGCCTTCTATTAAAAAATTCTTAGATGAACAAATTTATGTAAATTTTGAATTTGTTTTAATTTCTTCTCAAGAAAATAATATTGATTCATTTATTTCTCAAAATAACCTCGTAAATTTTCAAAAATTAATAATTGATAATCCAAAAATTAAAGATATCATATCTCTTTCAAAATCTGATTTTTTTGTATTTTTAAATAATTATTCTAAATTACAATCTGATTTTATTTTTAATGTAGTTAATCATATTAATCAAAATAATCCTGTTACTGATGTATATTATTTTGATGAGGATTTTCTTGATAAACACAAAAAAAGATTTAATCCATTTTTTAAACCTGATTGGAATCCCTATCTTTTACGTAGCTTTAATTACATAGGAAATTCTTTTGTTATTAATAAAGAACTTTTAGTAAAACTAAATGATTTTTCACTTTCTGAAAAGAATTTTCATTATGATTTGATTCTTCATTGTGCTGAAAATAGTGATAAATTTACT
>Ga0233434_1004889_pt1 | contig 10084 bp, 7 predicted proteins | sample SI_122_August201_4_FD_182738 | JGI IMG/M metagenome (GOLD analysis project Ga0233434, IMG submission 182738) | Seawater microbial communities from Saanich Inlet, British Columbia, Canada - SI_122_August2016_120_MG | ecosystem: Environmental > Aquatic > Marine > Inlet | place: Canada: British...
AACACGATCACGGCTTTCCTTGATCGTACCATCCGGCAGGCCCACGATATTGAAAACGCTCATCCCAACCGTAACATCGACCTCTACCTCAATCAAATGAGCATCGATTCCTAAAACTGTAGCAGAATATGTTTTGGCAATCATCGTGACTCTTGAAGAAGATTTGAGTCTTAATTTGATATTTAGTATAAATCAAAACTGAAATGATCTTACTGCTTGCAGTAATTCATTCATTCACGCGAATGGATCCTATAGTAATGAAAATATATCAAGCCCCAGTTTTGTTCATTTTTATTGTGTTATTAAAAAAATTACGGTTAAGGATAAAGTAATCTGTTTCCGGTGTCCGAATATTGAGCCCCTCATTCTGCTTAGTTAAGCTGACATCTATTCCATTAATTTTAGTCAATATTTTTTTATTATCATCAAAAGCGTATTCAATTAAATATTGCCCATGGTTTGTCTTGTTCAAGTACAATTTTTGCGAGTCTATTTTTACCTCATAACTTCCCTGTTTGTCATAAATGTCATCAAATACACGACGCTCAAAGAAATAATTGCTGGAGATATTCATCTCACCATGTTTTACCCAATTATTGCCTTCATAGGCTATCCTGATTTCATCGCACTTCATTTCAATTATTATGTTAAATAGTAAAGAAATATGAGCTGTACACTTATTGGTTTGTATCTTTGTAATCGAATTAAGAATGAGCGAACTTTGAGAATTTGCAAATACTATGTTTAATATATCCCATTTCACAGACAAATCAAGAAGATCTACTTTCATATTTTGCTTGGAAATTTTTGGATGATCTTTTCCCCAGTCAACATTGAGATTGCGGTTGAGATTGTAAGTAAGTTTCTCAGAAATATTATCTGCATACACAATAATCAGCAAAGAGAGGCCGGATATTATGAAAACAATAATGAAAAAGAACTTTTTCATGGAAGATCCTTAGTTGCTGACCAAATCATATAATCTTTAAAAACCATTTCAGTTTTTCGATAGTTTTCTTCAAGAACCCATCTGATAATTTCTGACTGTGAATAATGATCTCTCATTACAAGCACAACTTTACCGCAAGCATTTTTATCTGCTGATCCACTCGAAGATTTGAAGAAATGTAAACCCCGTGGATCTAAAATATATGCTGATGACTCCGCATTACAGTTATTAGTAAAATACTGTGTAAATTTTTCTGAATAACCAATATCAGTCACATAAGGTTTTGTATATTCCGAATATGCACGCCAATAGCTAAATGAACCTTGAATAAATATGCTTACTAATAATAATGATATAAGTAATTTTTTGTGTTTTTTTTCTACACTAACTAATAGAGCAAAGTTCAACGCCAATAATGGTGTAAGAAATTGATAGTGATGGGCGTGCACGTGCATCCCAGTTAAGAAAATAAAGACACAAGTTAAATTAATAATAGTTAAAGCTATCAATAATTTTTCTTTAGGACACACCTCTTCATTTATTGTATTAACTTGAATCTTTAATATATTTGTAAAATGGATTTGTCTTAATGATAAATAGGTAGAATATATTATCATTGTTAGTAGTATCAGCGCAGAGACTGCTAACAGGTTATTGAATATTGATGTAAATGGGAAAGCGTTCGTCCCATAACTGATATTTGCTCCATATTCGTTAGTTAACCCCCATCCTCCTAGATAATTAATATATTCCAAAACTGGTGTAGAAAAGCCCTTGAATAATTTTTTTCTGGATTGGAATTGCTCCCAGTTAAATACAAAAATATAATAATGTAACCATGGATATACAAATGTTATTTGAATTAGTACGTGAATAAGCTGATTTAAAATACTTGGCAATTTTTTGAACAGATAGAGTATAAATATGAAAGCTGGAATTAAAATGATTGTTTGGGGCATCATCTGCACAATGATATTTAGAACTATTCCAGAAAGATGAAAATATATTACAGACTTTCTTTCATTAAGTAGCTTAGAAAGAAATATTATGAACATACACATAAAGAAAGGGATATAGTTTGGATTCCAAAAAAAAGAAGAAAAGAATAAAGACCAAACATGTGTCCCAGAAAAAAGTAAAAATATAACGCTTTCAAAATAACCGTATTTCTTGAATGTATAATTTGCTAAAAGCAAAATCCCAACTATATAGGAAAAGGCAACTGACAAGTATAAAAATAGAGGATTTTCTGAAATGTACACTAGAGGGGCAATAAAATAGTAAAATGCGGGGAATGAGTGCATCCCATTACTATGTAAGTATCCTACTAATGGGAAGTTTCCATCAAGTATATCTTTTGCTATATCAACAGCCTTTAGCTGGTCCAACCAGATGGAATTGGATGGTATTGATAATGTGAAGTAGAGTAAGCAACTGACAGCAAAAAAGAACATTGCTGAAATTTTAATTTTATTTGTATGCATATGATATAGTATATAATTTTACAGTTTTTAACAATTTTATGATCTAACTATGCAGCTCACTTAACTAATAAGTTGTTTCTACCTTTTTACAAATATACAATTTAATGTCTCCGAAACTAATCGGAATCATTATTTTCAGTGGCATGGCGCTTCTTACAATATTAAGTGGTTTTTCTAGCCAGCCAGGTAAAATTGCAATTATTTTACCCACCAAATAATGAATAGATACATAGTGCACATATTTTTCCGACGCTAATATTTTAAATCCTGCTTTGTTCAGCAATTGCTCGGTTGTGTCTGTTTTATAATAAAACAAGTGCATTTCCATTAACCATGGCCAGTGCTTACCCATTATTTTTGGGAACCAATTATCTATATCAAGTGTAGAAAAGCAAAATATTCCATTTAGCTTCATTACTGAGTTTGTCTGGTCTAGAAATGCGGAAGGATCACTCAGATGCTCTAGTACATCCCAAGCTACAACTGCATCATAATCTGAGGACAAATCTTTGATATTGTCTTCAAGTGTGCCTGTTTTAGTATTTATATTCAGTTGACTCCGTGCATATTCAGCTGCCCATTTAGATGGTTCAACACCAATACAATCCCAGTTGTTATATTTCTTTTTGAATGTGTCTAAAAAAAGTCCGCAATAAGAACCAACCTCAAGAAGATTTCCTTTGTCAGGCAGAAACGGTGAAATTTGTGTCAAAGATTCTTGAAAAGTTCTATCTCGGGATCTTTGATTTAATAAATATGTAGGATCCTCAACATCAGCATATATGGTTTCGATATTCTTTGGATAACTTGACTCCGGGACAAAACTTAAATCGCACACAAGGCAATTTATTACCTGAGGTTTGGATTTATGTTCCAGACTGGTGCACTGATAGGCTTGCGCTCCTGCGATGTTATTAAAAGTATCTTCATGATTAATTTCTACAAGACACTGACTGTTGCAAAAGTAACAAGAACTCTTTATTTTTGCAGGATTGCTTAATTGTGTTTGCTTTTTATGAAATCTTGACAGGAACAAATATGCGAGCTTGTACAAGCTCCTGAATATCTCGGTTTTTGGGATTTTAGAATTGCCATGGAAACGATCCTTAAAGTGTATTGGGATTTCTGTCAATACTGCATCAACAGACTTTATCTCATATACACATTCTAGGAAAAACGAGTAGCCATTTGATTTTATTGCACTAAGATTCAAGCTGTTTAATAAACTGACACGAAACGCTCTAAATGAAGTCGTGCATTCGTGTATCTTAATTCCGAGTGTCAATCTGGCAATTTTATTTGCTATCAGACTTACCCATTTTCTGTAGCCTTCATAATCACTTTTTCCACCCTTCATGTAGCGTGAGCCAATAACAAAATCTGAGGTCTTTAACTTTTCCAACATTTGCGGGATTGTGTCTGGTGAGTGTGAAAAATCAGCATCCATAGTAACCAGTTCCTCATATTTATTTTTCAAAGCATAAATCATGGCGGCTCTATGTGCTGACCCTACTCCCATTTTCCTTGGTCTGTTAATTACTGTAAGGCAGGTATGTGTTGCACTAAGTTTTTCGAGGCTTTCTTTTGTACCATCTGTGGAATTATCATCAATAATTAAAACATCATACTCTGGAGAAATCTTAATTATATCGAAAAAAAGATCTGAGATATTCAGATTTTCGTTATAAGTTGCTACAAATACTAAAATTTTATTTTTCATTAGTTGTTTATTTGTTAGCGGAATTTACCCCTCAAAGACCTAATCATAGAAGCATGTTTAAACAACAATCAGATTCTCATTTATGAACAAACCGAACAATATCTCAATTTTGTCAAATGTTTTCAATGCTATTACCCCATGTATTAATTTGCTTTGTTTAGTATTCAACATCCACACAATGAAGGCTTAACATAATAATATATTTGTACAAAAGTCGCAAAGAACTCAATTTATTTTTTTATATACCTTTATATGTTGATAGCCAGATAGTATTTCATAATCTTTAGACAGATCCATATTTTTTAAGCATTTATCAAAGTCAATAATTAAGTAGTGGTTTAAAGATTTGGCAAAGACTAAATATTTTGATACAGGAACTGACATGTCTCTTTGCATTGGAGCACAATTCCCCTTTACATCCTGTGTAATTGCTAAAATGTCCTTCCGATGAAATTGAGCTCCTAGTGAAGTTTGCACTGCGATAGATTCACCTTTTGAAAATTGATCAAACTCAATCAATTCTTTTCTAATATCCCAATGTGACTGATTTGGAATTGCAGCATAGAGTTCTCTCATCGGGCTTGAAGGTAACAAGCTGAATACACTAACCATCCAAACAACTATCAGCCAATGTGTAGACTTTTTCTTCAACCAAAACTTAAATTTGTCCAAGTTTGCTGAAATGATAAGTATCATGGCAATCACCAGCAATGTCGCAGAGAGGTCATCATAATGATAGCTCGTTGAGTACATGCTGGGATTGGAAGAGAGGAGATTAACCCCAATTGCAGGACCCGCCAAAATCCCAATACGCCAATATAAAACAGGTAAGAAGGAGAGAGGAATTAAAATTTTGAAAATATATAATAGTTTTGCTGGAATATCTTGAAACGGACCGATGACCATACTCCACGATTCTTCATAATTGCGATAATAGGGCATGAGCTGGAACATAATCAAGTAAATGCCAACAATACCAGCGGCTACGAGAAATAGACCTGTTTTTTTATTGGTGGTTAGCAAGACCATGTAGCAGCCAAATCCAATCCAAACAGCACCAAGATGTTCCTTAAAACCAAGTAAAATAATCATACTCAACCAGAAACGCAGCCATTGTTTGCGTTGGAAATTCAAAAAAGCATACAGGATAAAAGGTGGAGCAAGAGCAGAGGATTGAAATTCGTAATAAAAACTGTTTAAAGCAGGAGCATAAAAGAGCATCCAGGCAACCCCCAATATCGCTGTTACGCTCCAAGCTTGCTCTTTACTTTGAAAAGCTTCCCGACAAATCTTAAATATCAGCAGAGGAACACTCAGGTACGCTGCCGCTTTAGCGAGGGTAAGCCAGTGAGTACTGGGAGTTAATAGATATAATAAGGCCAATGGAGATATCGAAGGCGAAAAATGGTCAGCCCAATCGTGGGAGCCCAAATAGGAAGAGTAAAAACTGCCTTGTGAAATGTTGTAGAGCTTGTTGCTGAAATTACCTACATCCCAGACATTCCAGCGGAACGAATAATATTTTAATAATGTTATTGTTAAATATAAAAGCGCATGGAACAAAAAGAGGGTGAGCATCCAGCGTTTGCCGGTTGAACTATTGATCCAGTTTAATGAAATTATTTGCAGTTGATTTTTCCAAAGCCTATAGCTGTAGATCCCGATAAAAATAAGTGCAGGAAGCAAATAAAAATCTCTACCTGCAATTCCAGTCCACCATATTAATAACGTGATTGCCAACCAGCTTAGGGCAGTATTTTGAGTAAATAAATAAGCAGGCCTCAGTTTCATTTTCTGAGAATTTTTTGAGTTTCTTGGATTACCATCTCAACAGTAATTTGTTTCATGCACTGATTATCAGTACACGAAGACTTTTTTTGATTAAAAACCGAGATGCACGGACTGCAGGCCAAACCAAGTGAAATCACCTTCGCATGCGGGCTCATTGGACCAAATATTTTCGGAGTTTCCGGGCCAAACAAAGCAATAACCGGAAGGTTGGTTGTAGAGGCAAAATGAACTGGCCCTGAATCATTGGTAACCAATAAATCACTTAGAGAATAGAGGGTTATCAATTCTTTAAAAGTTGTTTTACCCGCAAAATTAATTACTCTATCAGGATCAATTTTCAGAGCTAAATCCGCACACGCCTCCTGTTCTTCCGGACTTCCCGTCAAGACAACAGTAGTTTCCGAATTTTCCAGGAGTCGCTGACCTAGTTCAACAAAATTATCAAGTGACCACTTTCTCAGTGGAACAATATCGCTGGCATTCGCATTAAGCAACACTATCTTTTTCAAACTAAAAGCTGGGATTTCTCTCTGAAGACGCTGCTTTAAAGTTTCTTGTTCATTTTCAGGAATTTCAATTCTTAACCTGTTTTTAATTTGGGAAGCGACAACTTTTTTCAGGGATGGTTCAACTGATTCTGGCTCCTCCAATAATTTTGCTAAAGTGAAATATGTTTGTGATGCATGCAAATGCGGATTATAAACCAAACGATGCGTTAGCAGATTTCCCAGATAAACACCTTCTGCCAAAAATCTATAACAACCTATTCGTTTTGAGGCTCCTATCCAGGACGCCACCAAAGTACTGAATCTAGTAAACGGTTCTAAAACAACTGCTGAAACACTCACCTTCTTAAATGCGTTTCGTAACTTGATGATGTCGCCTAAAATGTTTTGAATTGAGCTTGTTCTGATCAGCAAGATATCTTTTTCATCAAAACCCATCAGTTCTAATGTCTGTTTCCCAGCAGGAGCTGTTATGAAACATACACGACTATTCGGATTTTGTTTACGGGCTTCCTGAATTGCAGGAAATGCCACAACGAGAGCCCCGATTTCCGCAATACCGATAAAAACAATTGTGTCAGCAACTTTTTTTGATGCGACTGTTTTGTTTTTCTTCAAAAGTAACAAACTTGTAAAAAAACATAGTGGTATACCGGCCCATCTGTCGATGAACCTCATTGTATCTGGATGCATTTAAATAACCTCTACAGTTTGCTCTCTATGATGTCCCAACTTATATTTTCTTTGTAAAATTAATTGATGTTATATATTCACTCATAAAATCTCTATTCAAACTTTCATTGTTTTCTTTCTAAAAGTTTAAGACTTAAATTTCCATTAATAATCTCTTATCACTCAAATTGATAGAGGAAGTCTCCTAAATCATAATATTGTAGTCAAGTCTTTGTTTCCACATTATTTGACGTCGTCCACGGACTTTTTTAAAAAACGATCTATGTAACTTTTATTCTACAAATTTATTCTACAAAGAATCAATTGATTGATCGTTGAAAAACGATGAGATTTTGAAAAGTTTTTAAACGGATATAGTTTGGGTTATTTTCCAGCGAATGTATACAAGCATCAAAATTATCGATCATGTAATGTGGGATATCAGGTGAAAGCAAAATGAGTTCTGCTTTTACTCCATTGATTAGAGGAGGCAGACATGCTCCGGAAGACTGTTGTCCTATTATTGTGATTGCATTCCGTTGAAAATGAGGCCCGATTGTGGACTGAACTGCCAAAGAATGCTCCGGCCATTTCCGTTCAATTGTCCGAATTTCTTGACGCAAGCTCAAGTGTATTTCTTGAGGAATTGCGTCCGCCAGTTTCCAGGCAGGGCTGGGAGGCAGCAATAACATTATGCTGAAAAGCCAAATTATAAAAATACCTTTGAGCCATTTTTCCTGGGACAGCTTAAAAAAGTACTGCCGTTTTTCAATCAGAATTAATGTGCAAGCCATCAAAAGCAGGATTGAGGAGACGTCATCATAATGGAATTCACTACTATACATTCCGGGTCTTCCGGAAATCAAATTGACTCCAATTGCAGGTGCAGCTAGAATTCCGTAGCGCCAAAAAATTAAAGGTAGAAAACCCAATGGCCAGAGGAGTTTAAAGAGGTACAGAGATTTTCCGTAGATATTCTGAAATGGCGCGATTTGCGTGTTGCCAAAAACTTGATAATCGCGAAAGTATGGCATAATTTGAAAAATCATAGCATAGACTATAAAAAGTCCTAACCCAGAAAATATGATGCCGGTTTTGAAATTCTTTTTGGCCATTTCAAATAGGCCAAATCCAATCAAAACAATCCCCATGTGTTCTTTTAAACCGAGCAGAAAGAGCATTGTTAAAGAAAACAATGCCCACCTTTTTCTTTCCATTAAGATAAAACTTAAGATAATAAAAGGTGGCGCTAAAGAGGATGGTGAAAACTCAAACAGCCTGCTGCTGACCGCTGGTTTGTAAAACAACAACATCCACAGACCAAATCCAAGACTGAGTGTAAAACGGAAATTATTTTCAGTTTTATCTTTCAGCCAGAAATAAACAATCAATGGCACAGATAAATAAGAGAGAGCTTTTGCCAGGGTCAACCAGTGAACGCTTGGTACAAGCTGGTAAAGCGGAGTAAAAATTGCGAGAGAAGGAGTAAAGTGATCTGCGGTAGCAGGGATTTGCAGGAAGGAATTATAATTCAAGCCATGTGATAAATTAAAAACGACACTGCTGTAACTGCCAACATCGAAAATATTCCAGCGGAATGAATAGAGATTTAGAAATGTCGTAGTGATTATAATCAGAATTAATGCGGAATATAATGTCAAAACAAGAAATCTGCTGGATTGCGTAAAATTAAATTCCGCAAAAGACTTATTCTTTAGAATTAATTCCCTAAATATAAAAAATAATCCAATCAGACCCGGAAGGGCATATAAATCGCGCCCTCCAATTCCAAGCATCCAAACAACAAGGCTGGTGGACAACCAAAATATACTGGTTTTCCATGGCAATTTTTTGAAGCTTTTTAGTGGACTTTCAAACGGCATCATTTTTCTCAACAATGTTGAGAGTTTCCTGAACGATATATCTTGGACGCTTTTTGACTTCAGTATATATTTTACCCATATACTCACCGACTATTCCCAGAAAAAGCAACTGTACACCGCCAAGAAGATAAAGTGGTGCAACTGTCGAAGTCCAACCTGGAATCGCTCCTCCAAAAATTTTAACAACAATACTCCAGAACAACATGAGAATCGCAAAAAAAGAAACAAAAAGCCCTACCATCGAACATATCCGTAAAGGAACAACACTGAAAGAAGTCATACCATCTACGGCAAACTCAAACATTTTCCAGAAAGGATATTTAGTTTTTCCTGCAAGTCGCTCCGGCCTGTCATAATAAACCACACATGAAGGAAATCCAACAATTGGGAAAGTAGCTCTGATGAATAAATTATTTTCATGGAATTGCAAAAACGCATTGAGGGCACGTCGCGTTACCATACGGAAATCTGCGTGATTTGGTACTATGTCAGCACCAAATTTTTTCATAAGCCAATAAAATAAATCCGCCGTCTTGCGTTTAAACCAGGAATCATTTTCCCTTGACTCACGTGCTGCATAAACGACATCATTCCCGTCCTTTATTTTATCCAGCATAGTCTTAATCAATTCCGGAGGGTCTTGTAAATCCGCGTCAAGCGAAACAATCACATCACCTTTCGCAAACTCATAACCAGCAAGTAAAGCCGCTTGATGTCCAAAATTTCTGGAAAAGCGTATTAGCTTAACGCGTTGATCCGCTTTTGAAGCCTCAGTCAAGATTTCAGCGGTTCGATCCTGTGAACCATCATCAACCATAACAAACTCAATCTCATCGCAATCTTTGTTTGAGGCCATATCTACACTGAGGGCACCAAGTCTTTCCAATGTCAGGTGGAGTACTTCTTCCTCATTGTAACAAGGTATGATGATTGAAATATTCATTCCTGCGAGTCCTGAATAGTAAGTTGAATTTTGCGTCTGCCGCGGAAATCGTTAAACCCCAAATTAACGGCGAGTTGTGACGGTGCTTTTTCTGCATATGTTTCTGCGCGATTCCAGCCTATAATTTCAACATTAC
>Ga0233434_1004890_pt1 | contig 10083 bp, 8 predicted proteins | sample SI_122_August201_4_FD_182738 | JGI IMG/M metagenome (GOLD analysis project Ga0233434, IMG submission 182738) | Seawater microbial communities from Saanich Inlet, British Columbia, Canada - SI_122_August2016_120_MG | ecosystem: Environmental > Aquatic > Marine > Inlet | place: Canada: British...
GTCCCATTTTTTATTCATGTCCATAAGATCCTTCCTCGCTGTTTCATAAGCGACCCCATGCGTATTTTTGTGCCCGTAAACTGTGTATATAAACTTGGGGCTCTTCAACGCATGTTTTAATAGAGCGATCTGTCGGTAGTTAAGAAGTCTTCTTAAATGTTTTTGTCCTTCCAGTTGTTTTTCTGCCTGCTCAATTTCTTCTGCTTCTCTCTTTAAGAAGGCAAATAAATTATCTATACATTTTTTGATCACAGAAACCTGATGAATAATAAAATACGTTAAATCATTTTGGTCTGTTTCAGTATAAAGAAACGCTCGCTTGTACTGTCCAGGCTCTTCCCTCAATACTCTTGATATGGATGCAAACGAGATTAAATCGTAACCCTGACGTGCGGCGAACCAATAAAAAAGCGCCCGGGAGGTGCGGCCATTTCCATCTACAAACGGATGGTCATAGGAAAGAATAAAATGCAGTATGATGGCTTTCACTATAGGATTGACGAATTCCTGAGGGTCTTCATCATTGGCAAATTGACAAAGCCGCTCCATTCTTTCAGGCAACTCCTTCGGTTCTGGCGGGACATGCAAAATTACTCCATCCAGAGGATCCATAACAACCAAGTCATCTTCTTTTGTTCTAAATTTTCCAGCAGCCGTTGGGTTTTTGAGAGTGCCTTGAGTCAATATTTTATGAAGTTCAAAAACTATCGATGGTGTAAGAGGTTCATTTTTGATGTCTGCAATAAAATGCATGGCAATATAATTGTTCCGAATCATCTGCTCGCTATTATCTTTGGGCTTGCGGCCTTGTCGAAGCATTTCTTTCGCAACAGGTGTCGTTGTGGCTGCCCCCTCCAATTGACTGGAGTTAATCGCTTCATTGATCAAAGAACGAATTAGATAAGTTTTTCTCAAATTCGGATTGATGATTTCCTTGTTTGAGGATAGGTTACCCGCAGCATTTTTTGCCAACTCATGTAAGTCTTTTTGTACGCCGGACGGGGTGGCGTATTGAAAGTTTTCCTGGTCTTTGTCAAATAAGTTGATGGGTCTGCATAGATTCACTCTAGCTTGTCTCATTGCTCCCCACCATTCCTTAATAGTTAAACCTTCAGGCGGATCAAGGTGCCTCAGCTTATCCCAATGTAGATAACGACCTTTTAAATCTGTAGGCTGAGCTGATTTGTATATTCTTATAAATTCGGAAGGGTCCCTTGCCATTATTCCCTTTAAGATTTCATTTAGATCTGGAGGGGTTTCGGGTAGCTTCATTTTTCGCCATTTCTTTCATACTAGTTTTTAAAAATCTAGCATTAGACTAGTATGAAATTTTCGTCTATATATATTGTGTAGTGCTGGTTTTTGATTGCTCTATATTGAGAACCTTTTAATACTAGCTTCATACTAGTATTATTAAATATAGTATGAAGCTAGTATAGCCCCAAGTCAACCATATATACTAGAAATTAAAAAACCAGTATAAGCATACTTAAGTAGAGAACATTAGACGAAAGAAGGGATTGCTAAGCTATGAATTTGGAAGGAAAAACCTAATCAGACCTGACGGAAATCTTTGCCCTGTAGATGGACCTTCTTACACATTTCCATCAATCGAGAAAATATTCGCGGGCCGATTTTCTCTTCCAGAGTGTAGCGGGTGCTGGCGTTGGAGAGCCCGGCTTTTTTATTATCTTCCTGACCGATTCCATTATCCAGCTTGTCTTTGAAGTTGGTGGTGACCAGTGTCACCTTGTCGTCATCGTTGTAGCGGCTGGAGATGAAATGATCGAGAATGGTCAGTTCCCAATCCGTATTCCTGCCCTTGGCCAATTCATCGACCACCAATACCTTCACGTCAACATACGGATTGATAAATTCGCCTTCGGAGATATCTTCTCCATAACCATGGCGGATGTCACGCAAGAGTTCGAAAAAATCGACAAACTTGCATTCGACACCATATTTTAAAATCAGTTCCTTGATGATAGATACGGCGAGATGGGTTTTGCCTAATCCGGGTTCACCCATGAAAATAAGGCCCTGACTGTATTGGCCCTTCATTTGAACGAATTCTTTGATGAAGGTTCTTGACCGCGTTAAAGCGTCTTTCAATGATCTATGCCGGGACGTGCCAACCTCATAATTGCCCAGCCCCTCATGCACAAATTTTCCCGGAATCCCGGCCTGATTAAAGAGCTTTAATCTTTTAGTAAAGTCGGCGCATTTGCATTCGCTGATTCGGGAAATTCCTTCTGCATCCTCCTCCAAAATTCTTCCCGTTCCCTGGCAACTTTCGCAATCGAAACATTTGCACGCTTTGGCTTGGACTTTGCCTTTCAGGTTGGACACTACATACTGGAGGTCGCGGCAAGTACTACAATTTATCGCATTGGCAGGTTTTGTTTTCATGACCGAAATTGTTCCATTTCTTCTTCAACAAATACTTTGAGATAACTCAAACCCACTCTGGAAGATTGCCGATTGTTCTGCCTTTCAAACTCGGCAACTCCATTCTCGATTCCGCGACAAACAACATTCACCGGAATTCCCCGTCCTTCCCATTGTTGAATAAGGTCGTAATCGGTGGCAGAAAGAGCCAGGCCTGAATCTTTCAAGGTGAGAAAAAAACGTTCAACAGTAACAAGGTAATTTTGATTTTCCTCAGTCATGAAAATACTAATTAATGGGAATGAAAGGTTTGATGATCTGCATAATACTAAAACATTCCTAAAACAGCCAATATTCTTCAAAAATATTATTTGGTTCAAGCCTTATTCTTTTCAATCCAATCAATTACATCATGCGCATTTCCGTCTGGTGGAAATACCGGATAGAAAACCTTTTGAATCAACCCATCTTTGACAATCAGGGTTATTCTTTTTATGTATTCTGAAGATTGATATTCAAAGGTTGGAAGATTCATTGCCCTTGTGAGCGCCAACTTCGAATCGTTGAGCAGCTCAAAGGGAAGATGAAGCCGCTTAAATGCTTCTTTTTGTTCTTCAATTGGTTGTGAGCTGATTCCAAAAACTTTGCATCCTGATCGCAAAAAATCTCCATGCTGATCTCGATAGGAACAGGATTGTGGTGTACATCCCCTTGCGCCAGGAATTTCACTCCAATCTGGCCCAGGAAGAGCATCAGGTTGTCCATTCATGGGATAAGAAAATAAAACAAACTTACCCTGGACCTCACCAATATTTACGGTATCCCCCGAAACACCTTTCAATAAAACTGATGGAATGCGGGCGTCCAACAAATGATCGCATGCACCATCATCAATGGGAACAGGCAGGTCATCTGGTAGTTGATACAGGTCTTTCACAATAAGAACGGAAAAGAGAAATTGGGATGGTTTTTTGCCTTAGGTGCTATTCCCTCAGCGCATCGGGATCATGCTAATGCCAGTAACGATTTACCCTCACGCTGGCCCCACGCCTAGTGGCTAACCCTTAATGTCTAGAATACTACCCAACATTTCGTCGTTGGCTTTAATGACATTGACGTTGGCTTTGAACGCTGCCTTGGACACGATTTGATCGACAATTTCCTCGGTGATATCGACGTTGGAACCTTCGAGGAAGCCGGACCGCACCGTGCCTAATCCACCTGCTCCAGGGTTACCAACAACCGGCGCACCCGATCCAGCTGATTCGTTAAACAGGTTACCGCCTGCTGCTGTTAATCCTGATGGATTCTGAAAGTTGGCGAGCTGGAGTTGACCGGATACTTCAGGTTGTCCTCCTACCTGAGAAGAAATTTGTCCATTAGAGCCAACACTGATCCCGGTATTATTTCCCGGAACATTGACTGCTGGGAGTAAGGCATTGCCACTGGCATCGACAATATTACCGGCACCATCCTGCTTAAAACTTCCCGAACGTGTGAAACTGGTACCGCCGTTAGGATTCGTCACCTGAAAAAATCCATCTCCGTCAATGGCAAGGTCAAGTGGGTTACCGGTCGGAATCAATGAGCCTTGAGTATTGGAACGGGAAATATCGTTGACCCGTGTGCCGCCTGTTTTGTTATCAACGCTATTTACATCGCTTTTTTTGAAACCAGCGGTATTAACATTGGCAACGTTGTTGGCACTGTTCTGTAATCTTTGGGATGCGTTTCTTAAACCGCTCAAAGCGCTGAACATCGGACCTAACATGGCTGTATCCTCCTTATCCTGATCTTAGGAATATAGGACTTCTTTGGAATCTTTCAAGGCCGCCGGGGTTGTTAGTTGTTTCAATGGCAACTTTTTCAGTGACAATAATGAAAGGCTCATGGCTGTTTCATCACAATTATCTTTATGTAGGCAATCCTGACAATCGTTCCACACCTTTTGCGGCAATTGCATTTTATCGACCACTTCAAATCCAAACCGGGTGAACAGCGGCACAGCATAAGTGAGAACAAAAGCTGTGTCGCAATCGTCCCGCAATAAAGCTCGTTCGACACTACCTTGAACCATTTGTGTGGCAATGCCCTGCCGGTGATAGCGTGGGTCCACACCAAGCGACCGAATCTCCACCAGTCGGTCCCAACCAAACTTCAGACTACAGATGCCGATGATTTCATTATGCTTTTCATAAACCAGAAAATCAGAAATTCTTTCTTCGATTTCTGCCAACGTGCGGAACAACATTTTGCCGTCTTCAGAATAGAAACAGATCAAGTTCTGGATAGCTTGCGCGTCTTCTAATATTGCTTCTCGTACCATATCTATACAAACCTTAATTTAAAAAACTCTCTCGCCACTCGCGTGAGGCCAATTAAAATCAATAACTTTTGAAATATCGTTCGTTATTTAAAAAAACTTTTTTTATACAAACGGTGATCTCTTAGTATCGGGGAGATTATGCGTTTAGTCAATGAAATTTACAGGAGGGAACTCTTCTAACACCTCAATTTCGCTGATAATACGAAGCTTAGTCTCATGGGGAAGGTAAAGAGGGTTATTTTATTTTTGATGCCTTTTTATTTGACCTTCTTCACTAAAACCCCAGTGAATAGTCCAGATTTCGGAATTTTTCCCAGACTCTACGGCTTTTTCAATTTTAGACCACCAAAACAATTTTCAATTTTAGACCACCAAAACAAAATGAAAGCTGCCTGAACGTTGGCTAAAGATTCTGCCCATTTTTTAGGAAGGAGTATGACCTGAAGACCTGTTGCTTCTATTGCTTTTCTTTGCGGACCTTTAATAAACCCTTTGTCAGCTGTCAAAACCGCAGTACCTTTTTCATTTCGAAATGCCGTTGTCCAATTTACATCTGAATGACCGCGTTGCCCTATTTCCTGAACATGAGAAAGGTCTATCCCATCTTTCAACACTACTTCACGTACTGCCCGAATGACCTTTATGGAAATATGCTCGTCTGCCCGAATTTTCACGCAGCCAATCTTTTTTCAAATTGAACAGCCTGCTTTGCTAAGATCTCTTTTATTCCAAACCAGTCGCCAACTACCTTATAATTCTTTTCAGCCCTCCAAAGTTTGAATAATGCACTAGTTGGAACATGATTTTTCCCTATTGTTGGATGCCCATATGCAAAATGAGGGTCGATAATAACATCAGGAAATTGATTGGATAAGGGCACCCACCTCTAGTGACTTATTTTTCCAGGGTGTTTTATGTGTAAAAGGCGACCCGCTTCTGCTGCAGAATAAAATCCGCCAGACATTGGGTCACTAATTTTTTTTATTTTTCTCGATTTCATTATGAATTATTTGCCCTTTTTAAAAAATTTTAGCTTGTTCATCTCATTTTAGGCTTTCTATAAAAATACTCAATAGTATTCAAGAAAAAACCTGAAATAATTGCCTTATATTTTCATTGAAGATAAAGACTTATATTTTCTAAAAATTGCGCTGAAAACCAAATACCCCACGCTGAGTGGAGGGTCTACGCTGGGTTGACCACTAGCTGGTCTTTGAGTTGGTCGATGAGGAGGATATTGTTGATGGAGATGGCAATTTTATCCGCCATGCGTTCGAGAAAATCGGTGCCAAGTCCTTCATGAAAATGAAAAGGATTGGGACTGCCAAACGCAATTGCCCCTACCATAACATCCTGCGCCACGATTGGGATCAATGCTTCGGATTTAATATCTTCATCATTGGGGCCAAACATTTCGGAGTCTTCGATCTCACTGCGAAGGATGGGTTTGATTCCACTTGAAAACCAATTGTCAGCTGTATCCTGGCAGATAAATTTCACCGTTTCGTCCAAGGTGCCATTATAGCGTTGCCGCAACCGGTCTTCCATAAAATGGTCGGACCCTTTAACCAGGCACACCTTGACGTTGGGAATGCCAAAGCGGTCGGGAATTTCTTTTTGTAGTTGATTGACCATTTGATCCAAATTGGCACTGGTCAACACCAGTCTTTCAATTTCAAACAAGTGATCCTGAATTTTTTCGTTAGCACGGGAAATTTCGAACAACCATTCCAACTTGCTTTTAAGATGCTCTTTATCATCATGCACCCGCTTGATGATTCTGTCCGCCAGACTCAACGTGCTCATCGGTTCAATAGGAAGGTCTTCTTCTTCAATCTCTTTTATTTTTTTCAACAGTTCCGGGTACTCGTTAAAAAACTCGGGATGCTCGTTGAGATAAATAGCAATCTGGTCTTTATTCATGGAGGTTTCCTGTCAAATTAGAAATTGAATAAGGGATACTATACCACAAACCCCTCAAGTCGACACGAATAAAATTAATAAAATCAATATCTTATAGGATTATCAGAACACGCCAACCCACTCAGCGTGGAGCCAAAATGCAATGGCTTTTCTCAGCTGGAAAACAATTATCCCGGCTTCAAAATACGGTGTTATTCCCCCGCCGCCCCGGATGGGGCGTGGAACCAGCGGTAAAGGGCGGGCAAGACCACCAGCGTTAATACGGTGGAGGAAAGGATGCCCCCGATGACCACGGTTGCCAATGGACGCTGTACTTCGGCCCCGGTTCCCGTTGCCAGAGCCATGGGGATGAAGCCCAATGAAGCGACCAGTGCCGTCATCAAAACCGGACGCAGACGTGTGAGCGATCCCTGCTTAATGGCATCATCTAAAGGAAGGCCTTGATCGCGTAGGTTGCCGATGAACGAAATCATCACCATGCCATTGAGCACTGCGACTCCCGACAAGGCGATAAAACCCACCGCCGCTGAAATCGACAGGGGAATGCCCCGCAACCATAGAGAGAGAAATCCACCCGTGAGTGCCAGCGGCACTCCGGTAAAAACCAGCAAAGCGTTTGCGCTGGAGCCAAATGCCGCTAGCAGTAGTAAGTAGATCAGAACAAGTGTGAGAGGAATCACCACCCACAATCTTTGCGAAGCAGAAATAAGATGTTCGAACTGACCGCCCCACTCTATCCAATAACCTGGTTCTGTTTTAAGCTTAATCAGGCTTTGCGCTTCTTCGACAAAAGAACCAAGGTCGCGGCCTCTTACATTTGCGGTGACCACCACGCGCCGCTTGGCATTTTCGCGGCTTATCTGGTTGGGTCCTTTAATAATCTTAAATTCTGCGATCGTGCCAAGAGGAATGAATTTACTAAAATGCTTATCTTGACTCATCACAGAATGCGGTTCGTCTTTCTCAGCTTGAACTAGAGGAATGGGAATATCTTTGAGCAGGTCCATTTTTATTCGTATGTCTTCCGGCAAACGCACGATGAGGTCAAACCTTTGATCACCTTCAAAAACCTGTCCGGTCTTTTTACCTCCAATAGCGATTTGAACTACCTCTTGAATATCGGCGGCGTTGATTCCCAACCGGGCCATTGCAGGGCGGTCCAGTTCCACCGTTAAAACGGGGAGCCCGGTCACCTGTTCGACTTTCACATCTGAGGCGCCGGGGATGTCGGCTAAAACATGTTCGACCTTATCCGCCAACTGTAAAAGTTTATACAGATCATCGCCAAAAATTTTAACAGCCACATCACTGCGTACACCTGATATCAGCTCATTAAATCGCATCTCAATCGGCTGAGTTATTTCATATTTATTGCCAGGGACTTCGGCCAGCTTCTTTTCCAGATCCCGCACCAGCGCCGATTTTTCTCGTGTTGGATCATTCCATTGCGAGCGTGGTTTTATCATGATGAAAACATCTGCCACACTGGGTGGCATCGGATCGGTAGCAATATCTGCTGTGCCGATCTTGGAAAAAACATAATTAACTTCTGGCAATTCTTTTATTTTTTTCTCCAGCGTATCCTGCATGGAGACAGCTTGGGAAAGGCTGGTACCCGGCACCCTGAGAGCATGAACGGCAAAATCTTTTTCATCCAGTGTCGGGAGAAATTCACTGCCCATTTTCTGACTCAATAAAATACTGAGCACAATCAGAACCCCGGCAAAGGCAATCACCGCCGCGCGGTATTTCAAGGTGAACTCGAGAACGTAGGAGTAGAACCTTCCTTTCAAAAAGATATTCTTTTTTTTGGAAGTGGATGCGAACTTAGCCATCATCGCCGGAACAAAGGTAATGGAAAAAATCAATGCACCGGCCAGGGCCATCAACACAGTGAAAGCCATGGGCTGAAACATTTTTCCTTCAATCCCAGTCAAAGTAAGTATGGGCAGGTACACGATCATAATGATGAACATGCCAAAGACGCTGGGACGGGAAACTTCGCACGCTGAGGACTGAACAACCTCAAACCGTTCCTCCTGATTCAATATTCTCCCTAACCGATTTTGTTCTTCAGCGAGACGGCGACTGCAGTTTTCCACAATGATCACCGCTCCATCGACAATAATTCCAAAATCAATCGCACCCAAACTCAACAGGTTACCGCTGACCTTATTGCTCACCATCCCCGTTACCGCAAATAACATAGAAAGAGGAATCACCAAAGCAGTGATCACCGCCGCACGAAAATTACCCAGCAAAAGAAATAAAACAGCGACAACCAGAAGTGCCCCCTCCAATAAATTGTCACGCACCGTTTTGAGTGTGGCATTGACCAGGTGAGTGCGATCATAAACCGTTTGTGCCACCACACCCTCCGGCAAAGCCTGATTGATGGCTTTCATTTTCTCCGCGACTCTTAATGAGACCGTTCTGCTGTTTTCTCCCTTGAGCATGAAGACCGTACCCAGCACGATCTCCTCACCATCTTTCGTTGCCGCCCCAGTCCTCAGTTCCTTACCCAGGCTCACGTCTGCTACATCTTTGATGTAAATGGGAACACCCTGATGAGAACCGATCACGATATTTCTAATATCTTCCAGTCCCGATACCTGACCGGGAGTTCGCACAAGGTATTGCTGACCGCTGTGTTCGATATAACCTGCACCAATATTTGAGTTGTTCCTGCTCAACGCTTCTAGGACATCTCTGAATGAAAAACCATAGGCGATTAGGTTTTGCGGATCGGGCGACACCTGAAAGTTTTTGACATAGCCGCCAATGCTGTTGACCTCCGTCACTCCGGGAATATTCATCAGTTGCGGTTTGATGATCCAGTCCTGAACGGTTCTCAGCTCAGAAGGAGAAAATATTTTTTCTGCGCCTTTTTCAGCTTCCACCGACCACATGAAAATTTCGCCCAGTCCCGTCGCAATCGGTCCCATGACTGGTTCCACATTTTCTGGCAAGTGACTTTTCACTTCCTGAAGCTTTGAATTGATTATCTGTCTGGCAAAATAAATATCTGTCCCGTCCTCAAAAATCACCGTGACCTGAGAAAGGCCGTAGCGGGAAATGGAGCGTGTGTGCTTCAAACGAGGGATGCCCGCCAAGGTGGTTTCTATCGGGAAAGTAATGCGCTGTTCAACTTCCAATGGCGTGAAGCCTGAAGCCTCAGTGTTTATCTGCACCTGAACATTGGTGACATCCGGCACCGCGTCGATGGGAAGGATTTTGAAATTATACCCACCCAGGGCAACGAGCGCCAAAGACGCGAGAATGACAAAAATTCTTTGTCGAATAGAAAATGTGATGATTTTTTTTAGCATGGTTCTTCTTCCCTGCCTGGGTACTGCAAGTTATGGGTGGATGAAATCCTTTCCCTGTTCATTCATGCAATATATAAGCTAGCCTGCATTTTGTATGAGAGGTTCTAAATCTCCCCA
>Ga0233434_1004899_pt1 | contig 10066 bp, 6 predicted proteins | sample SI_122_August201_4_FD_182738 | JGI IMG/M metagenome (GOLD analysis project Ga0233434, IMG submission 182738) | Seawater microbial communities from Saanich Inlet, British Columbia, Canada - SI_122_August2016_120_MG | ecosystem: Environmental > Aquatic > Marine > Inlet | place: Canada: British...
GGCCGGAGCGGCGAGGGCCAAGGCGAGCAGGCAGGCTGTCTGGCAGGTTAAAGCTGTGAGATGGAATTTCAGAACCACGGGCGCAAGATTCACCTTTCACTGGTGCAACTTCAAGCCGGATTTGGCGAAGCCAAGCGCTTGGCACGCCTGCCGTAATTCCACGGAGATTCACTCGTGGCTTGCGCTTGGCCAGGGCCTTCCCGACACTCGGTCGGTGGCGCGCCGCTTGAAGGCCGCGAAAACCGGAACCCCGCAGACATGGGAAAGACAATACTGGTTGTTGATGGATCGCCGACCTGGCGGAAGATGATTCAGGTGACGCTGACTGCGGCCGGCCACGAGGTGCTCGAGGCGGAGGACGGGGCGCAGGGACTGAAACTCGCTGAGACTGAACCGGTGGACATCATTTTTTCCGGCTGCCAACTGCCTGACATGGATGGCCCAAACTTCACGCGAAAGATTCGCTCCCTGTCGGAGCACAAGAAAACGCCGTTGATCGCCATTTCAGACAGCCCGGACGACGAACAGAAAGAGGCCGCAAAATCGGCGGGTGGAACCGGCTGGATGGTGCAGCCGGTGATGCCTGAGAAATTGATCGAGGCGGCAGAGGGGTTTGCGGCGCGCATTGACTTACTCGAGGCCAAGGCCAGGAAGAAAGCCGAGTTGAAGAAAAAGAGGGACGAGGCGGCTGCCGGTTAAGGTGAAAACCGGGCTGGTCCGTTCATGGCAGGAACAGGAACTCGTTGGCGTTGAACAGGGCGCGGCAGAAGGCTTCCAGCGTGTGTTCGGCAACCAGCCCGCTTGCATCGGCGAGTTCCTCGCGGGTGGGTTCGCGGCCAAGCGCGAGTTGGCAGGCACGTATCACTTGAGCGCGGCTGTCTGTGTCCGACTCGTGCCGGAGCCGCTTGGCCAACAAGCCGGCTTGCTGCAGCACGAACGGGCTGTTGAGCAGGCTCAGTGACTGCAGCGGGGTGGTCGAGCGGCTTCGGTTGGGAACGGTTTGGTTGAAGTCCGGGCAGTCGAACACGCCGAATGTCGGTTCACGTTCCTGCCGCACTTTTGTCATGTAAAGCATACGCCGCCAGTCGGCCGGGCCGTAGCTTTCCTTGGGATGATAGTGGCGGACATTTTCAGCCTCGACCCGAAAGCCGCTAAAGCCTGGCCCGCCCATTCGCGAATCCAGCGTGCCGGTCGCCAGCAGAATGTTGTCGCGAATCACCTCGGCCTCGAGTCGGCGCGGCGGGAAGCGCCACAGAAACCGGCTGCCGCCATCGACTGCGAGCGCCTCTTTGCGCGGCTGGCTCGATTGCCGCCAGGCGCGGGAGGTTAGGATCAGCCGGTGAATCCGCTTAAGCGACCAGCCGGACGAGACCAGTTCCGCTGCCAGCCAGTCGAGCAGTTCCGGGTGCGTGGGGCGGACTCCGTTCACGCCGAGATCGTTAAGTGTCGCGGCGAGGCCGGTGCCGAAGTGGTGCTTCCAAAGCCGGTTGACGATCACCCGCGCCGTGAGCGGGTTGTCCGGAGTCGTGATCCATTGCGCCAGCTTGAGTCGCCGCTGCTGCTCGGGCGCGTTGGGGGCCAGGCCAAGCGCGCCGCCAAGCGCGCCGATGCCGTCCGGACCGACTTCGCCCCGCTTGGCCAACGGGTCGCCACGGTGCAGCACATGGATCACCTCCGGCTGGCGGAAGGTACCCGCGTAAACTGTGCGCCGCATCGCGGCATGGATTTCGCCCAGGCGCTGCTCGTCAACGGCCAGGCGCTTGGCCAACTGCCTGCCTTTTGTTGCCTCCTCGCCTTTCAGGTGGGCCAACAAATACTCGAACTTGGTTTGTGTCTCGTCGCCGGTCGGCGGCCGGTCGGCGGAGCTCGCAACGGTCCGCCATTGGCCGGGCTCCGTCGCGACTTCAAATGTGTACTCGACGGCCAGTCGATCGTTGTAGTGGCCTTCGCGGTCGCGCGCCCATTTGATGCGGCCGATGGTCGCCGTTTTGGGCAACTCGATTTGCACCCAGGCGTTGCTGCTGCTGTTTGCGACCCAGCTACGCGAGTTCCCGTACCGGCCGTCGTTGACAAGCGCGAGTTGGTGGATCGGGTTGCTGCCGTCGAGGTATACGCCGGAGGCGGTTGCCTTGGACCCGGCGCTGGCCAACGCGACATTTTTGCCCTCCGCGAAAATTTCGAGTTCATCAACGCATGGCTCTGATTGGTTGGCTCGAACGATGTTGAAGCGGATAAACCGAGCCTGCACCGGGTCGAAAATTTCCTCATTGCCCCGCGCGTTCACCGGTGGCTTGAAACGGGGAATCCTCGCCTCGAGCAGCGTCAGCTCTTTTTTTGCCGAGTCAACCCGACTCTCCAAGGTAGCCTGTTCCATCGCGAGAGCGGGCTCGCGTTTTTGGTCGATCATCCGTTCCGCGTGGTTCACCCCTGCGAAGATGGCCTGCAGCGAGTAGTAGTCGCGTTGGGTCACCGGGTCGAACTTGTGATCGTGACAACGCGCGCACCCCAGCGTCAAACCGAGGAAAGTGGTGCCGGTGGTGTTGATCATGCCGTCGAGTTCATTTTGCCGCTGCATCAGCGTGAGGTTGATGTCTTGGCTCTTGACAAGATCATACGGCCCCGAGACCAGAAAGCCGGTGCCGATGCCGCTGCCAAGGGCGTCGCCAGCCAGTTGCCCGCGCACGAACTGGTCGTATGGTAGGTCTTGGTTGAGGGCGTCCACCACCCAGTCGCGGAACGGCCAGGCGTTCGGACGCTCCCGGTTGGTCTCAAATCCGTGCGTCTCGGCGTAGCGAATGACATCGAGCCAATGCTGCGCCCAGCGTTCGCCGAGTAGGGGGTCGTCCAGCACGCGATCAACCAACCGCTCCCAGGCGTCCGGCTGCGGATCGTTCACAAATGCTTCAACCTCCACGGGGGAGGGGTGCATCCCCAGCATGACGAGGTAGAGACGGCGGATGAGCAACGGCCGCCCGGCCTGGCGAGACGAGGCAAGGCCCTCTTTTGCAAGCTTGGCAAACACAAATGAATCGACGGCGTTCGCTGGTCGCTGCGCCAGGCCAAGCACCGGGGGAACCGGCCTTCGCACAGGCTCCAACGACCAATGCCCGCCCCATGTCGCAAGCGGGAAAATCAACACCAATGCCAATCCAATTTTCATCTCAACAATCTACGCTAAGACGCCCTCGATGACTTCGCCCTCCACATCGGTCAGTCGGCGTTCGAACCCGTTGTGGTAAAAAGTAAGCCGCTCATGCTCCAGCCCCAACAGGTGCAAAATCGTCGCGTGGAAGTCGTGCACCGTGGCGACATCCTGCACGGCTTTGTAACTGAATTCATCCGTGGCACCGTGGGTGTGGCCGCGCTTCACCCCGGCTCCGGCCAGCCACGCGGTGAAGCCGTCCGGGTTGTGGTCGCGCCCGCTTGCCCCGACCTGAAAGGTCGGCATCCGGCCGAACTCCGTGCACCAGACTACGAGTGTCTGCTCGAGCAGGCCGCGCTGTTTCATATCGGCCAGCAGGGCGGCCACCGGTTGGTCAAGCACCGGTCCGTGCTTGGCGTATTGTTCCTTGAGCACCTTGTGGCCGTCCCAGTTGCTGACCCCCTCGCCGCCGGTTTGGTAGGCGCCGTTGAAGAGTTGAACGAAGCGCACACCCTGCTCGACGAGTCGCCGAGCGAGGATGCAGTTCCGGGCGAAGGCGGCCTTGAGAGGGTTTTGCGAGTCGTCCGCGCCGTACGACCGCAGCACGTGCGGCGGCTCGGAGGAAATGTCGCTCACCTCCGGCACGCTCATCTGCATGCGTGCCGCCAACTCGTGGCTGGCGATGCGCGCCGCAAGTTCCGACTCACCCGGGTAACGCCGGAGATGACGCTGATTCATACGCCGGAGAAAGGCGCGAGTCGCCTCGTCGGTGGTGCTCGAAATGGTTTCCGGGCGCGCAAGGTTGTTGATCGGTTCGGCGGCGTTAAAGGCCGTCCCCTGGAACGCTGCTGGTAGAAAACCGGCTCCCCAGCAGTTGACGCTCGACTGGGGCGTGCCGCGTGGGTCGGGGATGGCGACGTACGCAGGGAGGTTGTCGTTCTCGCTGCCCAGCGCGTAACTGGACCACGCTCCCATGCTCGGGAACCCCTCCAGCGTGTAGCCGGTGCACATGTAGTTTTCGGCCGGGCCGTGCGTGTTCGTTTTGCCGGTGAGCGAGTGGATGAAGCACAACTCGTCCGCCATCTGCCCGATGTGTGGAACTAGATCGGAGATTTGTTTGCCGCTTTGACCGTAAGGCTGGAATGCCCACGGGCTGCGGTTGAGGCTGCCCTGTTTGCCCTGAAAAGTGACCAGCTTGTCGGCGCCCGGCAGGGATTGGCCGTGGCGACGGATGAGCTCCGGCTTGTAGTCGAAGGTGTCAATCTGGCTGCAGGCTCCAGAGCAGAAAATCACCAGCACCTGCTGCGCCTTGGGCCGTGCGTGTGCATGCCGGGCGGCATAAGGGCGTGTCGGCACGATGTCCGGCCGGAACGGCGGCTTGGCTGCTTGGGCGCCGAGTAGTTGGCCAAGCGCGATCCCGCCCAGCCCCATGCCGGAGTTCACCAAAAACTGCCGACGGCCAAGCAGCGGCCGCGCTGGGATGGATGCCTCGTGTTTCAATGCCCCGTGTCTAGCATGACTAACGCCGCTTGGCAATGGATGCCTTGCTGGACATGTAAATCATGTCTTTGTTGTTGCCCGAGGGTACGACCAGCCGCATGGACTTGTTTGTCACGGGTGGCGTCGTGCGTTCGTCGAGCCACTTGCGCGGTTCCGCGTGACCGTCCGCAAAGGAAAGCGTGCCTGCTCCGTTGTGATTGCTGGCGGGATAATCGATGATGTAAATGCGCGAGGGAGCAACTCCATCATTCATCGCCACGGCCAGATCCCCGAAGTTGATGCTGTCCGGGTGTTCGTTGATGAAGTTATAGGCATCGGACGCTCCCATTACGTTGACGTCGGAGAGTTTTCGGAAGACATGGTACTGTTTCTTGGTGATGAAACTGAGCCAGTCGTTCCGGGAATTCATGGCCTGACTGAGCGACACACTCCGAACTCTGGACATTGTTTTCCCACGAATTTTCACGGTGCTTTTGTCTGCGGGGCAACGGTAGATGCCGGGCGACTGGGTGTAAGGCGCCAGCTTGGCATATTTCGGATCCATTAATCCCTTGAGGTTCGTGTTGTGTGGGTTGCCGGGATTGTAATCGATGATGCCGCGCACCCATCCGCTGCCGTTTGACGTCAGGTCGTTCCATACCAAGTTGTCATCAAAATCCCCGGCATAAAGAATCCAAGCCAGGTCAAGTTGCTTGAGATTGGACAGGCAGACCGTGTGCTGTCCCTTGCTTTTCGCCTTGGCCAAGGCCGGCAAAAGCAATCCCGCAAGAATCGCAATGATCGCGATGACCACGAGCAGTTCAATTAGTGTGAACGCCAGGCTTGTTCCCCGCCTGTGAATTATCATTTTCATTTACTATTACCCCAATGGGTCACTTTAGTCTGGTGCGATAAAACTTGGTGCCAGCCCCGGTTGCTTCTGTCGGTAATGTGTACGGGTTGGATCCGTCCGTTGCTTCGAACCATTTTGCTTCAGAGCCAAGACTGTCACTGGACTCCAGAATCGCATCGCCCGTCCATGAGATTACCATCCCGCCGTTTTCGATGGCAATGCTCAATCGGCTTTCCGAGCTCGGAGGCGCCTCCGGATTGATCTCAATTTCATCGATGGCTGTTTGGTTGGAGTTAATGCGGATGCGGATTCCGGTGGCCGATATTGGCTGGCCGTTGAGTGACACATCAAACCGATGCCTCAGCCAAGGTGAAAATGTATCGCTGAGGGTTTTGAATTCCACACTGCCGATGGCAACCCATCCCTCAGCCGGATCATCCGCCTCGGGAGTGTCGGCGTCGGGTTCCTCCACAGTCGTGTAGTCCAGCTGATAGACGTCAATCCAACGATCCCTCAACTGGCCGCCGCAGCAATCGTCGGTGTTGTTTCCGTTGTCCCGGCCCCAGGCGATACTGCTGACCTCCACCAACCGGCCGAAGTCCAACCCGACAAAGGGAGCCTCGTCGGCCGGGGCTGTGAACTTGGCGATCCAGCTTTTGCTGTTGCCGTAAAAGCCATCGTTGACATTGTCGATGTAGTGAACTCCAAAATCGAGTTCCGAGCTGCCAAAGGCAACGGTGCCGTTTTCTGCCAGGCCGTCGTTGTTGGGTGCTTCAGAGAGGGCGGCATCATCATAAAAGTTCCCCTCGTTTCCGTCCCAGGCAATCTCGAATCCCTCGCTGGTCTCGATGACCAGATCCGCCGGTTTTTCCGGTTCAATCTGTCCGTCCTGTTCTTCATCAGTTGGATTCACTTCGATCTCGTCGATCGCAGTCATTCCACTGGAGACGGTGATGCGGATTCCGGTTGCATCCACCGGTTCCCCTTCGGCGCCGCTGCCCACCTCGAACTGGTGTCGAAGATAGGGAATAAACTCCAGAGGCGCGTCGGGCAGGTATTCGACGGAAGCAATGGTTTGCCACCCGGACTGGGCGTCATCGGTTTCCTCTGTCGTCTCATCAGGATTTTTCACCAGCGTGTACTGGATGGTGTAGATTCCAATCGAGCGATCCTTGCAGGTTCCGCCGCAGGCATCCGTTGCAGTGTTGCCGTTGTCCCGGCCCCAGGCAATTGAGCTGACAGGAACCACCTTGCCAAAGCTCAGCCCGACGAACTCATCCTGTTCACCGGGTGCTGCTCCCAGCCCAAGAGAACTGATCCAACTGTTGCTGTTCCCATACAGCCCGTCATTAACACGGTTGATCAGGTGAACACCCAAGCCAAGCTCACTGCTTCCAAAGGCCACTGTTCCCTCGTTGGCCAAGGCGGCGTTCTTGGGGGCCTCGGCCTGTGCTGAATCATCTGAAAAATCCCCTTGGTTTCCATTCCAAGTCAGCGTGAAGCCCTCCTCCTCATAAATATCGACCGCTCCTTCCGGCACCGGCGGAAGGGGATTCACCTCGAGTTCATCGATGGCGATGGAGGCATTTGAAACCTTCAAACGAACCGCAGTGGCAGGAATCGGTGAATCTTGGATGTCACCGACCTGGAATTCATGGCGCAGGTATGGAATGAAATCATCAGTTTCCTTCTTGTACTCAATCGTGGCGATGGTCAGCCAGCCCGTTGTTGCGTCCCCGGTTTCCCCGGTTGCAAGCCCGGGCTCGTCCACCTGCGTCACCTGCAGGGTGTAAACGCCTTTCCATCGATCTTTGATCTGCCCGCCGCAGCAGTCCCCGGTGTCGTCCCCGTTGTCCCGGCCCCAGGCGATTGCCTTTACCCTGATTGATTTGCGAAAGCTTACACCAATGAACGGGTCCGTGTCATTCCCGGCTGCAATCCAGCTTTTCGCATTGGAATAAAAACCATCGTTCACCACGGAAACAAAGTGGGTGCCAAGTCCAAGTTCGCTGCTTCCAAAGGCCACTGAGCCGTTGGAGGACAATGCCGCGTTATTGTGGGCCGGTGCCGGGCTTTCCTCCACAAACCAATCTCCGTTGGTTTGAGTCCATGAAACCAGAAAACCCTCGGTGGCCTGAATGTCCACGAAGTCGCTCTGGGACTCGGCGGGTGGGCCGTTTATCTCCATCTCATCAATACAGATCCCGGCATTGGACACCTTGACCCTAAACCCGGTAGCGGTAATTGGGTCGTTCCCCTGACGGATCTCAAACTGGTGGTGAAGATAGGATGTGAAAGTTGCGTTCTCTGTGCCCGCTTTGTACTCGACTGATCCAAACGTAACCCAGCCATCACCGGGGTCATCCGTCTCCTCCGTTTCTTCGTCGGGGTCAGCCGTGCGTGTGAACTGAAGCGTGTAGACGCCAACGGCCCTGTCCTTTAATTGCCCTTCGCCTTCACTGTCGCCGTTGTCGCGGGACCAGGCGATCCGGCTGATTAGCAGCTCCTCCTCCCAACCCAATGCCAGCCACGGATCAGCATCCGCCGGCGTTGCAATCCAACTAGAGCTGTTTCCGTAGTAGCCGTCTACCACGTTGACGGCATCGTGGATGCCATCAGCGAAATAATTGCTGCTCGCAAATGCAAAGGCAGAATTCATGGCGTCATTCTCAGGGGCTTCCGCTCCGATTTCAGGGTTGAAGTGACTGCCATTGTTTCCGTTCCACTCGATGGAAAACCCGGCTTCAGCACTAATGATAACTCGCGAGCTTTGAGCCTGTGCAACAACCGGCATCAAGGATGCGGCCAACGTGAGGATGAGTAATCGTTTCATTGCAATTTTTATACGTTTTGTAGGCAAGAGCTAATGCAGCTTAAGCATAGACCGCTCCGGCAGCAATACTCCCGGATCATCGACAAGGCTCCAGGTTTCCGCTGCTCGGGTGCCTGGCCCGACGCCGAGAGCGCCTTGGCCAACCTGCCCGGGAACCTGACCGATGTTGTGCTGATGGACATCAATCTCCCGGGCATGTCCGGGGTCGAGTGCGTGGCACGATTGAAGCAGCTCCTGCCCGGAGTGAACATCATCATGTTCACCGTTTATGACGACAGCGACTTGATCTTCCGTGCGCTGGAAAATGGGGCCAGCGGCTTTCTGCTCAAGCGCACAGCCCCGGTCGATCTCCTGCGCTCCATCGAGGAGGTGAATACCGGCGGGGCACCCATGACCAGCCATGTCGCCCGCCTTGTCGTCCAGTCGTTCGGTCGCCACAAATCCTCACGCGAAGCGCCCGAAAACCTGACCCAGCGCGAAGAGGAAGTGGTGTGCATCGTCTCGCAGGGCCTCATCAACGAGGAGATCGCCGACCAACTCGACATCACCGTCGAGACCGTCCGCCAGCACCTCAAGAACATCTCTATCAAGCTCCATGTCCGCAGCCGCACCGAAGCCACCATGAAATTTCACGGTCACCTGTAAATGGCTAGCTTGGCCAATCGCGTTTGCGCTTTGGGCCGGTTTCTGACATCGTTGGGCCGGTTCCTGACACCATATCATGCGTTTCACTCCAAATCTTTCTTTTGCCGGCAGGATGGCTTCGCGAATCAGCCTGCTTGGTCTATGTCTCGCCGCTGCGAGCGCATCGGCGCAGCAGGCCCTGCCGCTCCTGCCCAAGTGGACGCGCTTCCAGGGCGAGTTGATCAGCCTCAAGGCGTACGACAACCCGATACAGGACGTGCAACTTAAGGCCGTCTTCACCTCGCCCGCCGATGAGCAATACGAGGTCGACGGCTTTTGGGATGGCGGCAACGACTGGAAAATTCGATTCCTGCCGGATCTCGCCGGCAAATGGACGTTTCAGATCACCTGTTCGGATGAGGAGAACCGAGGTCTGCACAATCTCTCCGGCGCGTTCCGCTGCACCGCGCCGCTCGGCGGCAATGCCCTTAGCCAACACGGCCCGATCCGTGTGTCGCGCGACCGCACCCACTTCGTGCACGAGGATAGCACGCCGTTTTTTTGGATGGCCGACACCGCGTGGAGCGGCCCGCTCAAGTCGAACGAGTTCGACTGGAAACATTATTTAAGTGAACGCAAGCGGCAGGGCTTCACCGCTGTGCAGTGGGTGGCCACGAGTTGGCGCGGTGCACCGGACGGCGACGCCGACGGCAACAAGGCGTTCGACGGCAAAGAAAAAATCAGCATCAACCCGGAGTTCTTCCAGCGGCTTGACCGCCGCGTCGAGGCGATCAACAACGCCGGCCTGTTAAGCGTGCCGGTGTTGCTGTGGGCCATTAGCGGCGACGAAAACCCAGTAAACTTTCTGCCCGACGACCAGGCGATCCTGCTGGCCCGCTACATGGTCGCACGCTGGGGCGCCACTTACGGCGCCTGGTTTCTCGGTGGTGACGGCGATTACTCCGGCACACGCGCCGCCCGCTGGCGGACACTTGGCCAAGCGGTATTTAGCGGCGGACGCCACTTCCCTGTCTTCATGCATCCCAAGGGCAAGAGCTGGGTCTTCGAGGAGTTTCGCGATGAAAAATGGATGACCGCGCTTGGCTACCAAAGCGGTCACGACGTAAACGACGCC
>Ga0233434_1004906_pt1 | contig 10048 bp, 8 predicted proteins | sample SI_122_August201_4_FD_182738 | JGI IMG/M metagenome (GOLD analysis project Ga0233434, IMG submission 182738) | Seawater microbial communities from Saanich Inlet, British Columbia, Canada - SI_122_August2016_120_MG | ecosystem: Environmental > Aquatic > Marine > Inlet | place: Canada: British...
TTTGTAAAACTTCCCCTCGTGTCATTTTTTTAATTACACTTCCTTTAGCTTTTTCAGAATCTCTGATAAATTGAATCAATTGTTTAAATTCATGAGGTTCAAGTGAAGCTGATTGGTCTAGGCCTTTCATATTTTTGTCAAGTGTTATGTGTCGTTCAATAATTACAGAACCTAAATTTGCAGCAGTAACTGAAGGGACAATAGTAGACTCATGACCACTATATCCTATTGGAACATTAAATTTTTCTCTTAATTTGGGAATGAGATTTAAATTCAATAATTCTACTGGTGAGGGATAAGTACTATTACAATGGAGTAATACAAAAGGTACATTTTTATTTTTCACAAAATTTACTGTTAGTTCTATTTCTTCCATACTTGACATCCCTGTTGATATGATCATCGGTTTTTTTAATTTAGCAATGTGTTGTATTAGTGGAAAATTTGTTAAATCTGCAGATGCAATTTTATATGCTGAAATATTTATTTCTTCTAAAAAGTTTACACTTACAAAATCCCATGCTGTACAGAGAAAAGTAATGTTTTTTTCTTTACAATAATTAATAATTTCTTTAAAGTCTTCATCATTAAATTCAACTTCATTCAAAACATCGATAAGAATTTCAGTTCCTTGACTATCTATTGTTGGATTATCTAAAATTTCTTTTTGATAAATACTTTCTAAATTTCTTTTTTGAAATTTTACCGCATTTACACCTGAATTAATTGCAGCATCAATTAATTTTTTAGCTAATGATAAATCACCGTTATGATTAATTCCTATTTCTGCAATAATATAACATGGTTCATCAAATCCAATTTTTGTACCATTTATCTCAATTTTATTTGTAATATCATAGTTCATAATAAAATAAATTGTTGGGTATATTTAATCTGTAATACTAAAAATTTAAACTTTTACATAATTAATATTAAATATTAGTAAAATTTTTTGAAAAATAAATTATTAGTATTCAACCAAAAATTTGTATAATATAAAATTATGACAAATATTGGGAGATTATGATATGATAGGATGTATTATACAAGCTAGAATGGGATCTACACGTTTACCTGGTAAAGTAATGAAAAAAATTGATGGTGAAAAATCCATTATTAATTATCTTATTGAACAATTAAAATTCTGTAAATCTCTCGATGACATTGTAGTTGCTACCACTAATCTAAAAGAAGATGATGTAATTGAGAAACATGTTCAAAATTTAGGACTTAAAGTATATCGAGGTAGATCTCTAAATGTTTTAGATAGATATTATAATTGTGCAAAAATCCATTCTTTTAATACCATAGTTAGAATTACGTCTGATAATCCGTTTATTGATCCTTATTTAGTTGACAAAATTCTAACTATTTTTTCTAAAGGTTCTTTTGATTATGTTTCAAACACTATACGACGTACTTTTCCTTATGGATCTGAAGTAGAGGTTTTTTCATATTCTGCATTAGAAAAAGTATGGAAAAATGCAATTACACCTTATGATCAAGAACATGTTACCCCCTTTTTGTATGATAAAAAAAATTCTTTTAACATATTCAATTATGTCTCTTCAGAAAACCTGTCAAAATACAGATGGACATTAGATACAAAAGATGATTTAATGCTAATAAAAGAAATTACAAAACGGGTTAAAAAAACACCCGTACGTATAGATGACATTCTTAATATTTTAAAAAATGAACCTGATCTAATTAAAATAAATCAATTATGAATAAATATCATACTTTTATCAAAAGTTTCTTAAATGGAAGACTACAATTGTAAACACTTGTTATCAAAAATAAAATTATTTGATCCCAACACTGGCAAAGAAGAAGAATCTGCAGTACTTCGTGTTCTTAATAGTCATTTTTGGGCATCTGGAGGAGGAAGTGGTGATGTTTTAAAATTTGAAAATGAATTTGCAAAATATATTGATTCTTCTTCTTGTGTAGCTGTAAACAGTGGCACATCCGCATTAAATTTAGCTCTATCTCTTTTAGATTTGAAAGGTAAGGAAGTGATTGTTCCTTCTTTAACTTTTGTTGCTACGATAAATGCTATTTTAATAAATGGCGCAAAACCTGTATTTGTTGATATAGATCCTAAAACTTTATGTCTAGATCCTTTATTGATTGAAAAATCCATTACCAAAAAAACTGCTTGTATTTTAGCCGTACATTTTGCTGGTATCTCTTGTGATCTTGACTCAATATTGAAAATTTGCAAAAAATTTAATCTTGAATTAGTTGAAGATGCTGCACATGCAGTTGGAACACATTACAAACAAAAAAAAATTGGTACTCATGGAATCTGTGTTTGCTTCAGTTTCCATCCTGCGAAGAATTTAGCTATGCCTACTGGTGGTTTAATCTCTATAAATCATAAAAATCATCAAAAAATGAAATCTACTCTTAACGCTCGTCGTTGGTGTGGTATTACAAATCGTAAAGGTACAGATTATGATGTTAAAGAGGTAGGTTGGAATTATTACATGAACGAATTTTCTGCTGCAATTGGAAGAATTCAATTAAAAAAATTAGATAAGATGAATAATAAAAGAAAAAAAATTGCTAAAAGATATGAAAACGAATTAAATACTAATAAAAAAATCCCATTTGATAAAAATTGCTCATATCATATGTATTGGATACTAGTAAAAAATCAAAAAAAATTTAGAGGTCAATTACTTGATTCTGGTATTGAAACTGGAACTCACTATAAGCCAGTTCATACTATGTCTATGTTTAATTCTATAGCTAATCTACCTATTACTGAAAAAGTTGGAAATGAAATTGTAACAATACCTATTCATCCTAATTTATCTGAACATGATGTTGATAAAATTATATTTAATATAAATAAATTTACATAATATTTATCAACAAAATAATATATTTGAAATTCATTCTAAATCTTTCCATAATTTAGTAAATTGTTTTTGTATGCTGATTTCTTTTTCTTCTAAAGAAATTTTTGTAATTAACAAACCTTGATTTTGTGAATTATCTGTTCCACATGTAACTACCATTCCTATTTCATTTATGAGACAAATTCGTCCAGGTGGTCCACGAAAATCAATTTCACTTAACTCTGCTTTTTTTACATAGAATTTTTCTCCATTATAAATAAAAAATGCATTTGGATATGGATCACATAATGCCCTAGTGAGATTATAAATTTTTAATCGATTAAAATTCCAAAAAATTTTTCCATCTTCGGGAAATCTTTTTGAAACAAAAAATCCTTTTTCTAAATTTTTTTGTTTAATTGATCTTACTGTTTCATTTTTTATCATTTCCACTGTTTTAGTTAGCAATTGCGGATAACTATCTAATGCTTTTTTATACACTTCAACTGTAGTATCTTCAAACAAAATCGGTATTTTTTTTTGGATAATAATATCTCCAGTATCTGCAGTTTCATCAATGTAATGAACTGTAACTCCTGTTTCCGTTTCACCATTTAGAACAGCCCAATTTAATACTGACATTCCTCTGTAATTGGGTAATAAGCTTGGATGAATATTGATGCATCCATGTTTTGGGATATTGATTAGTTCTTTTGTAATTAATCTCCTCCAATTGATTGAAAATAAAATATCTGGTTTCATTTTTTTAATTTCTTCAATATCTTGATTTTGTAGAGTTGATCTTTCTTCTACTGGTATTTTATATTCTTCACATTTTTTTTTCACAGAGTCATACCAGACACTATCATTTGGATCCATTGAAATGGAATGAGTGAAAACTTTTAGAATTTCAATATCACATTTTCTAAGTGTTTCTATTGCTACTATTCCCCAATTTTGATTAGCCAAAAGTACCACTTTCATTAATTAATCTGAATAATATTCAATTAAAAATCTGTTGTAGTAACTATGAAATAATACACCTTTAAAAAAATCCCTATGATCCAATCTAAGCCCAAAATTTTATTTCGAATTTCTGGAGGTAATTCTCCCAAAACTGAATTAGGATTTGGACATATTTACAGATCTATTAATTTGGCAACTAATCTTACAAGATGTCAAATTTTTTTTTTATTAGAAGACTTTGGTAGTGCAAAACAAATTTTACAAAAACATGGATTTAAACAAATAATATGTTTAGAGAAAAATATTTCTCTAAATGATGATTTTGATCAAACAAGAATTATAATTGAAAAATATGATATTGATATTGTTATTGTAGATAAATATGGTCCAAAATTAAAAAAAACCTATTTATCAAAAATAAAAAAAATTGCTAAATTAGTACTTGTAACTGATTTAGATAAAAAAGATTTTCCAGCTGATTTAATTATAAATGGATTTATAGGATTCCAAAATAAAATTATTTTCAATAAATATAACGCAAAATGTTTGTTAGGTCCAAAATACCAAATTTTAAATAAAAATTTTTCAAAGAAAATAAAATTACCTAAAAAAAATATTATTCTTGCAACTTTTGGTGGGTTCGATGAAAATAATATTAATGAATTTTTAATGAATATTTTACAAAAATATAGTAAACAAATCAAATGTAAATTTATTTTAGGACCTGTAAGATCTTCATCAAAAAATAAACTGATGAAAAAATTTAATGGATGTGATTTTAAAATTATATCTGATACTAAAAATATGTATTCTGAAATATCTAATGTGCGATTTGGTTTTTGTTCTGGTGGGATAACTAGCTATGAATTTGCTTCTCTTGGAAAACCATTTGCTATAATTTCACAAGTTAAACACCAATTAAAAACTGCAAAAGAATGGGAAAAAAAGGGTTTAGCAATTAATTTGGGCATGTTTAATTTAAAGAAGAAAAATCAAATTGAAAATATATTGAAAAAATTGATATCTGATCAAAATCCTATTAAGATCACTAATAGAAATATCATTGATGGTTATGGTTCAAAACGAGTTTCTGAGGAAATTTTAAATTTGTGTGATAAAAAATGAAAAAGATTTCGATTGTAGGCTGTGGTTTTGTTGGACTTTGTCTTGCTGTTGTTGCTGCAAAAAGAAATTCTCATGTAATCGCAGTTGACACTAATCTTAATAAAATAGAATTAATAAATTCAGGAAAATCTCCTTTTTTTGAACCTAATATTTCTGAATATTTGGAAAAAACATTACATAATAATTTAGTTGTAACCAATGATATTTTTGATGCAGTAAATAATTCTGATATAACTTTTGTTAGTGTAGGAACTCCTCCTAATTCTGATGGTACAGCAAATCTAGATTTTATTAAATCTGCTGTAGAACAAATAGGAAAATCATTAAAAAATAAAAAATCATATCACTTGGTAGTAATTAAAAGTACAATTCCTCCAACAACAACTAATAAAATTTTGAAACCTATTTTAGAAAATTCTTCTGGAAAAGATTCTTCTTTAATTGGATTATCTATGAATCCTGAATTTCTTCGTGAAGGTTCTGCAATTATTGATACAGAAAAACCACACTTGATTGTAATTGGACATAACGATGAAAAATCTAAAATAACTTTACAAGCATATTATGAAAATCTATACAATAACTTTAATCCTGAATTTTTGGAATGTTCCATTGAAACTGCAGAATTAATTAAATATTCAAATAATGCATTTTTGGCTACAAAAATTAGTTTCATTAATTCTATTGCAAATATTTGTCAAAAAATTCCAGGTACTAATGTACAAGATATAGCAAATGCAATAGGTAAAGATCCGCGAATTGGGAGTTTATTTTTAAATGCTGGTCCTGGTTATGGTGGTTCATGTTTTCCTAAAGATGTTAATGCATTTATTGATTTTAGTCGTCAACTTGGATATGAGCCCGTTTTATTTCAGGCAACAAAAGATGTAAATGATTTACAAGTACATTCAGTAATTGAATTAATAAATTCAAAGTTAGAAACATTAGAAAATAAAACCATATCTATTCTTGGTCTTTCTTTTAAGAAGGATACTGATGACATACGTGAATCTGTATCAATTAAATTAATTAATGAATTATTAAAATTTAGTGTAAAAGTTAAAGTCCATGATCCTATGGCTATAGAAATTTCTAAACAACTTTTTGGAGAAAAGATATTTTGTTCTTCTTCTGTTAAAGAATGTTTAAATGAATCTGATTGTTGTGTAGTAATGACTGATTGGGATGATTATAAGAATTTGAATGAATCCGAATTTTTTGAAATGAAAAATAAATTAGTTTTTGACACTAGAAGAATTTTTAAAAAATCGAATTTTAAAACTGTAAAACTATTTTCATTAGGAGTTAATGATGAATCAAAATAATCTAAGTGATATAGAAATAATTCTACTTGATGTAGGTGAAAAGATTCAACAATTTCAAAACAAAAAAATTCTAATTTCTGGTGGTGGTGGATTCTTAGGAAGTTGGCTATGTGATGTATTTGTTAAAGCAGGAGTAAATGTAGTATGTTTAGATAATTTTTCATCGGGTTTAAAATCAAATATAGAACATTTAATTAATAAACCAAATTTTAAATTAATTCAAAAAGATATCTGTAATGTAACTTCTGATGAATCCTTTGACGGTGTAATGCATTTTGCAAGCCGTGCATCTCCTGAAGACTATCACGAATTTCAAATTGAAACTCTTTTGACAAATTCTTTGGGCACCAAAAATGCTTTAGATATTGCATTAAAAAATAATTGCAAATTCATGTATTCATCAACATCTGAAGTATATGGAGATTCAAAAATCCTTCCTACACCTGAAGAATATTGGGGAAATGTAAATCCCATAGGAGAGAGATCTTGTTATGACGAGGGTAAAAGATATGGAGAAGCTTTGTGTGTTGCGTATAACCGAGAACATAATCTAGATGTACGTTTGATCAGAATTTTTAATACTTATGGTCCTAGAATTAGACCTGATGGAAATTATGGTAGAGCTCTCCCTAGATTTGTAGATAAAGCACTCAAAAATGAAACCATTAAAATTTTTGGTGATGGATTACAGACAAGATCTTTTTGTTATGTGACTGACACTATTACTGGTATTTTACTTTATTTTCTTGATGACAAAAACCATGGAGTAGTGAATATTGGCTCTAGTATTGAAACAACTATTAATAATTTAGCAAAAACCATAGTTTCTGAAACTAATTCAAAATCCAAAATAGAACATGTTTCTGAATCCCCTGATGATCCTAAACGTAGACAAGCTGATACCTCAAAAGCAAAAAAATGTATCAATTGGGAGCCTAAAGTTACTTTAGAATCTGGATTGGCAAAAACTATTGATTGGATTAAATCAATTAACGGTTAAATTAATTTCATTTGATATATAAAGTCAAAATCATTAGTCTAGATGTAAAAATGAAAATACTTGTAACTGGAGGGGCTGGATATGTTGGTTCTATTTTAATTTCTGATTTGATAAAGAAACATGATGTAGTATGTCTTGATAGGTTCTTTTTTGGTAAAGACTATCTTTCTCAAGAAAAATTTGCTAACAAAGTTGAGTTAATTCAGGATGATATTAGGTGGTTTAATCCAAAAATTTTGGAACAAATTGATCTTGTAATTGATCTTGCTGCTATGTCAAATGATCCAGCTGGAGAACTAGATCCTGACAAAACTTTTGATATTAATTATTTAGGCCGTACACGTGTAGCTAAATTAAGTAAAAAATTTGGAGTAAAGCGATACATTTTGGCATCATCAGCTAGTGTTTATGGATTTCAAGAAAATATTGTTAATGAAGAGAGTCCTACAAATCCATTAACTACATATTCTAAATCTGCTCAACTTGCTGAATTGGATATTCTCCCACTTGATGATGACGATTTTACCGTTACTGTACTGCGATTTGGTACTTTATTCGGTGCTTCTCCAAGAATGAGATTTGATCTTGGAACTAATGCAATGACTTATAGCTTATTTGAAACAGGAGAAATTATGGTTGATGGTGACGGAAAACAGAAACGTGCAGTTTTACATGTAAAAGATGCATCACGTGTTTATCAGACAATAATTGATTCTCCTGAAGAAAAAATTAAAAAACAAATTTTTAATGGCGGTTCTGATAATCTTAGTTATGATATAAATGAAGTTGCTCAACAAATTGGCGAATCTTCTGGAAAATCATTTAAAATTAATCACAGGGGTACAAATGATCTAAGATCATATGCTGCATCATTTGCTAAAATTAAGGATGTTCTGAATTTTTCTCCACAATATTCTGTAAAAGATGGTGTCGATGAAATCCTTAAAGGACTTAATTCAGGAGACATTAAAAAAACTAAACAAACAATCACTTTGGAATGGTATAAACATCTTATTTCCTCATCCAAATTAACTAAACAAGTAAAGATGTATGATACAATTCTATAACTAGCATTTAATATTACTTAAAGTTGATTGTATTTATGAAAACTGCTGTGATTACTACCGGTGGCCTAGGCACAAGATTGTTGACTGTTACTAAAGTAAACCCAAAAACAATGCTTCCATTATATGTAAAATCTACTGATAGTGATCTTAATCCCTTTTTGCAACCTTTGATTGAAATAATATTTAATAATCTATATGATCACGGATTTAGAAAATTTTGTTTTATAGTTGGAAAAAAAGGTCAGTACTCCATTAAAAATCACTTAATCCCAGATCCTAATTTTTTAAAGTTATTAAAATCTCGAAACAATCCAATTGATAAAAGATTTATCAGAATGCTGGAAAAATCATACAAAAAATACTCTAACTCTGAGATTTCTTGGATAACTCAATCTACTCCAATGGGTTTTGGACATGCATTATTATCTGCCAAAAAATTTGTAGGTGATGATAATTTTTTATTACATGCTGGTGATGCATATTTTCCAAATTATGATTTTTTAACACCTATGATTAATGCTTTTAAAAAATCTGATGATACAACTGGATCGATTCTTTTACAACATAAAAAAAATGTAGAAGGTTATGGAATTGCTCAAATTAAAAGAAAAAATCATGAAAATTTAGTAATTAATGTCGAAGAAAAACCAAAAAAACCTAAGAGTAATTTAGCTATATTACCTGTTTACTTACTTGATAAAAATATTTTTTCATCTTTAAAGAAAATCTCTCATGGTTATAATGGAGAACTACAAGTTACTGATGCAATAAAATATCTTTTAGATAATGAGAAAAAATTTATCGCAAATAATTTTAGCAGTAATTGGTTTGATATAGGCACTGTTCATAGATATTATGATGCCTTATCTTATTCTTATAAAGAATCATTAAAAATATGATCAAATTTTATGTTCATTAGTTAATTTTTGCATTTGATACAATATTCTTTGAGATCCTTCAATATTTTTAATTTCTACTATGTTAAAATATTGTTTAAAATATTTTTCGAAGTTCTCTTTATCATATTCGTCAAAAATATCCTCCCTGGTGGATAATAACCTCTGTACCTGAGAATCTGATTTTGGAATAAATTCGATAATAAGATTATTACAATTACGATGAAAAAAATCTGCTAGTTTAGAAAGAGGGACATTATTTGAAATTACCAAATGATGTATTAATGCAAGTGCAAGAATAAGATCTGCCGGTCCTCTTTGAACAAAAGATTTTCTTTCTTCATTTGCCCAACCAATATTTGAACTCGGATTAGTCAGATCTAAAATTAAAGGTAAGATATTTTTATCATTATTTTTTTTTATATCTAAATAATTTTTTTCAACAGCAGCAGGATCAACATCAAAAGAAACAGTAAATATTTTTTTTTTACTAGAAAGTCTACTAAATAACCCTGTGTTGGCTCCAAGATCCCACACTTGTTTAGGATTGACTGAATCAATCATTTTTGAAATAATATTTTTCTTTTCAATTAATGAAGAATCAGAATAATTTGTTTCAGAATAATAGTCTCCCCATTCAGTTTTATCTATATTCCATTTTGTTTTTTCAATTCCAGATCTTAAACTTTCTATAAGACCTACAAAAGATCTTTTATTCATCTTTATTTTTTTATTTGTATTTTTTCCTTCATAGTGTTTTTGACTTTTAGCATGTAAATGAATATGAGAAAGTAATGAAAACATAAAGCGGGTTCTAAAC
>Ga0233434_1004911_pt1 | contig 10045 bp, 6 predicted proteins | sample SI_122_August201_4_FD_182738 | JGI IMG/M metagenome (GOLD analysis project Ga0233434, IMG submission 182738) | Seawater microbial communities from Saanich Inlet, British Columbia, Canada - SI_122_August2016_120_MG | ecosystem: Environmental > Aquatic > Marine > Inlet | place: Canada: British...
TAATGCAAAACCAGTAGTATTAGCCACAGATTACAGTGAATATCTTTTGTTAGATCATATTTTTTAAAAATTCTAAAAGAGAAGGATTAACTGTCATTACATTGCCTCCTCACAAATATCAGAATATTCACAGAACCTGCAGGTAAACATCTCAGGTGTCGCATCAAATTTCTTTTCTTGAATCGCTGCAACATATCCCTCCAAGATGCCTTTTACCTCCTCGACTTTCTCAGGATCAACTTCGTATTCAATTAATTGCTCACCTTCAGGCTTTTCTACGTAGAAAAATATCGCCTTTACAGGTAGTTTTCCATAATCGGGATTTTCCTTTAAGGCTAAAGCATACAAATTCAATTGAGGGCTGTTTGCAGCATCAACTTTCTTCTTTTTGCCTCCTGTTTTGTAGTCAATTACAACATATTCCCCGTCAGGAGTTTTTTCTACTCTATCGATAAAGCCATTAATTTTGAATCCTCCAATGTATGTTGTAAATGGTAATTCTAATGCAACTATCTCATTAGGGTTAGAGCTGGACCATTTTTGATACGATTCCAATGCAGGTGTCAGGGATGTTCTGTCTTGTTGTTCTTTTTTAACAGAACTTGTAAGATATTTTTTAGGATCCCACTGTGATTCTAATTCAGAAAGTAGTTTTGCAACATCATCCGTACTTCCATCTTTTTGTCTTTTAGCTGACTCCTCGATAATTGTATGAAAAGTACTTCCTTTGTACAATGCAGATTGTTCTTGATTTGCAGGTAATGCATTAAGGACATACTGATACCAAAATTGTTTTGGACATTGTTTGTATGTGTCAAATTTTGAAAACGATAAATTCTTTTTTTGAAATCCCAGTCTTGTTGACTTTGTTCCGTTCAAACGAGATTCCAAATCTTCACTGGATGTTTGATGTAGTAACGTTTCATCAGAGAACCCTTGCGTAGTTTTATTTTTTTGAAAGAATCCAATTTTTCCCAAATCTAAAATCTTTTGAATTGCACTCTCATATTGTTCGCTGTAGAGATTTTTAATAACATCCTCTAGTTGCTCGTTTTTAATAATTTCAACTGCATTAAATGTAGTTGAAACATTAGAGTTGGAAGTAGAATCATATTTTATAAAATCAATGTGTTCATTGTCTTCAGGCTTTAATGGCTGTACAAATTTTGATGCCTTGTTAACCCTCTTTCTGCCCTCATATTGAGTAGGGTACATCACAAAGAGATTATCAATGGTTCTAGTCATGGCCACATATAACACTCTGCGCTCTTCTCGAAGAAACTCCTCTTTTGGCTCTGATGCTGGAAATACCCCCTTTGCAAGTTCGCGTGGCACGTAAAATGGTTTTTCAGTGTAGCGTAATGGTATCTTTGATGTTGCAACATCTATGATAAAGACAGTTTTGAATTCCAACCCCTTGCTTTTGTGAATTGTAGATACTTGAACAGAGTCATCATCAGCATCATCTCGTTTTGTTTCAACATCAAACTTTTTTAATTCGTCCATAAATTCTAAAAATTCTTTAATTCCCATGTTGGAATTTATTTTTTCATAGTCAACTGCGGTATCTATAATGTTATTTAAAATTGAACGTTCAATGAAATTCTCAATGGAATCATCGTTGGATATTTTTTTATAAATTTCAGTCTTTGTTCTAATTAATTGGTAAATTAATTGTGAGGGAGAGTGGTCCTTTGCCAAATCCATAAAACTTTGAATCAATAGATAAATTTCACGTAATTCTGTAGTTTGTGTCAGACCATCTACTTTCAAATCAGATAGTACATCATATGCGTAATCTCCATCAGTTTGTGTTTTGGAACGAATATTTGCCTCGTAATTTATTTTAGAAATATTTTGCTCTGTGATTTTATATTCTTGCAGGATTCGAATAATACTGACCATGGACTTCATTGGATTTGCAATCACTCTAAGAAATGAAAACAAAACTCTAGCATTAGGAGAGTTTTGAATTCCAGATGTTCCAACATACTTTACGGGAATTCCATCTGATGCTAAAATTTGTGCAACGTTGAATCCATCTAATTGTTTTCTAGACAGTACTGTAAAATCACTGAATTTGCAATTTGTTTTCTTTTTTATCTCATTGATTTTATTTTTGATAAATTCTGCTTGTGCAAATTCTGATGAGCACTCAACTACACTTACCTTCTGATTATCCTGTTTTGTAGGCACGATTGTCTTTATTTCACGAAATACATCTTGTTCTAGGAGTTGATTGGATATCGCTATCACATTTTTTGGGTTTCTCCAGTTTTTAGCCAGCACGACCTCGGTATGATCAGGATACTCTTTTTTAAAATCTTGAAAAATCTCTGTATATGCACCTTGGAAGCGGTAAATGTTTTGGTCGGCATCTCCAACTGCTGTAACATTTCCATTGCTAACTAATTTTTTTACAATTGCAAATTGCGCATAATTGTTATCTTGAAACTCATCAATTAGGATATGCTTGTATTTTTCTTGTGCAGATTTTAGCGCATGCGGTTTTTCTTTGTTTGCTAAAAGTTTGTTTGACTCTACGATAAGATCATCAAAATCCATTATGTCTTTTTCTTTTTTGAATTTCACATATTCCTTGTAAATTTTTGTTAGGTTATCAAGCAGATGCATGTATTCTACCTCATCCACGTCTTTCATCAATGACGGGTCCTGTAATCTTTTTTGAACAAACGATTCAAGTTCTTCGGGTGTGATTAGCGCATCGTTAAAAACACTAATTCCGTCAATCATCTTTTCAATTATCTCAGATGCATTGTTTCCAATTTCAATATGCTCATCAAATTCAAATTTATCAATATTTTGAACTCCCCATACCAAAAACATTGGCCTGTCAATTACTCCTCCCTTCATTCCAAGACCGGTATGTATTGTGTTGTCTAAAAGCAAGTGTCTGCAAAACGAGTGGTACGTGCTGATTGTCATTTCAGATATGTCAATTTTTTCCTTGACATCCTCGTCCTCTTGAATTCTTTCCTTGAGTTCATTTGCCGCTTTTTCTGAAAACGTAAGACATAGAATTTCTGATGGCTTTAGGCCTGTTTTTAGAAGAAATTTTATTCTTTCAGTAATTACACGTGTCTTTCCACTGCCAGGACCTGCTGTAACCAGGAGAGGTGAGCCTGTATGCTCAATTGCAAGTAATTTTTCCTTATCAAATTGCATGTAAAAATATAGTAATTTTACAATGTTATAACATGTCGGTATTAAGAGACATTGATAATTTTTGCTTTATTATAAAACGAGATCAATATAGGAAAGTCAAGTTTCAATATAGAATATGGCGAATAGATGTTTTAGTTTCATTTTTAAATTAAATTGATTTTATCTTTTCTTATCCGAATAACAAAGGTATTTTATTTATTTTTATTTTCAGATGATACGGTATTTGAACCATCAATGCCGTGAGTAAGAAAATCATATCCCTCATGAGGCGAGGATATAGTATCATCAATCAGAGGTTTAAATTTTTTATTTATTTCATATCCTACACTATTACGTTTTAGGTATTTTGAAACCCATAATGAAGTTCCAGTTCCAACAAAAGGATCAAGAATTATTTCATTCTCATCAGATGAAGTAAGAATTGCCATTTCAGGAATTATTGTAGGAAATGGAGCTGGATGTTTTAGGGTTTTTGATAGATTTCCTTTTTTTGGAGAATAACGCCACACGTTGCCAGGATCCTTTCCTTTAGGATTCATTTTATTCCGACCACCCCAATCCACACCGGCATATTGTTGAGGGATTCTAACTCTATCTTTGTAAAATTTGTAATCATCAGTTTTTGAAAAAAATAACAAGTACTCGTGTTTATTTGTAAATTTATTTTTAGTTAGGATGGGCATTGCATTTGGCTTATACCAAATTATCACGTTTTGTAAAATAAATCCCAAATCAGATATCCTATTAGCAAAATCAGAACCCAAAAAATGGAATTTTCCTTTAGTTATTTTGTTTGAAACATTAACCCATAATGTGCCATTATCAACTAATTTCTCATAACATTGTTTCCAAACAACATCTAAACTATCCAAATATTTCTCATATGTTTGCCCATAACCAATTTCTTCATCATGACCATAATAGTACATATCCCAATAAGGAGGAGATGTAACAACGGTTCGAACGGATTTATTTTTAATTTCTTTCATTAACCGAGAATCCTTAAAATGGATTTTGGGAGTATAGGAAGTCACAACATCACAAGTCATGTCTAGCGTTTAAAGAATTATACCTTTTAATAAAAATCAACCTAAAGTTAAATCATAGAACCAGCTAGAAACAGTATGGCATCAACAAATGAATTAGAAGAATTCATAAAATGGTCATACCCAATCGACATAGTAGAAGTAGATGATGAGGGATTTCTTAATGAAGTGTCATTAGAAATGGAATGTTTACTACATGAATGTACAATAATTTCAAAAGAATCACTTGTTGATTATCTTAATAAAATAACTAAAAACAGAAGAGTATCACTAATACACTTATTTAGAATTTTAACTGGAATTGCTAAAACAAACTTTGAAATATTTTTCACACATTGGATTGTAGAAAAAACAGATAATGCCAAAATAATAATTGTAGACAGTAATCGTGGAAAAAATGATTTTGCATTAAGGTTATCAATATCCGGCAAAGAAGTCACAATGACTGTAAAAACATTTGCGGACATATCATCAAATAAAGAAATAAGAGAAAATCTGATTGATTTCTTTAATGAAAGAAATTTAATAAAAAAATTATCTATAATTAAAAATAATTCAGAATTAGGGAAAGATTTTTTGAAATACATTACAAGGTATGATTCCAGAGGATCTGACGCCCATAAACGAGGAAAAATGGCAGAAGAAAAAACAAGAGCAAAACTTGAAGATTTTGGTTTAGAAAGAAATGTGGATTTTAACACAACTGATTGGGATACAAAAAAAGCACTGATAGTAAGATTAGACGAAGAAAAAAAGAAAAACCCAAGTGAAGAGGCACAAATTGAATTAAAAGCAACTGAATTAACAAACATGCAAATCAATAGAGAGGCAGATTTGGTTCTAACAAAAACATACCCATCATTATTCATTCAAAGTTCATTTTATGGATCAGATGTGGCAAGTATAGCAGATGGAACAGTAAATGAATTAGATGAAGAGAGAAAATTAATTAAAATTGCAAATACAGTAATCAATAATAATAAAATTGCATTTATTGGATTAATTGATGGACCAGGATGGGCATACAGCATAAGTTTTCAGAGGTTAAACAGGGCTCTAAATTCTGTCGATAGTCATTTTGGATTAAGAACTATTACAACAAAATTAAGAAAAAAAATACATGAAAAAAATCTTACATGCCCTATTGATTTTGAAGTAGGTTTGCTAATAAACAATAAAAAAACAAAAGAAATAGAATTGATCAACACAGTAAGTAGTTTTTACGGAATATCAACTGAAATTTTAAAACAAGAGTTAGTCAAATGGAAAGGACGTGGAAAATTCGACATAGAAGGAGATTATATCAAATTAAAAGAAGAAAGTGAAGATATTGTTAAAAAAATATTTGTTTTAGATTTAGCATATTTACATGCAAATGAAGAAGATTCTGGTAAAATTATTGTGCCAGAAAAAAAACCAATCAAAATTGAAAAATTACAAGAATTAATTAATTCATATAATTTACAAAATGATGTTAAATTAGATGAAATTCTAAAATCACTTGAAGAAGAAAGGGAGATAATTAAAATAATTTAACATGACTGGTAAAGAAGACGTTCAAAAGTCAATGGAAGAATTTTACAATTTCATATATCCAAAAAACGTAAGAGATTTTGAATCAAGTGAAGAATATAATACTCTAATTGAAGATATGACTGTGGCATTAGAATTAATGTCTGAGAAGACAAATGGCTTTTCGGATATTTCAATAGAAAAAATAATTGAGATCATTAACTCAGAGAATATAGGAAAAGTCATTCTTTTGTTTAGAATACTTACCGCAGTATCAAAAATGAATATGGAGACATATTTTGTAAGTGATTTATGTGGATCAGGGATTTTTATTCCTAAAATCAAAATAAAAAAGGGAGAACCTGTCGAGAGAGAAATCAAATACGGTGCAGAAACCATGTCAATGCCAAAATATCCAAAATTGATAGAGTTGGCAAAAAATGAGACAACCCTCCTAATTGAGATGATCAATTTTTTTGAAAAATATAATTTAATGAAAAAACTTCTGAATTTAGAAGGTAAAAACATAGAGGACGTTGTGGAATTAAGTAAAACATTACTAAAGTATAGTGAAAAAGGTGCAGGAGCTGAAAAAAGTGGAGAAGAGGCAGAGGCCATTATTAAAAATAAGTTAGAATTGTGGGGATTAGTTGAAAATATAGATTATAACAAAAATGATGAAAAATTAACAGGTATCTTAGAAAGAAAAATTGAATTTTTAAAGCAAAGCGGAAAAATTTCAGATGAAGTTAAAAAAGAGAAAATAGAAAAAATAAATGAAGAGAAAAAATCCAGACAGTTTGACTTAGTTTTTCCTGCAAGTAACTCAAATAAGGAACCAAAAGTTATTGCACAAATTGTATTTTACACATCAAATACAGGTTCAGAAGGAAAGAAAAAAACAAATCAAAATATTAACACATCAAATTATATTAAAAAAATATTACCAGAACACAGCAAAGAGATCACAAATTTGTTAGTTCTAGACGGACCAGGATGGATTCAAATGGCAGGGGATTTTCAAAAAAATGAATATCTTTCAGAAAATTTTGTGCAGATTAGAACTATAGATACAAAGCTGAAAAGAATATTAAATGAATGTGGTTTTGTGTATCCTATAGATATAGAAATAGCAATTTTAGAATTAAAATTAAAAAACAAAACAACATCTAAAGAAAAAGTATTGGAGATTATAGTAAACAAAGACAACATTACTGCAAACAAGGATGAAATCATTAGTCAAAACCCTCAATTTTTTGATGGAAAAGATGATGAAGATGTAATAGAATTATCAAAAGATAGGCATGAAATAGGGAAAAAATTCCTAATTTTAGAAAAACTACAAGACATCACATCATCAAAAAAGTCACAAAAATTCAGTGTTTTGATCCCATCTAAAACAAATCTTGAAATTTCAGATACAGATATTTTCATAAACAAAGATGAGATAGGTTTGCAAGATGATGAGATTGAAACAATATTGAAAGAATTAGAAGAAGAAGGCACTATTATAATCCAAACAGTTTAAACAAAAATATGGGTTCAAAGATTGGTTCTATTTCAGAAGAATCTAAAATTTTACATGAAATCAAACCAAGAATAGATTCATTAATTTTAGAAATATCGCAAGAAATTAGCAAAGAAGAAAATGATACATTTTTTAAGCAAGAAATTTCTTTAAATGAAGAAACAAACAATACTTTTGCATATTTTATTTTAGAAATATTATGGCTTTATGAAATTATACGAAAAGAGAATACAAAAATAAAATTATCTAAAGGCTTAAACAAAGATGAAATTGTAAAAGACATAGAAATTTTAAAAAACAAATATGGATTTAAAATTTTCCCAATAAACTTAATTTCAAAATTATCAAAAGAACTCATTGAAAAAACAATCTCATCACTTGAATCAATTGAAGAAGATTACGCTAAAAAAGGAAATGTAGATCTTCGAGGAGTAATATTTCAAAATTTATTGCCTGAAGAATTAAGAAAAGTCACAGGTTCTTATCATACAAGAAGTGATGCGGCAGAAATTTTAGCATCAATTTCAATAAATGATGGAAAATCTACAGTGCTTGATCTTTCATGCGGTTCAGGGAAATTATTAGTAGCATCAAACCATAGAATTAAGAAATTACAGAAAAAAGAAAGTGACACATTGAATCAAATATTTGGTATAGATTTAATGCACATCCCTTCATGTCTTGCAGTGATTAATCTATACTTGGAAAATCTAAATGTTAATTCTAATGTAAATATCGGCACTAGGGATTCACTGGATTTGGAGCCTGAAACATTGTTTTCACCGCTCAAATCTATAGATGCGGAAATCCAATTACCCAAAGTTGATGTTGTCATTATGAATCCTCCTTTTACTAGGCAGGAATCTCTAGAAAAAGAACAAAAAGAGAGATACATTTCAAGATTTTTAAAATATAATTTAGTGGATAAAAGAATTGGACTACACGGATATTTCATTTTACTAGGAAATAAATTTCTAAAAGATAACGGAGTGATGGGGTTAGTATTACCTGCAACTGTTTTAAGAATAGAATCATTTACAAAATTAAGAAAATTTATAGTAGAAAATTTTGAAATTAAATTTTTAATTTCATCCAATAAATCATCTTCATTTTCATACGGTTCAAGATTTAGAGAAATCCTACTAGTGATTAAAAAAACAAAACCAAAAAAATCAAACAAAATTAGAGTAGGAGTACTTAATGAAAAACCAGTGATTGGTAAAAATGTTAAAAACATTATAGATGGTTTAACAAAAAAGTCTATTAAAAATTCTAAAGAAATGGAATTAATTGATATTGATAATGAAATATTTTATAAAAATTATCAAAATCTATTTAAATTTATTTCATTAAGTAAAGAAAAAGTTTACCAAGCATATGAAAAAATTTATTCTAATAATAAAAAACTCATAAAATTCAATGAGTATTGTAAAATACATGATCATAAATTGATAAGAGGATGGGAAACATTACGTTCACTTCATCCAGTGCAATCAGACTATGTTTTGTTAAACAAAGAGGATACAGATAAAAAATCACCATGGTATTTTGTAAAAAAAGATCAAACAAATATCTTCATTACTAATTCTCAAACTGAAGAAAAATTGAAAATTCCCCACGACTCAATTAAATTTGGGTTAAGGAGACTAGGTAAAATTAATACAATTAGCGCCAATAACAAACTAGACTATATTGTATGTAAAAAATTCAAAGATATTGGTAAATTTCTCTCAAAGCCCGTAATAGAGAATTTTGCAGAATGGGAGAAAATTATACAGAAAAAATCATCAAAATTGGCTTTTGTTAGACGATTTAGCCTAGGCGGAAAATCCATGAGTGTTTGTGCAATTGTATCTGATGAAGAATTTACACCAACTCAGACCATGACAATTATCACCCATATTTCAGAGGAAGATGCAAAAATTCTTGCATTGTGGCTAAATAGTTCGCTACATATTCTTCAGATGATTGTTGAACGAGTTGAAACAGAGGGAGCATATATGGAATTACCTGAATGGGCAATGAAAGAACTACTTATCATTAATCCAGATATTTTGACGTACACGCAAAGAACGAAGGTTTTAGAAATTTATGAAAAAAATTCAAATGTTGAATTTCCATCACTGGTTCAACAGCTTAAAGAAGGATTTTCATCAAGGGATGAAATTGATCAAGTGTTTTTAGATATTTTAGAAATAAAAGATACAAAAATTAAAGATATTCAAAACTTAGTACAAGAAGAAATAGAGGGTTTACGTTCTCTTGTGAAATCTAATGATTAGTTTTTTTATTTAATAATATATTAACACTCGGAATAGAATATGCAAATCCGACATGTACACAATCATCCTTATCATCAACAAGACAAGTGATCTTTCCATTTTTGATTAAAAGATCAACAGTGCAATTTTGAATATTATCGCGAATTCCAAGTAAATCATCTTTCAAGTAAATCATAGACATAAAAGATTCATTAGAATTTTGAAGAGACTTTTTTACGGATTCATTCACTATGCTTGTGATATATCCTGAAAAGCTTGTAACTCCAAGTTTATGTAAATTGTCTTTATTATCATCATATTCATTTTTCCAGAAATCATAAAGTTTTTCCTTCAACACATAAGATGTAAATCCTTTTTTTGGCATAAAGTAGGTATTATTCTATACTAAACAAAGTTTTCTTTTACAAATAAAGCATAATAAATATAAAATCATATTTTAAAAATTTAATTTTTAATATTTAGAAATAAGTATATTTGAATAAATATACAAT
>Ga0233434_1004919_pt1 | contig 10036 bp, 8 predicted proteins | sample SI_122_August201_4_FD_182738 | JGI IMG/M metagenome (GOLD analysis project Ga0233434, IMG submission 182738) | Seawater microbial communities from Saanich Inlet, British Columbia, Canada - SI_122_August2016_120_MG | ecosystem: Environmental > Aquatic > Marine > Inlet | place: Canada: British...
TAACCAATCAGGGGAAACATTGTCAGGGCAGAACACCCATGCAGACCTTCCAGGATGGAAGGCCTCTTTATCAACAATATGTTTTTGAAAACTCAGAGGAAGGAAAAACAGCCGCTTAAAATCGTGTGGAATATCTTAACCGAGAGACCGACTGTCAACGCAAATCGTTACTACCGCACATTAGCTATTGAGGTTGACCTGAGCTTGCCATCCGTTCGAGTCGTTCGCGTATTGGAACGAATTGTTGCTTGGCGAGGTTATCCAGAAAAAATCAGGATGGATAATGGGCCGGAGTTCATTTCTGTCACATTGGCTGATTGGGCAGAGAAGCATGAAATACAACTTGAGTTTATCAAACCTGGCAAGCCAACTCAGAACTCTTATGTGGAGCGGTTTAATTGGACGTATCGAACTGAAGTGCTGAATATGTATGCGTTCCAACGGTTATCTGAAGTCAGGGAAATAACAGGCAACTGGATTAGGGAATATAACGAAGAACGGCCCCATGACTCACTTGGCGATCTAACGCCCAGCGAGTACTTGACGGCCAACTCAAAGCAGGAAAACTCCAAAAGTGCGTGGTCTTAATTTAGGGGGCTTTACACTATTGTCCCGGAATATTTTGGCTCCAATCAATTTTATAAAATACCCTTCCAACCTGACATAATCGTTTCACGGCATACTATAGAGCATGTTCAAGATTTACATTCTTTCGTAGAAGACATTTCTAAAGTTGCTTCTGAGGAAACAATACTTCTTATAGAAACACCAGAATCAGGTTGGTTTTTTTGAGAATATTGCATTCCATGATTTCTTTTATTAGCATTGCTATCTTTTGTCGTCAAACTCAATGAAATATCTATTGAGCTGTCATGGTTTTGAAGCTGAAGTTAAGCTAGTTTACGGGAATCAGTATATGTGGGTTCGGGCTCAAAAAGGAAGCCGAAATTCTAAAAGCGAGTTTAATTCCGAATGTATAAGCCGGTTAGCTTTACGCTACATGGAAGAAAAATCAAAATTAATTAATGAATGGCGGCAGAAGCTTATTGCTAGAAAGGCTTTGGGCTCACTAGCTATTTGGGGTGCTGCCGCTAAAGGTCAAACATTCGCAAGTGAATTTGGTTTAGAGCTGATAGATTGTGCCATAGATACCAGTGACGCTAAGCAAAATAGGTTCATGCCTGTTTCAGCAATAAAATAGTTTCCCCATATCAAGCCAAACTTGATGGAGTCAACACTATAGTAGTTATGGATCGGATTTATGAGAAAGAAATACGAGAAACAGTTTTGACAATGGAATGGGATGCAACAACTCTAACAAGCAATACATAAATACTACATAGGCCCCCATAAAAGAGGTTCAGACTGCGCATCAAGATTTAGTCAAAAAAATTTTGGCCCTTCGAGGTGGTTGGGTCTTGAATTTTGACCTTGAGCGCATGTGCAGTTATTTTTTAACAGAAATTAATTTGCAAGGGTCGACTATAAATCATTTTTTCAGGTCAAAGATTAAACAAGTGCCTCTCGGCTTTTGCGCAGCTCCATGCGTTTTTTCTCGGCAGCCTTCATTGTGTTGTCGTCCTGTTGACCAGAATGTACAACAACATTGCTGTATTTCGAGTTAATATAATCGATTGACGATTGGCGAATTTTAGCCAGTTCTTCTTCCGAAAAAGCATCTTTCTGGAACTTCCATGCCGGACGCGCGGGTGATAATTCAATCGTATAAAGTGCAATTTCATCAAAAATATTCCCCGCGAAGTCTAGAGTAGCAATCCTCTCTTCCTCCGTCTCGGTTGGCCAACCTATAATAATATCTGTTCGCAGAATTGCCCTGGTGTTAAACTCACGAACAGACTTCATGAAAGGTCCTATTTTGTGCGAGTGCTCCTGCCTGTTCATCATCTTCATTAGTCGAGGGGATGTTGATTGTATTGGGATTTGAATATCTGTTACTCGCTTGTTTTGGAAGAGAGAAAGCAATTTGTCATAATAACGATTTATGCCGTCAGGTTGAAACTGGGCAACATGGACCTCATAGGAATCATTATAGTCAAGAACAGCCTTTAATAGCTCTGGGTAGTTCGATCCCACATCGGGACCATATAATGAGGTCTCCATCCCCATAAGGCTGACGATGCGCACTCCCTCTTCAACGCATTCTTTAATCTGGCCGAGAATTCCATCCACGGGTCGGCTTCGTCGCTCCCCCAATCCCGGCTTATGCGTACAAAACGTGCAATCGAAGGCACACCCTTCATTGATGTTTACAAAACGTTTGGATAGATTGTAATCTCGGTAATCTTCTTTTCTGCGAAAAACAGATTGTGCGGGAATATCTTCTAATTTTACGGTAAAGTCCGGAAAAAAATCTTCAATGCCAGCGAAGGAATAAGGTTTATTGCCAGCAGTTTTAACGGTTGGGCCTGTCCAAATCTCTTTTACCTGGTCGGGGTGGGCATCATTCAAACAACCAACCACAATCATCTTGTCAGCGTGATCCTTAGAATAAGATTTAATTCTGTTGTAAGATAACTCCTCAAGTAAAGACCAGCCATTGCATGTCATGCATAAAATTTTATCCGCATCTTCTACATCTTCGACGACGGTATTACCATTTGCTTCAATCCACTTTTGTACACGCGCAAGATTGAGCATCTGAGTTGTACACATATCATCATCTGTGATAAAAAACCTCATAACATGATCCTTAAGAATAAACCTTCACGCCTTTCGGCGAATATAGGCACTTGGCCAATATGTAACAAAATTTTTCACTTGACCCTCGTTGAACCTCGGTCCGGGCTCACATATTTCAAAGTCTGGGTTTTGAGCAACAAAATCTCTGGCAGCAACTGCGGAATTATTATGAGCCCAATCCGGCTGGGAACGCTGAGCACCAACGAGGTCCTCCTGAATGCCATCCATGGCTAAAATATACGACCCTTTATTAATGAGAGGGCTATAAAGCTCAAGCTCTCTGAGAACATGGTCTCGAGTGTGTTTTCCATCCAGAAAAACCATAACGACTTCGCCCTCAGAAACCTGCTCCTTCACTTGATTTAAGGTTGAAAGTGCTATGGAATCTCCTTCAATAAGCTCTATTCGCCCAAACATAGCATGCTCTTCGATTGCAGCTCGATTATGTTTTCGGATTTCAACATCCACGCCGATGACGCGTCCCTTATCCATCGCTTTCATAATGCTTGCGTAATATATCAAAGAACCGCCATGTGCAACACCAATTTCAACTAATACATCGGGCTTAACCGCATAAATCAATTCTTGAGCCCGAATCATATCATCTGGCAACTGGATAATAGGGCGCCCTAGCCAAGCAAAGCTATAGACATATTTATTGTCCCAGCCAACGCGCAGATAGGCACGGGCAACAGCATCAAAAGCTTCTGCAGTTTCCATGCTGAAGGTTTTGGTTTCACCACCTTCTTCTACGGTAACTTCAGCATTATCTGTGTCTATTATTGTCTTCATTAGTCTTTTCGGCCTATAAAATAAAAACCATTAGGATTCATAAACTCCTTCTTGACACTTAAGCGATCATAAAGTGCAATGAAGTTGGCTAATTTTTGAATCTCAATATTGCTTCCTCGGATACCCCCCAGAACGCGATATATAAATGAATGACCAGATCGGACTTCCAGTTCATTAAATTCCCTTCGAAGAGCAGCTAGTATTTCTTCACCCTCTGCTTCATTATCGTGAGGTGATTGGCCGGATTCTTGCTTATCTCGCTCATAATAATATTCGTCATGGACATCCTTAATCAAGTCATTTAAGCCAGCCTCATCCTGCAATTGATCTTGAATATCTTCAGGGTCGTGCCAATGCCCTGTAAGTGATAGTAGGCCACGGATAAGTGCGACTTGAGCGGCATCACTGTGTTGCCATTTGTCGTGACAGGGTTCGTAACAAAGAAGGTGCCCACCTGGCTTGAGCAGGGCTTTCGCTTTTTTAACCGCTCCTTCTAAGTCTGGAATATGATGCAATGAAACACTAAACAAGACCACGTCATATTGCCCTGTTGCCTCGTGTAACGCCATAACCTTGTAATCCAGGGAGCCAAAATTATCCTTGTATGGATTACTGGCAAGAACTTGCTCTGCTTCTTCAATACAAGCCGAAGATATGTCGAAGGCCGATACGTGGTATCCGTTGCGCGCAAGCTCGATAGACATGTAGCCAGCACCGCATCCCACGTCGAGAATAGTGGCATCCTTTGGGCAATACCGCTTGAGAAGGCTCAGATAACCTTTGTTAATCTCGCCCAGGTAAAGGTCGATAAATTGTGGGTCGCGCCAAAAACTTTTATAGAAATAATCACACTTTACGGCTCTGCGAAGATCAGGAATGAATCCCTTCTTTGTGCGCTCTGAAATTCTTTTGTCAAAAGCCTCAGCCTCTTCGTCAATATGTTCTTGCTCAACCTTCATCTGTGTCGAGTCTCCTTATTTTTAAAAGTGAGAAATAAACCCTTGGATGGTTGCAGAGCCGCCCAAGTGTTGAGCTATTCAGTGCCAAATAACAATTAGGCCGTTTGGCATGAGTAGTTAAGATGCTCCTTGCGGATCCCATAGAAGGGTTCACACATTTTTTGCAACTGGTAGTCCTTATCTTTTCGGCTGAGCTCTTTTAGGTAGTTGTGAATAGCATTGTTTTGATCTGGGCGAGTAAAAAAGCGGTATTGAAGCGGATGTTTAACACGAAAATCGCTCAGGGAGCGCTGGTTAGTATCAGCTTCCCATGCAACGATATCGTAGGTGAAACTAAGGGTTTTATCCATTGAAGTGTTTCCACTTTCAATTTCGGTAATAGTCTTGGCAGAAAGGCTAAGCTCTTCCGTGAAAGTAGAACAATCTCTCAGCAGGTCTTCAAATTGTTCCGTAAAACGCTCCTGCTGGGAAAGCAGTTCTTTTGCCATCTGACAATAAAACTGAACCACTTGACGATTAAAAATAAGTGCTTTCCCGGCATAATAGGTGTTGAGTTTTTTAAATCCACCTGTTTGTAAGCTTTTAATCCTGTCATCGGTACTGTAATGCTCAACAACATCATTATAAGTGGGGAAAAGTTCGTCTCTTGCATCTCTATCAAAATCTTTGAAGAGTTCGAGGAGTTCCTTGGGAGCACGATCGACTTGGCTAATGACATAAAGCAAAAAGTCCGCGGGACTGACCTGATATTCCTGCAACAGTTTTAGAATTAAGTTGTGACGTCGCAACGTCCAGCTCATTTGAATAAGCCAATTGAGCTTCCTGCACAGAATATTATCCTCAAATGAGAAGGTATTTGTCTCTATCACAACCTCTTCCGCTTCGAGACACACATAATCATGATAGCGGCCGTAAGCATTCTCCAGTAAGCGCCAGGAGGTTTTAACCCCATATTTCTCACGGTACTCTTCAGTGTTCATCTCTGCGCCTTCGAGCAGTTGACACTGGTTGGTGTTGATGCAGTTAATTCCAAGATCGAAAAAATATCGCAAGCCATTAAGATAGGTTTCAAGAGTCTCACCTGGTAGCATAATGATCAGTTCTGCAAACGACTCGATACCGTCTCGCCGACATTCCTCCGCCACATGTTTCCATTGAGAATCTGGAACGTTGTCACGCTTAATCGCAGCCAACACATCTTCATCTTGTGATTGGGAGGATTGCCTAAGCATCGTGATTCCCTTAAGTTCATCTGCAACGGCAATCGAGGCATCCGAACGAACCTGTCCCCAGTTGACAATTATGGAAACAGGCCAATTGCGCTCCTGATTTAACTTTTTTATATGACGCGCAATTTCGATATCTCTATTATTAAAGAGACCAAAATTCGCATCGTTTATCATCAGTAAATCCTGATGGACCCTCTCTGCAATATAGTCCAAGTTGGCCTTTACCGATTCCACGCTAAATTGAGTTACTGTGGAGTTGTTGTCTTGGGCACCCCATACGCAAAATGTACAATGAAATGGACATCCTCGATTGGTTTCAATCATGGCTGCTAGCCCATCTTCAAAAAATTCATCAGCAAGTCCTTTTTGGAATGGGGACGGAAGCCAGTCCATTGTGTTTTTGCTGGGGCCAGCGGGGATATGTTGAGCCTGACCAGTATCCTTGTTTAAATACCACAGACTATTAGCTCCTTCGTTTTTGTGCAAAGGCCAAACATTAGCTAATTTGGCTTCGACAAGGTTGCAAAATGGTATTTCACCTCCGGCATCATTGTCAGGAACGTAATAATCTATTAAACCATCGGCCAACAGATGGGTCATTTTGGATTCGGTAAGCGTAGCATTTGGCCCTCCCATCACTGTTACTACTTCGGGATTCGCTTTTTTCGCCGCTGACAGAATGGCTCGACCAACATGGTAATTCCAGACATAGTTGGAGACACCAATCATGTCTGGCGGCCGATCGTTGATAGCATCCAGAATTCTTTCAGGGAACTTAAATACCCGTACCTCTACGTCTGACCCAAATTGCTCCTGAATATAAGCACTTATATTCAGTGCGCTAAGCGGAATAAACCAGCTGTTGTGTTGTGTTCCTGCGTATGTATGTATTGGGTCAGCCAAATAAATTAGCATTAGTGTAGCCTCATTAAACTGGTGCAAGAATGCGACAAGTTTTCGATTAGAATATTATATCCGAGGTTTCCCAGCGTTGTTATAATTTTTCGAAATGTTCTTATATAAGCAGGTCGTCATTTGAAATCAAAACTTTAAGTTAATTATAGCTCAGGTTTTCACAGATATCCATTTTCCTCTGAATCGCAAAACAACTTTTTAATGATTTCAACGTGACCTGAAGAATCGCCCATTCCAAACGCATCGGTGCATATTGGACTTCAAGTGCTACTAAGGATAGTCTTGTGGATAGGTTTATTCAATTACCAAGCATATTCAGAGTCGAGCTCTACTTACTGTTTGTAGTAGGGGGAGTAATGCAAACAAGGATTAAGTGCTTAAACTACCGTTCTCTCATTGATTACACGAAGTTGTGGAATTGCTGTCACGAATCGTCCCCCCCACTCAAATATATGATCATTCTGCGTGAATACCTCTTCGGCGATGTTCCAAGGTAGAATCAGAACATTATCCGGTCGCCGCTCACGTAGCATGGTTGGCTCCACGATGGGGATATGACTGCCGGGCATGTATTTCCCTTGCTTGGAAGGGGCCGCGTCGCATACATAAGTCAGCAAGTCAGGTTTAATGCCTGCGTAATTGAGCAAAGTATTTCCTTTTGCTGCAGCACCATATGCGGCGACGGTTTTGCCAGCACGTTTTTGCTCAATGAGGTAGAACAGTAAATCTGTTTTCACTTGATCCGCACACTTTTGGAATGCTTGATACGTTGACAGTCTTTGCAGGCCATAGCGCTGTTCTTCTGCCAACGATTTTTGGACTGCAGCTGTCGTGGCACGTGGATTATCCGCATGGCAACCGTAGACACGCAGACTTCCACCATGGGTCGGCAAATGCTCGACGTCCCACACTCTTAGGCCTGCTTGTTCAAATATTTTGCTGACGGTTTGCAGAGATAAATAGGAAAAATGTTCGTGATAAACAGTATCAAACTGATTTCCTTCAATAAGTCTTAAAAGATGGGGGAACTCTAACGTGATCACCCCTTTTGGTTTTAGTAGTGTCTTGAGCCCTAACGTGAAATCATTAATATCGGGTACATGTGCATAGACGTTATTGCCGATGACTAGATCGGCTTGCCGATTTTCATTTGCCAATAATTCTGCTGTGTCATGGCCAAAAAACTTGTGTAATACTGGTATGCCAAGAGCCTCTGCGGCCGCAGCAGTGCTGGCGGTAGGCTCTATCCCAAGACAGGGAATACCTGCGGCGACAAAATTTTTCAACAAATATCCATCATTCGATGCGATTTCGATCACGGAGCTTTTTTCATCAAGCTCAAAGCTGGCGCTCACCTGTTTCACATAGCGTGACGCATGATCCAGCCAACTCTGGGAGACGGATGAAAAGTAAGCGTAGTCAGAACGAAATATTGCCTTTGCACTCGCATAATCCTCCGTTTGCACCAGCCAGCATTGATCGCAGACAAACAGCTTAAGCGGATAATGGCTCTCCGGCTCCTTGAGGTTGTCATCGGTTAAATATGCATTGGAAAGCGGGGCAAAACCGAGGTCGAGAAAGACATGTTCAAGAGCTTGATTGCAGTGCCGGCAATTCATACCTAGTCTCCAGAGAATTCTGAGGGAATATGGAAAAACTGCCGATCACGAGCAAATAGATTTGCTATGGGCAATTGCCATACGATTTCCAGCCATGGATTGTTGTGCAAAACGTTGCCCTTTCTACGATAATGGCTACTCGCAAGTTGTTGACCTGCACAATACGACCCAGTCAAATGTTCTTCGCGAGTTTTTTTTCGTAGCAGGAAGGGAGGGGCAGGCATCTCGCCAATCATTTAAGAAAGTGATTTCGATTGTCCTTATACCCGGGGCTACAGCTTGTTCTGTTTTCATTAATATTTAACGCCTAACCCATTCCAAATTTTCGTCGAGCTGGTTTCTCTCACGAAGACCAGTCAGTACCTTAAGGCGCATGAAATCCGAATTGCGAAAATCCGCATGGCTGAACTCCATTAGCTCTAATCCATCCTTCAAGTCACGAATGGCTTCGGACAGATCAACCTGTGGTTGGTAATTGGGGGCCAAACTGCGAAATTTTGAAAAATCCACCTGGTAGGAGCGTCTATCCTGCGCAGCATTTTCATTGATAGATATTTGAACCCCAGGAATAATCTTGGCAATGCCTTGAGCAATATCTTTAACTCGGTAATTTGCTTCATCGCTACCGGTGTTTAAAGCTAAAAATGGGCCACCATTGCCAGCATCACGGCTTACTCCCCAGTCCATTGCACGTGCCATATCATTAATGTGGATTAACGGACGCCAAGGCGTGCCATCACTCAGGATTACTATTTCATTGGAGATAACGGCGCTGGCAACTAAATCATTGACTACCAAGTCTAGGCGTAGGCGTTTGCTCATCCCGCATGCTGTTCCAAAGCGCAGACAGGTGACAACGAAACTATCGTCTGCCAGATCGGCCAAGCCTTTCTCTGCCTCTATTTTAGAACGTGCGTATGCAGTAAGGGGGGTTACATCGTGTTTTTCTTGGCGAGGCCTTCCTTCAGCAAAGCCATAAACACTACAACTGGATGCAAAAATAAATCGCTTTACACCTATTTCCTTGGCAAGTTGCGCCAGGCTAATGCTGGCTTGGCAATTGATATTGTGCGTCACCTGCTCAAAGGTATTCCCCATTGGGTCGTTGGATATTGCCGCCAGATGAATGACCGCATAGATGCTTCCCGCCATCTCTGATAGTGTCTCGGCTGTTACATACCTGACATCCCCGAAAATTTGTCGGCTTAGACGCGTCTCAGGTAGCCTTGTTGCACCAGTAAGACAATGTGCGAAGAAACCCAAATCCAAGCCGATCAGTTCAGCATCCGGGTAAGAATAGCGCAACCTATCTACAACCGAAGGTCCAATATATCCCATGTTTCCAGTAACCAAAATTTTCATTATAGTACCTTGACTACTTGTTTTTTAGAGAATAACGTTGCAGTTGTGGCGTGACCTGCCCAGTAAGTTGTACCACATTTCAAAGTCAGAATTTATATTTAATTTCACTGGAATTATATTATTAATGACATAACTTCCACCAGACGGTGGAACAATTCCTTTTTAAACTGAGTTTGATTTAGCTTCCTAGGGCCTTTTAGACGGGTGGGCTTTGCTAAGTGGAATTAGTGCTAGTATTGGGAGCGGGGAACCTATAATGCTTCCGCATCATCTGTCACATTTAAATGTGGTCATGTCAATTTATTATTGCTTTATGTCAGAGACTCCGAGATAAGGGTTTGTCCCAAAGTTAGTTGAAATTAGAACATGACCTCACGTAAGTTTGAAAGGTTTTTAGCGATAAAAGCCCAAACCAACCTAAGGAGGCCATGTCATGAAGAAAGTACTGAAAAAAGGTAAA
>Ga0233434_1004924_pt1 | contig 10033 bp, 9 predicted proteins | sample SI_122_August201_4_FD_182738 | JGI IMG/M metagenome (GOLD analysis project Ga0233434, IMG submission 182738) | Seawater microbial communities from Saanich Inlet, British Columbia, Canada - SI_122_August2016_120_MG | ecosystem: Environmental > Aquatic > Marine > Inlet | place: Canada: British...
TGCCAATTCAATTATACTAGTACTAGTGCCACTTGCAATATTATACGTATTAGATTTAGAGGAGTTCATAGCAAGAATTATTGCAGTAACCACATCATCTATATGAATAAAATCCCGTATGACTTGACCATCACCATAAATAATTAATGGTAAATCATGAACAATTTTTTCTTTGAATTGAGTTATCACTCCAGCATATTCCATAGTCTGTCCATTCCCATACACATTAAATAATCTCAAGATTATAGATTGTATTTTATGCTCTGTTGTAAAACGATTGATTATTGTTTCCATTTCTAATTTACTTATACCATATGGAGATGAGGAAATAGTAGAATCAGTTTCTGTAATTTTAAATGAAGAATCCGGATACACAGCAGCTGAAGATAGAGAAATTATTTTTCTAATTTTATTATGGTATAATGCATCTAATACATTTTGAGTGCCACGTACATTAGTATCAAATGTAGATTTTGGATGGATTATTGAATCAGGTATGCTAATTTTAGCAGCCAAATGAATCACTAAATCATGATTTTTCATAGAATTCTCAAGTAAAGAGTAATTTTTGATATCGCCTGAAATTACAGACACAGTATCTTTGAATATTGATATAAAATTAATCTGAGATGAATTCTCAAAGTTATCAAAAAGGGTTACATCATGATTTTGTTCAAGTAATTTTTTGCACAAATGAATCCCGATAAATCCAGCTCCACCTGTAATGAAAACTCGCATAAATGTACATTATAGAATTATGAATTAAAATGTATTATATATGAAAATAAAAATACTTAGTTTCTATCTCGAATCAAATTAGCTATTGAAAATAAGATAATTGCAGTAACTGACAATATGGCACCAAGCAAAAACAGTACAACGGCACCAAGTAAAGATCCGTAAAATACAACTTGATCATTAAGATATGCATCTAAAAATACTCCACCTAAAATCACTCCCAAAATTGTTAGAAATAATCCAGGGATGCCGTAAAACTTGATTGGGTGTTTTATGGAGATATATTTTAGAGTATTCATTAGTACTGAAACTCCATGAGATACTGAGTTGTGTTCAGATGTATCAGGACCATATATAATGGATATAGGAACTTCAGCTAGAGACAGTCCCTTGTTTGAGATTTTTAGTAAAATTTCAGTAGATACTGACATTCCTTGCTCGGTTGGATGAATTGTACTAATTGCCTTTTGGGAATATGCTCTAAATCCGGATTGAGAGTCAGATATTTTCAAGTTAGTTCCATAGTTAGTAGCAGATGTAATAATTTTAATTCCAGCCTTACGATACCCTGATGCTTCAGTATCACCTAAAAAACGAGAACCAACTGACACATCTACACCATGAGTAATAATTGCATCAAGTAGTAATGGAATTTGCTCTGGATTGTGTTGTCCATCAGAGTCCAAGGTAACCATAATTTTTGCATTATTTCTCCTAGCATAATCAAACAGTGTAGAGATAGCAGCACCATACCCCTGATTACTTTGAGAAATAACTATAGCTCCTGCAGATTTGGCAATTTTTGCCGTATCATCTGTGGAGCCATCATCGCACACCACTACTTGATCTACATAGAGTAAGGATTTTTTTATAACATCAGCGATATGATTTTCCTCATTATATGCAGGAATACATGCAATATTCATTTAACATTATTCAAAATAACCATTATGTAAATTAGATCTTTGTTTAATATTATGTATCTAAGTGTCACATGTTTTTTTAATTTTTAAACTATGGATTTGTCATATCAGATTTGGAATCATTCGAGGGTTTAGAAAAATTTGTAGTCATATGTTTTGATATAGTTAATGGTTTTGTAAATACACGTTTGAAAGATAGTTTACCAACACATTTTGCAGATATGTATTTTTCACTAAATCATTTTACGGTACCACTCAAAACTCCATCAACTGACTTTTTACACCTAAATTACCAACTGTAAAATGTACAGAATCTGAATCAATCATATTCAAATCAATGATATATTCAAAGTAAGTAAAAGTGGTTTTTTGGTTTTACTTTGGTTTTAACACCTTTTGCTACCTTTTAATGTAAAAATAGGTACATTCGTTTTGGTTTAGTTTTGGTTTTATGACACCTGACATAATTGAACACCAAATTAGGTATAAATTAATCCATTTTGGTGTTACAATACCCTTTGGTTTTAAGTGGTTTACAGTTGGTTTTAGGCAAAAAAACCACATTTTGTAATCGTGCCTGTATACAAATAGCACTAAAACCACTTGGTTTGACATTGGTTTATCATTTACAGATGGTTTATCGTTTTGATAGATCACAAATATTCTAAAACTAGTAAAATCACTATATCTTGAGATAAATGAATCACTATATCTTGAGATGTGAACGTTCTCCAACTAGGAACTGTTGCTTTTTGGAAATGCCATGATCCTCAATTGTAGAACCATATGCAATGATACTATCTGAAATGTTAGACTTTACAGTAACACAACAATCACTCATTACTATGGAATTTTCGATATTACAATTTTTAATTGTACAGTTATTCCCTACAGAGACATATGGTCCAATTCTAGCTGCCGGTCCAATCTTACAATTTTTACCAATAATCACAGGTCCAGTTACAAAAGAGTCTCTTGAAATTTCAGTATCTTTTCCAATTACAACATTGTCTTTAATTTGAGAATCATTATCAATTAGAAACTGATTTTCAGTCCCAATGGAATCCAAAACTAGTTTGTTTGCATGAATAATATCTTCAGGAGTTCCTGTATCTTTCCACCAACCAGTCACAGTATCAAAGGATACATTATTTCCATCATGTAACAACATGTCTAGTGCATCAGTAATTTCTAATTCCCCTCGCCAAGAAGGTTTGAGATTATCAATAATGTTAAATATTTTTGGAGTCAAAAAATAAATTCCAATTACTGCTAAATTAGATGGAGGATCTTTTGGTTTTTCCATAATTTTTTTTATCATTCCAGAATTATTCTCATCTAATTGTGCAATCCCAAATCTTTGTGGATCATCTACTTCACATAGTAAAATCATTGCATCAGAATCAGATGATTCAAACTTTTTTGTATAGTCAATTAGATTTTTTCTCAGAACGTTATCCCCCAAATATACGATAAACTTGTCATGATTAATAAAATCTCTACATAGTTTAATTGCGTGTGAAATTCCCTTTGGTGCATCTTGATAAATATATGTAATGGTAACACCAAATTTAGAGCCATCCCCATAGTACTCTTTTACTTTTTCTGGGTACACATCACCAATTATAATTCCAATTTGTGTAATTCCAGCAGTTTTAAGATCTTCAAGTGCATACTGAGACATTGCCTTGTTTGCAATGGGTAGTAGTTGTTTGGGTCCTGTATGAGTAAGAGGTCTGAGTCTAGTTCCATGACCACCATGTAAAATAATTCCTTTCATTTTTAAAATGTTTTATTTATTATAATATAAAATCACTTGGAAATGTATAGGCATATAATTTGTAAATAAGGTAAATTAGAAATGAATAAATCGAAATCGGTGATTTCATCAAATATATTTTTTATAGTAAAAACTAGTGCGGTTTATGGAGTAATTGCCTTTGGTTTTTCTATGTTAGGATTAATTCTTCCTGATAGATTTATTGTTGGGAATCCACTTGAAGTGAGTGGTATTTCATTTGAACATATTTTTGGCCACATAGTTTGGGGATTATCTATAGGAATTGCAAGCTTTAGTTTTAGATATGTTATTTTATCTGGATTATTTCCAATAATTTTAGATTTTGATCATTGGATTCAATTTCTTGGAATAGAAATGATTCCAAGAATGGCACATTCTGTAACATTTGGGATTATCATAGTAATAGTAATGATGGTTCTTTTTGGTAAAAAGGATTTAAGATTAATTGCAATATCTATTGCCGCAATATTTTCTCACATGTCATTTGATATTTTCTTGGGGGGTACAACTAAATTTCCATTTCTTATTCCATTTAGTACAAAAAATTTAACATTTAGTGGAACAGATTGGATATTATTTGAGTTTATTTCTTTTACAATAATTTTTATTTCATCAATTATTTTTTTCAAAAAACAAAAAATAAAAACATCAATTTGAATTTAATTCATTGATAAATAATTCAATACTTTGTTCAATTTTTTGTGGTTGTTCATTAAGAATTTCAGTAGCTAGTGAAACATCTAAAGAAGAATCTTTCGGTCTTTTTGCCTTCCAATTCATATCATCAACTTTTGTAGGAATTAAAAAATTTTTATCAAGATGTAATTTATCTGCAACTAGTTTTGCAAAATCAAATCTTGAAATCCTTGTGGCACCAGATACATGAATAATTCCAATAATTTGTCTGATTGTTATTTCAATTAACATTTTAGATAAATTTGGGACGTATGTAGGGGACGTGAATTGATCTGTCAATACAGAAATTTCTTTTTTTGCCTCCAAATTTTCTTTTACCCACAATGGGAAACTCTTCTTTGTATTATGAATACCAAATGGAGTGCTTGTTCTTGCAATACACCAACTTGATGCAAATTTATTCAGTGTAAGTTCTCCTTCTAATTTTGATTTACCATAAAATCCTAGAGGATTTGTAGTGTCATCCTCTTTCTTCATACCATTAATACCATCAAAAATATAATCAGTTGAAACATAAAGAAAAAACATATTTTGTTTTGCTGCTTGCCTTGCAAGAATTTCAGTGGCTTTTGTGTTAATTATAGTGGCTAGTTCTTTCTCCGTTTCACACAAATCAACACCGGTCATAGCAGCAAGGTGAATTATTCTATCAGGTTTTATTTGTTGTAGAGTTTGTATGATTTGATTTTCATCTGAAAGATCAAGGTGTATGAGAATGCCCTGAAGGGGTTTTTGATCATGATAACAAGAATAAACTATATGATTTTGCTCTACTAGATCTTTCACTATTTGTGAACCTATCAGTCCAGCGGAGCCAGTAACTAGAAATTTCATTTTAAGTTAATAGTCCAAGGTTGAGGATGCAATGTGTCATCATCAATTAACGGCTCCCACCAGGATTGATTTTCCAAATACCAAGATACAGTTTGTTTTAATGCATCATCAAAATTGTATTGAGGTTGCCATCCTATTTGATTTTCAATTTTTGAGCAATCAATAGAATATCTTTTGTCATGTCCAGGTCTATCCCCCACATACTCTATCATGGAATGAGGTTTTTCCAAAATATCAAGTATTTTTTCCACAATAGTTTTGTTTGTAATTTCCTCATAGGCTGTAATATTATACACCTCACCAGATTTTCCTTTAGAAATTAGATTTTCAATTGCCTGAACATGGTCATTTACATAAATCCAGCTACGAATCTGCATTCCGTCACCGTACAATGGAACTTTGAGATTTTTTATGCAACGAATTATTGTTTTTGGAATTAGTTTTTCAGGGAATTGATTTGGTCCAAAATTATTAGTGCATCTTGTTGTAATGCAGTTAATTCCATAGGTTCTATGGTATGATGCAACTAGATGATCAGATGCTGCCTTTGTTGCAGCATAAGGGTTACTAGGATTTATCTGGGAATTCTCATCAAAAGATGATTTTCCATGGGCATCACCATAAATCTCATCAGTGGAAACATGGATGAACTGCTTGTCATATTTTCTTGTAGCCTCTAAAATAGAATAGGTTCCAATAATATTTGTCTCAAGAAACGGTTTTGGGTTTGCAATACTTCTATCAACGTGAGATTCTGCTGCAAAATTTATTATTACATCTGTATTCTTTACTAAATTATCAACAACAAATTCATTTCTAATATCATCTTTGATGAATTTATAATTTGAATTATTTTCTACATCTTTTAGGTTTTCAATATTAGAACCAATTGTTAAAACATCAAGATTAGTAATTTTAGAATCAAAATTATTTTTTAGATAATTTTTAATAAAAGCACTTCCAATAAACCCCGCACCGCCACAAACTAGAATATTCATATTTATAATTTTTAAATTTCTTATTTATCTTTAGTGTAAATAAAATCAATATCTACATTTTGTAACAAAGGTAATCCAGAATCTTTATTGTGTAAAACAGGCACATCAATTGGCCAGTTTATATTAATTTGAGAATCATTCCAAATTATTCCTCTCTCATTTTCAGGAGAATATTCATTATTAACTTTGTAAAATACATCCGCTTCTTCACTTAATACACAAAAACCATGTGCAAATCCTTCTGGAATGTAAAGAGATTTGTGATTTTCATCGGACAGAATTTCACCCACCCATTGTCCAAAAGTTGGGGAATTTTTTCTAATGTCTACTGCAACATCAAATATTTTTCCTCTTAACGCAGTTACAAATTTTGCTTGTGCTTTGGGATTTTTCTGATAATGTAATCCTCGTAAAACACCATGTGTTGAATGAGAAAAATTATCTTGGACAAATTTTGTATTTATTCCATTAGTACTAAATTCAGAATCTTTAAAACTTTCTAAAAAAAAACCTCTTTGATCTATAAAGTATTTTGAAGTTACAAGTATCACTTCAGGTATTTGTAATTTTTTAAAAGTAAATGCCATGAATGATCTATTTAAAAATATGATAAATATGTTTTATTCCTAATAAAACCCAAAAAAATTATTTTATTAAAGAATCCATATAATTTTCATAAGAATTTATGACGTCATCAGGGTTACCAATAATTTCAATGGATCCATCTTTAAGAAACATGGCTCTATCACATAATTCCTTAACGGAAGCACTATCATGACTAACTAAAACAATAGATTTTCCACGTTTTTTAAAATCTAACATTACATCAAGACATTTTTTTTGAAAATTTAGATCACCTACTGCAATTACTTCATCAAGTAATAAAACAGCAGGATCAACTTGTACTGCAGTTGCAAAAGCAAGTCTCATTTGCATTCCTGATGAAAAGTTTTTTAGTTTTGTATCAGCAAATTTTTCTAATTCTGCAAATTTTATTATATCATCAATTTTTTCTTTAATCTGTTTTTTACTAATTCCTAACAAAATACTACTTTGATAGATATTTGTAATTGCAGTTAAATCAGGGTGAAACCCCAATCCCAGTGCAAGTACCGGGACCATTATTTTCTATAATACTACAATTTGGAATAGAGTTAACATATTTTTGTCCGCGCTGAACCATTTCTGATGATATATCCATTCCAATCACATTTCCAAAAAATTTACTCATTGGAACAAGTATTCTACCTATACCACAGCCAATTTCTAAGATATTCATTTTTGATGGTTCATTATTTTCTATAATTTTTTTAAATCGTTGTGTATCGTTTCCTAAAATATTGTTACATTCAGATATTCCTGATTTCCAGAAATCTTCTTCAGATTCTGAATGATCAGTTGCAATTACAAACAAAGGACTCATTTTTGTACGTTCATTCCATTCTTTTTTCATTTGAATGTCAACTATAGTTCCAGGTTCAATCTGAATTGGATGAGAAAGTTTGTATTCTAGTGAATCTTTGAATGTATCAATTAGTGATGTTTCAGTAATCTGATTAGTTTTCATTAAATGTACATAATGCTTCAAGCCCTCATCATCAGGTTCACGATTAAGATAATCAAGGTAGCATCTTCTTACAATTTATTTTAGAGTTTCTTCATTCAAAATAACTAACCCTAGAAAATGATCTCATTTATCTATATTATGAATTATTCTGTTGAAACTGAATAAAATTCCAGATACTAACACCAGTATAAATACCAGTATAAATACCAGTATAAATACCAGTATAAATACCAGTATAAATACCAGTATAAATACCAGTATAAATACTACAAATCCTGGAATTTCCAGAAAAGTTAGTAGTCTATTGATTAAAACTAATTCCAATAAATTAATTAGAACACTACATACTTCATACTATGAAATAAATAAGAAAAATAATTAGAAATGATGTTAAAAAAAATGATTTATTATATTATTATTGAGAAATATGTCTAGTGATTATTTTAATATAAAATTAATTTTCCAACGAAATGAAAAAATTTCAGTGATACTAATTACAACTGTATTTTTTTTCTTTGCAATGTATACAGCAATAGTACATCACCCAATTTTTGGAGAAGAGGATGGAATATGGTACTTGAGAATGGGAGAAGAAATTCTAAAAGGAAATTATCAAAATGCAAAAATTCCAGATGCACCTCCAATTGGTCCAATGTTTTATGCATTAATGGGACAAATTACTGGAGATACTTTTCTTACTTTAAAATTAATTTCAGTATTTGGAACTACAGGGATTGTATTTGTATCGTATTATATTATAAAAAATATTTTTAATCACAAAATTGCAATTATAAGTCAATTATTAATTGCAACAAATTTTAAAATGTTTTATCTGAGTTATTCAGTTTTAAATGAAGTTATTCCATTATTGATGATTTTTACATCACTTTATTATTTAACAAAACAAAAAATTACGCTTCAAAATATCATTATTGGTAGTTTAATTTTAGGAATGGCATCGTCATTTAGATATCAGGCAATATTAATTTTCATAGGCTTAATATTTTATCTACTTATAAAAAATAAAAATGTTAAAAATAATTTTAAACAAATCATAGTTTGTATAATATTTTTTAGCTTAGCTTTAAGTCCAGTAATGATTTTTAATTTTACCAATCAAGGAAATTTGATTGATAGTAGTCCAAATCAACATATCAGATGGCAATGGGAATTTCAGACTCCTGAATGGAGGGACAGTGTTGAACAAATCATAACTTCAGAAAGTAATGATTCTGCTATTTTTGTAGACGTTGATTTGTTCCTGAAAAACTATTTGTATAATTTTTTCTATAATAATCCAAATAAATTATTTAATTTTGGCGTATATGATACAATTTCTATTTTTCCAATGATACCAATATTAGGGCTCATTACATTTTCAGCAGCATATATTCATATATTTAATTTTAAATTATCTAAATTAAATATATTTTTAATTCTAATAAGTTTAGGAATTTCATTATTAGTGATTAATCAAATTGGAAGTAGTCATAATATTTTATTTGCAGTATTTTTTGTTCCGTTATTAGTTATCGGAGCAATAAATTTCAAAAAAAGTAAATCAAACTTAGTGATGTTGATGATAATATCTCTAGCATTCCTCACAATAATTTCAATGTCACATCTTAGTAGAGCAAACCAGTTATTTCCAATTTGGTTAATCATACCAGCATTTAATGCAGTATTTTTTGTAGAAATACTTCCAAAAATATTAAACAAATTAAAAATTCTTAAAAATCAAACAAAAATAATTTCAATGATTATTGCAATTGTAATTATTGCAAATATCGGTGCTTCAATTGGATTTTCATACTTGCTACTATACCCACATGAATTCAATGGGGTCAATAATGAAATTCAACTATTTTTGTCATCTGAGTCGTTTAAGCCTTCAGGAACTGACGCAAAAATAATTGGTGAACTACTAAGCCATGAAGAGAATATTGAAGATTCATACATCATGGCAAGCGCGGGTACCTATTCATATTATTCCGGAAGTAAATGGATTTCAGTAGGATTTATGGAAGGAAAATCAGGAGACACAATTGAAAATTACATAAATAGTGTAAACTGGTCTGAATATGATTTACACGTATCAAATCTCAATGGTTTTCCACCAGATGTAAATAATATCAAAAGGCCAATTCCAGATTACGTGATATATGATAAAAAAGATGATGCGTTAATAGAACCGCATAGAATTAACTCAACTCAATATTTAGATCTCAAAATTTTATCAGATCCAAGCAACCCAAAAATTCCTTCAAATTTTGAAATAATCTGGAAAACAGATGATCAGAAAATTTTTGTATATAAAATTCATAAATAGATTAAAAAAGTAATTTAAATAAAAATTATTTTATTAAAGAATCCATATAATTTTCATAAGAATTTATGACGTCATCAGGGTTACCAATAATTTCAATGGATCCATCTTTAAGAAACATGGCTCTATCACATAATTCCTTAACGGAAG
>Ga0233434_1004925_pt1 | contig 10032 bp, 8 predicted proteins | sample SI_122_August201_4_FD_182738 | JGI IMG/M metagenome (GOLD analysis project Ga0233434, IMG submission 182738) | Seawater microbial communities from Saanich Inlet, British Columbia, Canada - SI_122_August2016_120_MG | ecosystem: Environmental > Aquatic > Marine > Inlet | place: Canada: British...
AAATTTTTCCAGCATCTTTACTAGAGTCGGAATAACCAATCATTACTTCTTGTTTATTTTGAATTAAATTTCTGTACCATTTATGTGAAAACAAATTTCCCATAATAGATTTTGCATTAATTAAGTCTTCTAACGTTTCAAATAAAGGTACAACTCTAAGTTTGTTTATAATTTTTGCCTCTTTTTGTAGAAAAGATACTGATAATATATCTGACGCTGACGATGTCATAGAAATTACATAAGCACCAAGACATTCAGATGGTTCTTGAGATATCACATTAAATGTTTCCCAAACTTCTTTATTTTCTTTATTTCTAAATTTAAATTTATTTATAAAATTCTTATCAGAGTTTATTTTTGATTTTAAAAAATCAATTTTTTCATTTTCATTTAATCTTGAATAATCTTTATTATATTTTCTTTTTACAAACTCACTAATTAATTGAGAATGTCTAGATGACTCTTGTCGTATATCTAATTTTGCTAGATTAATTCCAAAACACTTAGTTCTTCTCATTAAATCTAATAATTCACCACTGGCTAAGTTTTCATTATTATTTTGTTCCAAAGATTGTCTTACTACTCTTAGGGGTTTAAGAATTTCTTCTTTAGATTTAAGAAGATTCTTTTGATCTAAAGGTTTTTTGTTTACTAAATGTTGCTCTATCATTCTATGGGTTGCTCGCATTTTGTCTCTTAATGGTCTTAAAAATACTCTATAGGGTTCGTAGGATTTTCCAGTTTGTTTCAATATTTTTTTTGAACATTTTTCCATTGAATAAGATCCAATAATTTTAGTTAAAGATTTTTCATATAATTTTGCAGCCTCCCATCTTGATAGTAAAATTACTTCTCTTGTAATTTTTGCAGTAACATTAGGATTTCCATCTCGATCTCCTCCCATCCAGGAGCCAAATTCAATTGGATTAAAATTTTTTGGTAAATTTTTTCCCATATTTTGAACAAATATAGAATTTAATCTTCTGTAAACTTTTGGAATTGTGTCCCATAAACTATCTTCGATTATTGCTAAACCCCATCTAGCTTCATCAAATGGAGATGGTTTAAATCTTTTTAAATCATCTGTGTTCCATATAATTGTAAGCTCATCAAAGAGTTTTTTATCTAACAATTTAAGTTTTGAAGGGTAATTTTTTAAAAGTTCTCTTTCTTCCAATATTTTGGTAATTCTATGATATTTTTGAATTAGTGTTCTTCTCTTAACTTCTGTTGGGTGTGCAGTTAACACTACACCAATATTGAGATTTTTAGCATGGTTATAAATTTTATTGTCAGAGATTTTTTTATTATTAAATAAATCCTCAAAAATTTCTTCTATAAATAGATTAGTTTTATTTATTTTTTTTTTATTATTTTCGTATTCATTTAAGCTTCTTGAAGCATCTATAGATTCTGCCAAATTTATAAGATTCATAAAATGTGTAAATGCTCTAGTTAGCTTAAATGTATTTTTTGGACTTATATTTTTTATGGTCCTAATTATCTTTCTAAAAGAATGCTTATTATTTAAATTAGTTTTATTGGCCTTTGAAAGTTTTCTTACTTTTTCTACCAACTCAAAAAATTTGTCACCTTCTTGATCTTTTAAAACTTTTCCAAGTATATTTCCCAGGTGTCGAATGTCTTCTCTTAGAAGCTTAGTGGGTATTCTCTCGTAATAAAGATCTCTTTTTTTCATACTTGTAAGTAAATTTTTTTTGTAAAATTCCTTTAGTATTAGTTTTTACACTAAATAAGCATCCAGAGTATTTAAATTTTTGCAAGTCAGATTTGTTTAAGCCTTTTGTGGCACTTGTCACAAAAAGTTGATTGTTTTTTTGCCCTCCAAAGGTACAATTTGTAATATTTTTGGCTGGCAAATTAATTGTATGTATTAATTTCGCCTTTGAGTTTAGTACTGATATTTTAGCGCCGTGAAAATGTGCCACCCATAAATTTTTGTTTTTATCTAAAGTCATGCCATCTGGTGAACCATCCAAGGCTTTAAATTTTTTAAATATCTTTTTATTTGTTATTTTATTGTTTTTGTTAATTCTAATTTTATAGATTGTTTTTTTTGAACTATCTGTATGATAAAAATTTGATTGATCAATAAATGCTGGACCATTTGTAATTCTATAATTGCTATCAACTTTAGTTATCATCAATTTTTTATCTAATTTATAAAGTGAACCTTTTTCAATCTTTCTCTCAAGATTATCCATTGTACCAAACCAAAGATTTCCTGCAGGATCTGTTTTTCCATCATTAATCCTGTTTAATCTAAGATTTTTTTCAATATAAATCGATTTGATTATTTTTTTTGTTTTTATATTTTGTATTCTCAGCTCGCCCTGTAGACCTAACACAAAAACAAATCCTTTGACGTGTGCTAAAAAACCAATTTCTTTATTTACTGAAAATGTTTTTTTTTTATTTTTTTTTATATCTAATGAAAAAAATTTCTTCTTTTTTATATCTACAAAATAAATTGAATTATGTTCTTTAACCCACAATGTACCTTCACCCAATTTACACTTTAATTTCCATAGTATTTTGGGTTCAGAGGTAACAATTTTATTCATCAATAAAATTACAAAGAAACAATTTTAGAGTTTTGCTCACCTAAATTATCTATGGATAATCTCAATGCATCTCCAGCTTTTAAAAATAATTGTGGTTTTTTACCCATACCAACACCTGGAGGAGTTCCTGTAGTAATTATATCTCCAGCTTGTAATGACATAAACTTACTTACATATGCCACAATAATATCAACATTAAAAATCATTGTATTAGTGTTTCCAGTCTGCATTCTCTCTCCGTTTACATCTAAGGACATATTCAAATTATTTATGTCTTTTATATCTTCCTTTGTAACCAAATACGGCCCAATAGGTCCGTAGGTATCATGAGATTTTCCTTTAACCCATTGTCCCATCTTTTCAATTTGCCACTCTCTCTCACTTACATCATTTACCAAGCAATAACCTAATATATGATCTTGTGCTTGATTTTGTTCAATATGTTTTGTCTCTTTTCCAATAATTATTCCTAATTCCACTTCCCAATCTAGCTTTTTAGAATTAGGTAAAATTTCTATATTATCATTTGGACCATTAATTGAACTAGTAGCTTTCATAAACACTATTGGTTCTGATGGAACTGGTAAATTAGACTCTGCTGCATGATCAGAAAAATTTAAACCAATTGCAACAAACTTACCTGGCTTTGTAATACACGACCCTACTCTTTCACTAGAAGAAAGTTCTGGTAATGACTTTAAATCAATATTTCTTAATTCAGATATAGTTTTAAAGTTTAAAAAATCAGGATTTAAATCTTTTAAATGAGAGCTAATATCTCTAATTTTTCCATCTTTATCTAATATTGCTGGTTTCTCTTTTCCCTTTTTTCCTACTCTTAATAGTTTCATAATTATCCTGTGTTTAATTAAATTGAAATTCCGCCATCAACTGAGATAGTGGTGCCTGTTGTAAATGTTGAGTCATCACTAGCTAAATAAACTGCAACTGCTGCAATTTCTTCTGCTGTACCTAGTCTTCCCATTGGTTGTCTTGCTATAAAATCTTTTTTAGCTTGTACTGGATCTGGACTTTGATTAACTCGATCTTGCCAAGATGGTGAAAAAACTGTTCCTGGTGCTATAGAATTACATCTAATATTTTGTTTAACATAATCTGCTGCAATTGATTTAGTTAATCCAATTACTGCTCCTTTTGTAGTTCCATAAACAAATCTATTAGGAAAACCTTTCAAGCTTGATGCACAAGAAGAAACATTAATAATACTCCCTGAGTTTTGTTTAATCATCATTGGTAATATTGCTTTGCACATAAAATACATAGATTTAACATTTACATCAAAAGAAAAATCCCAATCTTTTTCTTCACATTCTAAAATACTGCCGTGATGAACAAAACCAACAGCATTAAACAAAACATCAATTTTATCTAATGTTTTAACAAATTCTAAAATTTCATTGTTTTTTGTTGAGTCAAGTTTTTGTATTTTTATATTTGGATATTCTTTGTTTAGATCTTCTAAAGTTTTGTCATTAATATCAGTTGCAATAACATTAGCTCCTTCTTTGTGAAATGCTATAGCTGTTGCTTTACCAATTCCTTGTCCCGCAGCTGTAACTAAAATATTTTTATCTTTAAGTCTTTTTGTCATAGGTTCCTTTCTAATGAGAATGTCTCGGCATTCCTTTCGTATTAGTTATATCTAAAAAAACAGTTTCAGTTTCTAAACAACTACCAGTTTCCAATTGACCTACCATTTTTCTTGAAATTTCTTGCCATGGTGTTTGATTTTCTAGAATAGGTAGTTTAGTGTTTTCTTTTCTTTTCTTAATTTCCTCATTTGACACTAATAAATCTATTCTACTATTGTTTAAATCTATCTTAATTCTATCGCCAGTTTTAATTATTAATAAATCTCCTCCTACAGCCGACTCTGGTGAAACATTTAGTATGGATGGACTTTCTGATGTCCCACTTTGTCTTCCATCTCCTAAAGTTGGAAGTGTATTGATACCTTTTTTTAAAAGCTTATCAGGTGGTTGCATATTTACTACTTCAGCTGATCCTGGATAGCCAACAGGTCCACAGCCTCTAATAATTAAAATTGAATTTTTATCAATATTCAAATTATCATCATTTATTCTTGCATGATAATCTTCAGGTCCTTCAAAAACAACGGCTTTTACTTCAAAAATATTTAAACTATCTTTATTTGATAAATATCTTTCTCTGAACTCAGAGCTAATAACAGAAGTTTTCATTACAGCCGAACTAAAGAAATTACTTTTCATTACAATAAAGCCTGCATTATGAGATAATGGATTTTCATATGATTTAATAACATCTCTATTAACATCAATTTTCATATTTAAATTTTCTTCAATAGTTTTACCAGTAACTGTTAAAGCTTTGATGTTAAGTTTTTTGTCTTTAATTAATTCTTTCATGATGGCTGGAATACCCCCAGCTTTAAAAAAACCTTCCATAAGATGTTCTCCAGCTGGTTGGCAATTTGCTAATAAAGGAATGCTATGTCCTAATTTTTCCCATTGGTCTAAATTAAAATCAACACCCATATGTCTTGCTATAGCTGTAAGATGAGGTGGGCAATTACTTGAGGCACCAATAGCGCTTGCAACATAAACTGCATTTTCAAATGCTTCTTTTGTCATTATCTTTGATGGTGTTAAATTTTCAAAAACCATTTCAACAATTCGTTTTCCAGTTTTAAAAGAAATATCTGTTCTCTCTTTATAGGGAGCAGGAATTATTGCTCCTCCTGGAAGTGACATTCCTAAAGCTTCTGCGATTGAATTCATTGAAGATGCTGTTCCCATTGTATTACAATGCCCTATGCTTGGAGCTGAAGCTGCTGCCATATCCATGAACTCATCATAATCAATTTCACCTTTTGCATGTAATTTTCTTGCTTCCCAAATAATTGTACCTGAGCCAGCTTTTTTTCCTTTATAATTTCCGTCTAACATTGGCCCACCTGATAATACTATTGATGGAATATTTACAGTTGCAGCAGCCATCAATGCTGCAGGTGTGGTTTTATCACAACCTGTTGTAAGAATAACTCCATCAATTGGATATCCATACAAAACTTCTACTAAAGATAAATATGATAGATTTCTATCAAGTGCTGCCGTAGGTCTTTTGCCAGTTTCTTGAATTGGATGAGTTGGAAATTCCATTGGAACTCCACCAGCTTCTCTTATCCCATCTTTAATTGTTTTACTCAATGCTTGAAAATGTCTATTACACGGTGAAAGATCACTGCCAGATTGTGCTATTCCAATGATTGGTTTTCCTGACTGAAGATCTTCTCTTTTTAATCCGTAGTTTAAATATCGCTCCAAATACAAAGCTGTAAGACCAGGATCATCAGGATTATCAAACCATTCTTTACTTCTAAGCTTAAATTTTTTCACTTTTATTTTTTATGTTATTCCACCATCAACAACAAAGCTTTGTTTGGTACATCCTGAGGATTGGTCTGAAGATAAAAACAATACTAGTTTTGCAACATCTTCAGGTTTTAGCTGTCGTTTTAAGGCCTGTTTTTCTAATATTAACTTTTTATATTTAGGTGTAAGCCAATGTTTAATTTGTCTTTCAGTTGCAATGGATCCAGGTACAACAGAGTTAGTTCTTATATTGTATTTTCCATACTCTTGAGCAAATGATCTTGTTAAACCAACAACAGCTGATTTTGCTGTTTCATATATCACCTTATCTCCTTCACCCAACATCCATGATACAGAGCTTAAATTAATGATTGAACCATTTTTATTTTTTTTCATACCTTTCACAACTTCTTGAGCTGCAAAAAAATAATGTTTTAAATTTATTGCCATTCTATTCTCATAATATTTTTCATCGACATCTTCGGTATTGTGTCTTTCATCATTAGCAGCATTATTAACAAGAGAGTGTATTGTTCCTTTAGTTGATACAATTTTTTTAATAATTTTTTGCAATTTCTTAATATTTAGCAAATCACACTCAATAAAAGTTGGTTTTTTCAATTTTTTTTTTTCGATATCAATTAATAGTTTTTTTGAGTCCTTTAAATTTATATCTACAAAATATACTTCACTTTCTTGTTCACAAAAATGTTCGACTATTGATGCACCAATTCCAGAACCACCACCTGTAATAAATATTCTTTTATTTTTTAAATCTAAATATTTTACCCGCATAATTAAATTCTCTCTTCTGTAGAGGCGTCAAATACAGATAATTGATTAATATCTATGTATAATTTAAATTCTTTATTGATATTAATATCAATAGTTGATGAAAATTTTCCAAGTAATTGCTGTCCTGAAAAATCAAATGTAATTATTTGTTCGTGACCAATATATTCTGAAAGTTCAGAGCTAACATTGATTTCAAAATTATCAGGATTATTTTTATCCATATAAATATGTTCTGGTCTAATTCCTAGTATAACTTCTTTTTCATCTTCGTTAGTTTTGTTTTTAAAATTATAACCATTTAATGGAATTTTAGTTTTATCATTATTTAGAAAAAATGACTCACTATTTTCGTTAGCTAGTTTTCCTTTAATTAAATTCATTGAAGGAGAGCCAATAAAATCTGCTACAAAAATATTGTTTGGTTTATTGTAAATATTTTTTGGTGTGTCGCATTGTTGAATTACACCATGATTCATTATTGCTATATTTGTTCCTAAGCTCATAGCTTCAGTTTGATCGTGAGTTACATAAACAACAGTGGTTTTCAATTTTTGATGAAGTTTTTTTATTTCTCTTCTCATTTCAACTCTTAATTTTGCATCTAAATTAGATAATGGTTCGTCAAACAAAAATACTTTTGGATCTCTTACTAAAGCTCTCCCCATAGCAACTCTTTGTCTCTGACCTCCAGATAATTGTGAAGGTTTTCGTTCTAATAGCTCATTAATCTTTAATAAACTTGATACTCTGTTTAAAGCTTCTTCTATTTTGTCTTTAGGTGTTTTTCTTTGCTCTAACCCAAATGTAACATTGCCTTTAACAGTCATTGCTGGGTAAAGTGCATAAGATTGAAATACTAAAGCTATATCTCTATCACTAGGTTCCATGTCATTAACCCGATAATCGTCTATTAAAATGTCACCACTATTGGATGTTTCTAGTCCAGCAATTGTATTTAATAATGTTGATTTCCCACATCCAGAAGGTCCTAACAAAACTAAAAAGTCACCATCGTTAATATCTAAATTTATTCCTTTTAAAACTTCAGTAGATCCAAAATTTTTATTAATGTCATTTATCTTTAAATTAGCCATGTTATCCTTTCACTGATCCTGCTGTTAATCCTCTTATAAAATATTTACCTGCCAAAACATAAACAATGAGTGTTGGAAATCCTGCAATAATTGCAGCTGCCATATCAACATTGTATCTTTTTACACTAGAGCTAGTTAAAACCATATTATTTAAAGCAACTTGAATGGGAGCTTCTTCACCAAAAGTAAATGTTGCTCCAAATAAAAAATCATTCCAAATCATAGTAAACTGCCAAATGATTGTAACTACAAGAATTGGAGCAGAAATTGGCAGCATAATTTTAAAAAATATTTTAAAAAAACCCGCACCATCAATTCTTGCAGCTTTTACAATCTCATCTGAAATAGAAATATAATAATTTCTACAAAAGAGAGTTGTAAAACATAAACCATAAACTACATGAACTAAAATCAATCCATAAATTGAGTTTGATATTCCCATAAAACCTAATGTTCTAGACATTGGAAGCAATATTGCTTGATAAGGAATAAATGTTCCAAATAAAAATAATAAAAATATGTAACTATCCCACTTAAATCTCCATTTAGTTAAAGCATACCCATTAATAGCTCCTAGAATTGTTGAGATGATCACAGCTGGGACCACCAATTTAACTGAATTCCAAAAATAAGTTTTTAAATAAACATCTCCTGCTGAAAAACCTTGGCCATTCCAAGCTACATCCCAAGATGTTAAATTTAAAGATCCTGGTAAAGAAAATAAATTCCCTTGTCTAATTTCTTCCATAGTTTTAAATGAAGTCACTATCATTACATAAAGTGGTGTAATGTAATACAGAGCAAATATTCCTAAAATTATAAATAATATCCATCTATAAATAAATTTTTTTGTATTAGATGATTTTTCTAATTCTTTGTAAGTTTGAATATTATTTTCTGTCATCTTCCCTCTTTAATTCTGAATACAAGTATGGAACTACAATTGCCGAAACTGTTAAAAACATCATGATTGCACTTGCTGAAGCTAAACCAATTTCACTTCTGTGAAATGCCATTTGAGTCATAAATACAGCTGGCATATCTGATGAAATTCCAGGACCACCTGCTGTTAATGCAATCACAAGATCGTAACTTTTAATTGCTAAATGAACTAATATTACGATCGCACTCATGAACACTGGTCTCATCATAGGTAAAATTATTTTTGTATAAACTGATACTATTCCTGCACCATCAATTTTAGCAGCTTTGATTATTTCATCATCAACTGACCTTAAACCAGCAAGAAAAATAGCCATTATAAACCCTGAAGATTGCCAAACGCCCGCAATAACTATGGTATATATTGACATACCTGGGGTCACCAACCAGTCAAATGTAAATGTTTCGAACCCAATATCCTGTGCAAATTTTTCTATTCCTAAAGAAGGATTTAAGATCCATCTCCATGCTGTACCAGTAACAATAAACGATAAGGCCATTGGGTATAAATAAATTGTTCTTAAAAAACCTTCTGCTCTAATTTTTTGATCTAGTAAAATTGCAAGAACAATTCCGATAAAAACACATAAAATTATAAACAGAATTGTAAAAATAAATAAATTTTCAACAGCCACATGCCATCTTGGCATTGACCAAAGTCTGAAGTATTGATCTATACCCCAAAATTCATATTTAGGTAATAATTTTGAATTCGTAAAAGAAATATAAATTGTCCAAAAAATAAACCCATAAACGAACCATGCAATTACACCAAATGAAGGAGCTATTACTAATCTAGGCAAATTTCTTTTTAACCAATACATAAAATTTTAATCTTTAGAATATTTCATGCGCTATTAAAAATAGCGCATGAAATTTTAGATTGACGTTTTGATTAACTTGCGGCCTTAACAGCAGCTGATAATTTCTTAACAGCGTCTTGTGAAGACATATTAGAGTTAAAATGTTCAGTTACAACGTCTTGAATTGCACCTTTAACACCAAGCTCCAAAGTCATACCGTGAGCAAAACTTGGAAGTAATCCACCTTTTGCTGCTGCAGTATTTAAATCTGAATTAGATTTTTTTGCACATTTATCAAAATCATCCATAGAGACATCAAGTCTTGCTGGAATTGATCCTTTGTAAATGTTGAAAACTTTTTGGAACTCTTTACCCATGATTAAACTTGCAAGAAGTTTTTGACCTTCAACTTTTTCTTTTCCTTTAATTTTAAAGAAAA
>Ga0233434_1004931_pt1 | contig 10027 bp, 7 predicted proteins | sample SI_122_August201_4_FD_182738 | JGI IMG/M metagenome (GOLD analysis project Ga0233434, IMG submission 182738) | Seawater microbial communities from Saanich Inlet, British Columbia, Canada - SI_122_August2016_120_MG | ecosystem: Environmental > Aquatic > Marine > Inlet | place: Canada: British...
CGATGCTTGAAGTTGTAAGAAAACTAAAAGGCTTTGTTGATTCTAAAAAACAACCAGCAGGATTGGACTTGGCAAAAATGTTTGGTAATATCCTCATGAAGAGATCATTTGATTCAGTTGGCTCATGGCACGTCAAGGGATTGTTCCTTGGCATGATGCACTTCCAAGACAAATACAATGAAGATTTGGAAAGATTACAAAGATGTGATATTCACTATGTTACTCCTGATCTTAGAATAGTTCCGTTCTGTGCATTTAATGTAATTCCAGAATGGTACAGAGATAGAATTCAAAAGAAATATTCTATCACTGTAGAGGAATGGGAAGAACGTGAAGGTGTAAAACTTGAGGATGGTCTATACCGAGGCCTTATGAGACGTGGTGCAGGTGATGAACTTGCTGCTGGCTGTGCAAAGAGTCAGATGTTCCATGATGCTTCTCAAGCAACAATGTAAGAATTTTCTATTCAAAAGAGTAATAACACTTTAAACTGTTGTTTTATTATTGGATTCTCAAACTACCTTATTTCAAGTCAGTAGTTTCAATTTTAAATTAAAATATCTTTTAGTAATTGGAATACTTGTATTATCATTTTCAGTATCTATGTTGATAAGATCTCAACCTGCAAATTATGGATTTGAATTAAATGAATTTGATCCTTTTTTTAATTTTCGTGCAACTGAGTATATTGTAGAAAATGGATTTTCTAAATATTTTGAATGGCATGATGATAAAAGTTGGTATCCTACAGGACGTGATATTTCTGCAACATCTCAAATTATGCTTCATGGTACAGCAGCTATAACTTATCAAATATTTGGGGGAAATTTATCACTATATGATTTCACAATATTGTTTCCTGCAATAATTGGATCATTAACTGTAATTGTTATTTTTGCACTAGTAAGATTATTTGCTGGAACCGCTGCTGGTCTTTTTGCTTCTTTATTATTTGCAGTATCTCTTCCGATAATTATACGAGGTACTATTGGTTGGTTTAAGTCAGAACCTTTAGGAATTTTTTATGGTTTACTAGGATTATATTTATTTTTAAGTGCAATTAAATCTGAAAATAAAAAAGTTGCAGCTTTAAAAATTATTTTTGGTGGAATAACCCTATCTTTTGGAATGTCATCATGGGGAGGAGATCAATTTTTTATAATTCCTATAGGATTATTTATTTTAACATTACCTTTTGTTAGAAAAGATCATAAATTTCTATTATGGAGTATCCCCTTTTTTGTAGGATTATTTCTTTTAATTTCTGGTTCATTTGAAAGACCTGGGCCAAATTTTGTATTTGGTTTAGGTGGCCTTTCATTAATAATTCCAACTGTATTTTTAGTGATTAGTATATTTATTCAAAAAATAAGTAAGGATGAAACTAAAATAAGAAATAGTTTATTTTTATTAATTTCTTTTATTATAATTGGATCCTTTTTAATAGTTCTAAATGATGAATCAGATCTTTTACCTTTACCCAGTTTTAGATATTTAAATGCAATTAATCCATTTTTAACAACTGCAGATCCACTTACTGATTCAGTTGCAGAGCATGCTTCTACATCTATTGACTTGTCTTTTCTTCTTCATTCGGTTTGGATGATTTTTGCTGGAATTGGTATTTGGCTTATCTTATCTACAAAAAAATCTCAAATTTTTGTCAAAAATGATATGAAAACATTTGTACTTATTTTTGGAATAACTGGAGTGTTTGTAAGTTCTTCATTTATCCGACTTGAAGTATTTGCTTCTATATCTTTGATTATTCTTTCTTCTATTGCTTTGTCTATTTTATCTAAAAATATTTTTAAAACTACTTTCTCTGGAAAAAAGAATTATTTATTAAAAATTTCATATGTTGTGATTATCTTATTTTTATTTACTTCTCCTCTTATTTTTCCAGAAAATAGTAATTGGATTAATAATAATGATGTTCCACCAGTAATCTTTACAGGTGGAACGTCTAATCCTCCTACTAATGATTGGTTAGATGCTTTAGAATGGATAAAACTCAACACTCCTGAAAATGCAATAATTGCATCCTGGTGGGATTATGGTTATTGGATTACTACAATGTCTGAACGAACTACATTAATTGATAATTCTACATTAATTGATTCTAGAATAAAAAATGTGGCAAAGATGTTGATGAGTACGCCTAATGATAGTTGGAATATGCTTAAAGAAACGAATGCTGATTATGTGCTTGTATTTCTTAGTGCTCAAAAAATAAATGATAATCTTGAAGATAAATTCTATGTTTTAGGTGGAGGTGGTGATGAATCTAAAGTTTATTGGTTTGCACGAATTGCTGAATTTCCACCTGAGAAATATTTAGAATCTGATGGTGTTGTTGGCACAAATTATTTTTATGAACAAACAATGTTGGGCAAAATAATTCCATTTACTCCTGTAGTATACTATAATCCTAGTACTCAAGAAAATTCTGCAATCTATGAACCTGGGTTTGTTGAAATTGTTAGTAAAAATATTAAATATGATTCTGATAATGATCCATTAAAATTAGTTTATGCATCACCTAGTTTTATGAACGAAAAAGGAGGAGAAATGAATATTGTATTAATTTATGAAATAAACAAAAATTATGTTCCTTCTAATTTTGATTAGAAAATTTAATATATTTTTTAAAGAACAGGTTTAATGATTTTTTAATACAAGACCTTAAAAACAATACAGTAAACTTTCTTTTATGAACATTCTTTTAATTTCTCCAACATTAAACGGCATTGGAGGTATAGCACAACATGTGAGGGATTTAATTAAATTTCTTAAAGACCAAGGTCATAATGTTGATATAATTTCTTCTGAAAATACTCTTACAATTCCAATAAAAAAATTAAAAAATCCCAGTTTTTTGATATCCTCTTTTTTTAAAACAAAATTTTCAAAAAATTATGATATAGTTCACGCTCAACATCCAATTAGTGCATTAGCAATGAAAAATATTACTGGAAAGAAAATTCTTACAATGCATGCAATATACAGTGAACAAATTGGAATGCTACATGGAAAATTAAGTTCAAACATTTCAAATAAATTTGAAAAAAATGCTTTTACGTGGGCAGACGCTGTAACTACCGGATCTAAGGAAGCATATGAATATTATGGTAAATTTGGTTCAAATGTATCTTTTATTCCTAATGGAATTAACATTGATTCCTTACCGTCTGGAATTGATACTAGATATGATAAACAAATAATTTTTGTAGGACGTTTATCTCGGGAAAAAGGTATTTTGACAATTCTTGAAATTGCAAAAAGTCTTCCTGATGATGTTCATTTAATAGTTGTAGGAATTGGTCCTGAGGAAAAAACTGTAATTAATTCTGTAAAAAATAACAAAAATATTCATTATTTAGGTTATCAGCCTAAAGAAAAAACCATTCCTTTAATTCGTGGTTCTAAATTATTGATACAACCCTCTCTTGCTGAAGGGATTAGTGCAACTTTACTTGAAGCAATGGCATGTAAAACATCTGTAATTGTTACTAATGTTGGTGGAAATGTTGAATTATTTGAAAATAACATAAACGGTATTTTAATTGAACCTGAAAATTCTGAAGATTTATTAAAAAATATTATATCTCTTGTCAATGATCAAACTAAATTAGAACTTCTTTCAAAATCTGCTTTTGAAAAAGTTCAGGAATATGATTGGTCAAATATTGGCAAAAAATATTTGAATTTATATGAAAAATTGTTAGAATCTTAATTATAAATTAATTTTCATATATTGTAATGTTTTGTTTATTCCCTCTTTAAGACTAATTTTAGAATTATATGCTAAAATGTTTTGTTGTTTTTTAATATTTGGTCGAAAAAATAATGATTCAAAATTAGGTTTTTTAACAAATTCTACATCTACTTTATTATTTAATAATCCTATGAGAATTTCTACAAATTTCTTTAAACTTATTGTATCTTTTGATCCAATATTGAATATTTGTCTAAATAATTTACTATTTAAAATGACTAAATGAATTAGTTCTATTACATCTTCAATAAAAATAAAATTTAAAACTTGTTCTCCACCATTGACAGAAATTTTCCCTTCATTAAGGGATTCTTTTATCATATAATTTACTCCTGAGTTAGTACCTGGACCATATACATTAGTTAATCTCAAAATAATATAATTTAATTTAGAATTTTTTGCAGTATTTTGAATAATTTTTTCTGCTTCCATTTTGGTTTTTCCATAAATATTAATAGGATTTAATGAATCATTTTCATTACTTTCTTTATTTATTGTTGAACCGTAAACTTCTCTAGTTGAAATAAAAATTAGTTTTGCATTAATTTTTAGACATCCTTTTATTACATTTGTAGTGCCATTCACATTTACATCAAAAGCTTTTTCTGGTTCTGTTTCACATTTTTTCAAACCTGAAAGTCCAGCAAGATGAATCACAATATCTGGATTTAGATTTTCAATAGTTTTAATTATTTTTTTATTTGTAATTGATAGATATTCTGTTTTGGCAATTTTTTTAAAATCATTTTTTTTTGAAGAAATTATAACAAAATCAAATTCTTTATAAAATTTTTTAACAAAACTACTTCCAATAAAACCCTCACCTCCTGTTAAAAGAATTTTCATATTTTTATTGCTCATTAATTATATCATAATTTTTATTTCTGAATCATGTGACTATATGAATATTTTATAGCATCAAAGTATGTTTCAGGTACACCAATATCGATACAAGGATCTGTTGTCTTCATTAGAGATCCAACCACTTTTTTCTTATTTTTAATTAAAGTTTGAATACCATCCGTTAATTGAATTTCATTATTTACGCCAGGCTTAGTATTTTTAATTGCATTAAAAATTTCTCTTTCAAAAATATTCACTCCAGTTAATATGTAATTACTATCTGGATTTTTTGGTTTTTCAACAACTTTTGTAATTTTTAATTCACTTTTGTTTTTTCTAAAAGTTACTACTCCATATCTTTTAGGATCTTTCACTTTTTTCAATCCTACTGTTGCTGTAGAATTTGATTTATTATGTTCTTTAACAATATCTTTAAGATAAGTTGTATTTGGAATGTATAAATCTCCTGCATGAAAGAGAAATGGTCTATTTCCAACATAATCTTTAGCAAGCATTGTTGCAGGACCTATTCCATTTTGAGAATGTTGTCTTACCCATACAATGGATGACTTTTCAATTTTTCTATACAAACTTGAAAGAATTTTTGCATAATTATTTTCACCTTTTTTCTTTAGTAATTCTATAAAATCATAATGAGGACTAAGATGATTTTCAATTGTTTCTTTTCCCCGTCCTACAATAAAGCAAAAATTTCTAAATCCTGAATCATATAAATTTTCAAAAATTATTTCTAAAAGTGGTTTTAACAGAATTACATTATTTTTTGTTTTATAAAAAAGTGGAATCATTTCTTTGGGATTTTCTTTTGTAATTGTAAATAATCTTGTTCCTAAACCTGCAGCAGGAATTACTACTGTATTTATCATTAAAATTTAATAATAAAATGAATATAAAAACTAGTAAGAAATATTATCCAGAAAATTTTGTTAATTTTTATGAAAATTCCATTAGTTACAACTTTTTTGGAAGATGATGTGTATGAGACTAGATTAACTGATAAATTTATGGAAAATGTAATTTGTAATGAAGATCATTACTATCATCGAACAGCTCAAGTATTGTCTAAAAGACAATTTGAACCCATAGTTTACTATCTATCTCAAGAAAAAACATTAAAAAAATTTACTCATAAGTATGGACACTCAATAATTAGAGTTCCTGCTAAACGAATTAGTTTTATTCATGAACCCCTAGTATATGCTCCAAAATTAGTTGATTTGGTAAAAGATTATGATATAATTGATTTTGTGGCTGGGTATTATGTTTACTATAAAGTTCCTGATATGTTTGATTATTTTGTTTCAAAATTACATAAAAAAATGCCATTAGTTGCAAAATGGGTTGGAGGAAAACATGAATGGTTGTATCCAATAAGAAAATCAATTAAAAAAAGGGCATTACAAAAATGTGACAGACTTTTAGCATCTAGTTCAAGTGAAATTAATGCTCTTGAAACTGTATTTGATATCCCAAAAGAAAAAATATCTCGTTTAATTTCTCCTCATGATTTTTCAACATTTAAAAAACGGGATAGGAAACTTGCTGCAGCAAAAATTTCAATAAATCCTGATTTCAGATATTTACTATCTGTTGGAAGATTAACTAAAAGAAAAGGACTAGAATCATTATTGGAAATATTTAACGAACTTCAAAAAAAATATGATGATCTTAAATTAATTATTGTGGGTGATGGACCTCTTTTTGAATACATTAAAAATTTTAGAAAAGAACATTTACTTGAAGAAAAAATTATCTTAACTGGGCGACTCACACATGATGTACTTTGTTATTACTATAACGTTGCTCTTACACTTTTACATATTTCATTAGGTGCTGGAGTTGCAGGTGTAATAATAGAAGCATCTGCTTCTGGATTACCTGTTATTGCTACAACAGGTGCAGGTTCTACTAATGAATATGTTAATGAAAAAAACCAAAATGGGATTTTGATTAATTACGGTAACTATGATGAACTAAAAAATGCAATTGTGACTATTATAGAAAATGATAATTTATATCGAAATTTTAATACCAATTTTTTAAACGAATTTTCATACGATGCATTTGGAAAACAATTATCTACAATATATTCTGAATTACTAGAATAACATAATTTAAAATTAAACAATATTTTGATAATGGAATAAAATTTATTCATTGATTAACAATATGTAAAATAATTAAATTATTTCCATGGCGTAGGATTTTTTATTTTCTTAAATGGAATTGTTTGCCACCATATTTTATTTTGAATATACCAATCAATTGTTGCTTCAAGAGATTCTTTTGGTTTCATTATGGGATAAAATCCCGTATCTCTTTTAATTAAATTTGCATTTACTCTATAACCTCTATCTTGACCCGGTCTATCTGTAACAAATTTAATCATTTTTTCTGGTTTATCCAATTTTTTCAAGATTTTTTTAATAATTTCTATATTTGTTGTTTCAAAATTACCTGAAATATTGTAAATTAGTGATTTAGGCCAATTCAAAATTATTTTTTCTAATGCATCACAATGATCAAAAACATGTATCCATTGACGTTTTGCCAATCCTTTCCCATGTACTGGAATTTTCTGATTTTTTATAACAGATATTATTGTTTTTGGAATTAATTTTTCAGGATATTGTCTTGGACCAAAATTATTTGTACAACGAGTAATTTTTGCTTGTATTCCATATGTTTTAACATATGAACGAATTAATATTTCAGCTGCAGCTTTTGTTGCAGCATATGGATTTGAAGGATTCAATTCATCACTTTCTAAACAATTTTTCTTGAGGCTTTCACCATAAACTTCATCTGTGGATATTTGTAAAAAACGAACTCTTTTGTTATTTCTTAAAATTTCTAATATATTGTGTACTCCTAAAACATTTGATTTCAAAAAACTGGTTGAATTAAAAATACTTCTATCTACATGAGATTCAGCAGCAAAATTAATTACATAATCTACTTTTTTGATTAATTTTTCCATAAGTATTTTATTGCAAATATCACCTTTAACAAAAGTATAATTTTTGTTAGAAACTCTTTTAAAGTTTTGTGGATTTGAACCTACCGTCATGGAATCAATATTAATTATTTGTATAGTTGGATGTTTTTTAATAATATTATGAATAAAATTACTTCCAATAAAACCACAACCTCCTGTGACTAAATATTTCATATTTTGTAGTTGATTCTTATTTTTAATATAACTTGTTGTATGTTTTTCATAATTTTGTTTCTGTTTAAATTTCATTATTAATTATATGAAAAATTTAGAACAAAATTTATTGATTTTTAAATTCTTTTAAAGACATATTCATTTCAAAAGTTTTGTTTGGAATTAACGATAAATGTCTTTTACACTACATTTTTTGTTAATATAGATCAATCACAATGTTCAAAACATGGTATAAATCCTTTAAATTTTCTTTTGGACATCGATCAAGAATTCTTGTTAATACTCCCCAATTAATTGTTTTACCTGTAAGATCAGAATAATCATGTCAAACAATAATTGATATCTTTTAAAACTTTAGACGCATTTTCAGTCTGGTAAAACATCCAAAAAAAATTGATAGTAGGCAAACCATTCTTTAATTCATAATGTTTTACGACATAATTTTTTGATGGATTGTTATATTAATACACACATCATAAGACTCTGGGATTTTTTATTATGATTCTAATTATTTGAAGAAATTTTTTCTTGTTGCCATATTATCCGTTATATTATAATTAAATAGTATAGAAATAATTTTTATCCTCTTTAAAGTTTATAATAATTATGAATATTTTTTGGAAATTTTTTGCAAACCTTCATCAAATCCCATTTTTGGTTTCCAATTAATTTTTTCATAAATTTTTGTTATATCTGCTTTAATATCTGCAATAAAATTTTCTTGATTAGTTTCATAATGTAATTTAATTTTTTTTGATGTGATTTTTTCTATTTTTTTAATAATTTCATTAAATGAATATGATATTCCAGATCCAACATTAAAAATTTCAAATTTAAAATCATAATTCTTAATGGTCAAAACAACATCAACAAAATCATCAATATATAAAAAATCTCTTTTACTATTTTTATTTACAATAATAATTTTCTCATTAGTTTTAATTGATTTAAATAATTTGGATATTAGAAAATCCTCTGATGATGTTTTTCCAAAAATATTAAATGGTCTTAATATTGTTACATTAAGATTAAAATTTTTAGCATAAAACTCACATAATTCTTCTGCAAGAAATTTACTTTTTGTATACTTGTTATGTGGATTTGTTGGATGTTTTTCATCAATAGGTAAGTACGTTGGATTACCATAAACATAACTACTCACAAAAATTATTTTTTTAATTTTTTTATTAATACAATATTCTAAAATATTTAATGTTCCTGATACATTGTTGTTAAAATATTCTTCCCAATTAAAGCTTTTTTTGGTTTTACTAGCTAGATGAATTACGATATCTGCTTTTTTTATTTTCATTACTTCTTCAAAATTCTGTAAATTCACCCGTTTTGTCCCAATTTTATCTTGAATTAATTCATTTTTTTTTAAACGTTTAACAATTTCTTTTCCAATGAATCCTTCTGAACCTGTAACTAATATTTTCTCCATAATTATTCTTGTGTATTATAGTTATTTTAATATGCTAATTTTTTTTGAATTGATATTTTTTCAAAATTTAATTTCTCTAAAATTTGAATTATTTTTTTTGATGAATTTCCATTACCATGTTGCCTTTTTTGTTTTTTGATAGACTTGATAAATTTTTTATTTTCGACTGTTTTTTTAATTGCTTTTTTAATTGCTTTTTTATCATATTTTACATTTATGATACTTGTTGTATTGGATCTGCCTTCTTGTCTAGTTCCTATATTTATTGATGGAATATGTAAAAACGGTGCTTCCATAATTCCGCTACTTGAATTTCCAATAATCACTGATGAATATTTTAATAAATTGATATATTTTTGGAATGGTAAATTTTCATAATTTAAAATATTTGAATTTTTGATAATTGTTTTTATTTTTTGTGATCCTGCATCTGAATTTCCTAAAATAATAATACATTGATAATTTGTTTCATTAATAGCATTAATTGTTTCTAAGAAATATTTGTCAATTCTATTAATTTCAGTTGTAACTGTATGTTGAACCAGTAGCAGTAATGGTTTTGTTAAATCAATACAGAATTCTTTTTCTAATTCTTTTTTAGAAATAATTTTCATTGATTTGATTGTATCTAATGATGGATTACCCACTGTAAAAATATTTTTAGGAGTTTCTCCCATTTTTTCTAATCTTTTTGATGCATCATTATTACTTGTAAAATGTATGTGTGAAAATTTAGAAATTGAATGTCTTATTGATTCATCAATAGTTC
>Ga0233434_1004939_pt1 | contig 10018 bp, 8 predicted proteins | sample SI_122_August201_4_FD_182738 | JGI IMG/M metagenome (GOLD analysis project Ga0233434, IMG submission 182738) | Seawater microbial communities from Saanich Inlet, British Columbia, Canada - SI_122_August2016_120_MG | ecosystem: Environmental > Aquatic > Marine > Inlet | place: Canada: British...
TTGACCATCTACTCCTTCACTATTCTTTATTCCAATTATATCTAAAATAGTGGGAAAGACATCTACATGTCTTACTTGTTGAGAAATAATCACATTTTCTTTGATTTGGTTCCCAACAATGAGTAATGGTACTTTAACATTAGAATCAAATAAGACTTTGTCTAAATCCGATCTTTGCCAAAGTAACTCTCTTTTCTGATGTGGTTTCAAGTCCATTTTTAGTATTTTCTTCTTCATTGAGTTTCTTTCTTTTTTCTCTTTTTTTAAGAAAATTTTTGTTTTAAGAGGTTGTAAAAAACTTGGTGTTTTTTTACTTATTTTAGAAATTAATTGTTGTTTTTTACCCTCAATCTCAAAATTTATTATTTCATTTTCAATGGTGATTGATGGAATGAATGTACCATGATCTGATGTAATTATAAAAAGCGTATTTTTTATATTAATATTTTTAAAAATTTTTCCAATCCATGAATCAATTCCTGACAATTGTTTTTCAAAATTACTATCTCCATACTTATTATCTGAAAATTTTTTAGGTACTTTAATAGGAAAATGAAGATCATTTGCGTGAATATAAAAACACCATGGTTCACTTAATTCTGATTTCAATTTTTCAATTACCTTTTCTCCTAATCCATCATTTAAATCAAAATGATAATCATAATGACTATCTTTATTTTCAAAATCTGGCATTAATCCAATTGTTTTTGTCACCGTTGGATTGTAAGCATAATGATGGTAACCATTATTGCTCAAAATTTTAAAAAATGTTGAAACTCCTTCTTTTAATTTATTAAATCGTTGAGAACGAATTCCGGTTTTGAAAGGATGCTTTCCTGTAAATAAACTTGTGATTGCTAATAATGTTGAATCTGCTGAACTAATCATCTGTTCAAAATATACTCCTTTTTCAATTAATTTATCTATGTTTGGTGTAATTGATGTTTTATTTTTTCCATAAAATTTGTCAGATCTACATGAATCAAGGGTTAGAAAAATAATATTTTGTTTCATGTTACTCGGAGTCTAAATTGAAGTTTCGAAGTTCCTAAATAAATTTTATACTTGACTAATTCAATTATTTAACCAAAAAGAGAGATCTCTATCTAATATTTTGCTTAATTCTTTAATCTCAGGCTCAAATTCTTTATATAATTTATTCTTAAAATTTACATCAAGTGGGACTCTTTTTACATGTGGCAAATTAGCAAAATTATATGATTTTTGAATTCCTGGGATTTTACTTAAAATCTTTCTTGTTTTTGTTCCTTCCATTTTTTTAACAAGTGCTTGTAAAGAACGCATTCTATAATGCCTAATAGCATTTTTATGCACAATCTTAGGCTTAAAATCTGGATTTACTTCTAAAAATTCACAGGTTTTTTTAAAAGCTAAAAGCTCATCTTTTATTACATCATCTAAAATTCTAATGTGAATTTTTTCTTTACCAAATAAATCAAAATATCTTTTAATTTGTTCAGGATATCTAACCGTTTTTCTATACAATAAATTCTCATCATATGTACCTGGTTTTTCTTTGTTAATTCTCTCTCTTTCAGGACCAATTTTTATTGCTTCTTTAAAATCAGTCAATGATTCCATTGTTAACATTATTTGTTGACTATGCTTAGAATACATTACATCAATAGGATTACGTAAACAAATGATGATTTTTGCATCTGGATAATGTTTTTTAATTTTTGGAGCTGATTCTTCACACATTACATTATCTGTGTTTTTCTCCCCTACACATTTTTCATTTTTTGCATTAGAAAATAATTCCAAATACTTTTCCTCAGTTTTAATTAATGGTGAATACCCAAAAAACGCTGGTGTATAACCAGTGCCAGTGTGAATGATGAATACATCTGGATGTTGTTTTAATTGATCTAATAATGATGAAGTTGCTGATCTTGTATGACCGACAATAAAAAAATTAGGCTTTCTCATTTTTTTACCTTGGTTGATACCATTTATTACTTCAACTAACCTTTTATAAGCCTAATTCATAACCGCACACGTGTTAATATTATCTCAAAATTTATCAAATTATGACTTTCCAATTCCTGAGAATTCTGTATATCGTATTAATCTTGCATGGGTTAACAGTATCAATGATCTAAAAATATTATTGAACAAACATAAAGCACATCCAATTTTCTTAGATCTACCAATTGGAAGAACCAAACCTCCTAACAACTCATATTCTTTAGAAAATTTAATTGACATATTAAACAATTATTCAAACATCAAATATCTAGCAGTATCTAATGTAAACTCTACCGATGATCTTGAAGAAATTGTAAAACTCCTTCCTAATAATGTCATAATTGTTCCAAAGATTGAAAGTCCTACTGGTGTTGAAAATGTGGCTAAAATAGTCTCATTTTTACCTTCAGAAGAAAAGATTTTGATGTTAGATCATGATGATCTATTTTCTGCATTAATAAAAAATAAACAACCTTCTTCTACTTTTATTAATTACATAAATCAATTAGTTGATTTTTGTGACAAAAATAATGTGACCTTGCTGAGAACTATTGGTGTAATATTTAGTGATAAAGAAAAACGTATTACACAATATATGAGTTGAATTGCTTAATGGCAATATTTTTTTCAATTTTAAATTCAAAAGGCCAAAATTATGAAAAAAATAATCTCTAAAATTTTTCGTTTAGTAGCAAATTCATTGGTTGGTACAGGACTTTACAAGTATGGAATATTTCAAAAAACTTCAAGATTTCTTACAGTAAAATTAAAACCTGATTTTGTAATAATTAATGGAAATAAGATTTATTTAGATAAACTTGACACGTTATCACTTTCTACATATGGCTCCCATGGAGTACTAATGGCAAAATTGTTTACAAAAGAAATTAAGAAAGGTGATATTGTTGTTGATGCTGGTGCTCATATTGGAGATTATACTTTACTTTATGCTAAATTAGTTGGACCAACAGGAAAAGTTTTTGCTTTTGAGCCTCATAAAGATAATTTCAATTTATTAAAAAAGAATATAGAAGTCAATAACTATCAAAATATAATTGTGGAAAATAAAGCAATTTCTAATGTAACAGGCAAATCTAAATTTTATCTTGGAAATGAATTCTATACTTCTGGAGCTTTATTCAAACCATCACGTTTTGATGATGTTGTAGATGTAGATACTATATCTTTAGATGATTATTTTAAAGATTTCAAAGAAAAAATTAATTTTATAAAAATGGATATTGTTGGTGGTGAAGGTAGAGCATTTGAAGGTATGAATTTAATCTTAAGTAAAAACCCGGATGTTAAAATCGTACATGAATGGTGGCCTTGGGCAATTACACAATATGGAATTTCAAATCCTGAAAAACATTTAGAATTATTAAGTAATCTTAACTATAAAATTTTTAAAATAGACGGACAAGTAACAAATTTTGTATTTGAAACATCAATTGAAGAATTAGTTAAAGCATATCCTATTTCTAAAATGGAAGACACAAATCTATTTTGCACAAAAGGAAATTATGAATCATAAATCTTTTTCTTCCAGACAAAAATTTGAATTTATATCAAAATCAGATGTATTAAAATATCTACAAAATAAAATTCATCTCTCAAAAATTGAGACAATTTATGATTTTACAGTAGATGAATGGAATAAAAACCAAAAAAACATCATTCAGTTAATTTCAAAAAAATTTAATTCAAATGTTATAGTACGTAGTTCAGCAATAGGAGAAGATTCACTTGAATCATCACAAGCAGGAAATTTTGAGAGCGTCTTAGATGTAAACCCAAATTCCAAAAATTCAATTAAAAATGCAATTTCTTCTGTAATACAATCATATGAAATAGCAGGTTTTTCAAATAAAAAAAATCAAATTTTAATTCAAAATCAATCAAAAAATATCATTGTTAGTGGTGTAATTTTTACTCGTAGACCTGAATTGGCCTCACCTTATTATTTGATAAATTTTGATGAAAGTACTTCAACAGTAGGTGTTACAGCAGGTACTGTAGGTAATATAATTAAAATTTTTAGAAATACTCCCAAAAAATCAATTCCTAAACCATGGAACACTTTACTTGAATCTATAAAAGAAATTGAATCTATTTTAAAATTAGATAAATTAGATATTGAATTTGGTATTAATAAAAATAATAAAGTAATAATTTTCCAAGTTAGACCTATAACTTTCATACTAAAAACTAATGTAAATCTTGCAGATAAAAAAGTCGGTAGATTAATTTTAGAAAATAAAATTTTTTTCCATAAATTAAACTCTTCAACTAGGCTTTATGGAAAACAAACCATTTATTCTGATATGAGTGATTGGAATCCTGCTGAAATCATTGGGAGCAATCCTAATCTATTTGATTATTCATTATATGATTTCCTTATAATGAAAAATTCTTGGTCAAAAGGAAGAAAGAATATTGGATATCATGATATGAAATCTACTCCCTTAATGATCAGATTTGGAAATAAACCATATGTTGATGTTAAAGCTAGTTTTAATTCACTTCTTCCATCAAAGTTGCCTCTATCTATTAAGAAAAAACTTTTAACATTTTATCTAACAAAATTAAAAAATTTCCCATATTTACATGATAAAGTTGAATTTGAAATTTTATTTTCATGTTATGACTTAACTATGAATTCTAGATTAACTGAATTAAAAAAGACCAAATTTACAATTCAAGAAATTAATATATTAAAATCAAATTTAATTCAATTCACAAATAATATTATTTATAATTTTAATTCTATTTTAAAAAAATCCAATGACTCTATTGATATTTTAACTCAAAAAAGAAATAATACACTTTCTTCCATAAAACCTAATTCTTCTCATAAAGAATTACTTTTAGCTGCTGAAAAATTATTAAATGATTGTAAAATTTATGGTACAGTTCCTTTCTCAACCATGGCTAGAATTGCCTTTATTTCTACTATCATCCTCAAAAGTATTCAAAAAAAGGGATATGTTACGTCTGATTTTGTAGATAATTTCTTAAATTCTATTTCAACTCCTCTCTCTGACATTCAAAATGATCTTTATTCATATAAAATTGGGAAAATATCAAAAACTGATTTTTTGAAAAAATATGGCCACCTACGACCAGGTACATATGATATTACTGCAAATAGATATGATGAACAAGAGATTTTTTTAGATAATATCAAAATGTTTGTTACAAAGAAAAAATTGAAAAAACGTCCAAAACAACAAAATTTAAAATCATTATTAAAAAAACATAATTTAGAATTTGATTCAATTGATTTTTTTGATTTTGTTGAATTATCACTAGTTTCTCGTGAAAAACTAAAATTTGAATTTACTAAAAACCTTAGTGCTGCAATTGAATTAATTTCAAAAGCTGGTAAAAGAATGGATTTTTCAAAAGATGAAATGTCAAATTTGAATATAATTCAAATATTACAAGCTAAGAATTATACAATGACAGAAACAAAAAAAGTTTGGAAAAAATTAATTTCAAAAGAATTAACTAAAAAACAGATCAATGATATGTTAGTTTTACCTCCTTTAATTTTTTCTGAAAAAGATTTTGAAATAATTAATTATTATATTTCAAAGCCTAATTTTATAACTAATAAAAAAATTACTTCTTCTTTATTTGATCTAGAAAAAAATTTATATCAATCTGATAAAATTGAAAATAAAATCATTTTGATAGAACATGCCGATCCTGGTTTTGATTGGATTTTTACTAAAAATCCTGCAGCATTAATTACAAAATATGGTGGTGTAGCATCTCATATGGCAATAAGATGTGCTGAAATTGGATTACCTGCAGTAATTGGATGTGGCGAAATATTATATGAACAATTAAAGACCTCATCTACTGTAATGCTAGATTGTAAAAATGAGGAAGTGATGATTTTGGAGAATTCTGAAAATAATGAGATAATAGAAGCAAGAAAGGTTCTAAAATCATTAGGTTATATCAAATAATGAATTTGAAGGGAATTTTATGAAAAAAATGAAAATTGGAATATCATTGCGAATAATGAAAGCTCCAAATTATGATGAATCTAGGGATGCAATTAGTCATGATTGGGCTCAATTTTTAGAAAAGATTGAACTTGTACCGATTTTTATTCCAAACAATCTTGAAAATGTTTCAAAATTCCTTGATGATGTTAAAATTGAAGGTTTGATTATTTCAGGTGGTGATAATCTTGGTGAACATCCTCAAAGGGATTCAACAGAAAAATCTCTTCTTGAATACAGTATAAAAAATAAAATTCCTATTTTTGGTGTTTGTAGAGGAATGCAAATAATTAATGATTTTTTTGGAGGAGACATTGTTAAGACTTCTACACCAAATCATGTTAACACATCACATAACATTAACATTGAAAATTCCTCCAATTATAAAATATTTAATTTAAATTCAATTGAAGTTAATTCGTTTCATAATAATATTATTAATTCAAACATATTAGGTGATAATTTAGATCCATTTGCAATTGCTGATGATAAAACTATTGAGGGGTTTTATCATAAAACATTACCGATTATGGGTGTGATGTGGCATCCTGAAAGATCACAAAATAAAAATAATAAACAACTTTTAAAAAAAGTTTTCCAAGATTCAAATTTTTGGAAATGTTAACTTGAAAGCTATAATTCTTGCAGCAGGTCAAGGAATAAGACTGAAACCTTTGACTAATGATAAACCGAAATGTCTTGTAGAATTATTTGGCAATAGCTTAATCAACCATTCGATTAATACATTTCAAAAATGTGGAATTTCAGATATTACAATTGTTACAGGATATTTGTCTGACTTGTTAAAAATTCCTAATGTTTCATATGTGAAAAATGAAAATTATGCTTCAACAAATATGGTTGAAACACTTTTCTGTGCAAGAGAAAAATTAGATGACTCTGTAATAATTTCATATGGCGATATAATATTTGAACAAAAAATTTTACAAAAACTTATTGAATCTAAAGATGATATATCGGTAATTGTTGATTCAGATTGGGAAAAATATTGGAAATTACGCTTTGAAGATCCTCTTCAAGATGCTGAAAGCCTAATTATTAATGATCAAAATATGATTCAAGATATTGGCCAAAAACCACAATCTTTAGATGAAATTCAAGGACAGTACATAGGTTTAATGAAATTTCAAAACAATGGTATTGATAAATTAAAATTTTTTTATGACAAATTAAAAAATAAATCTTTAGAAGGAATAAATCCTCTAAATTCTAACATTCCATTTGAAAAATCGTACATGACTGATTTACTTCAAGGATTAATCAATGAAGGAAACGAAATTAAGGCAATATCAATCAATAATGGTTGGTTGGAACTTGATTCATTAAATGATTATAAAATTTATCAAGAAATGTATGCTGATGGAACACTATCATTGTTCTTTTCTATTCCATAAATTATGAATTTTTTTATTTTGTTTTTTCTCTAACTACACTAATTATAGAATAAAGTATAGTGGCAGTTACTAATAGTATAATTCCTATGACTATTCCTCCAATCCCAATTAATGAAATATTTGTTACAACTTTTCCTGATTCTGTAAATAATTGAATAGTCCAAAACAGAAAAGATAAACCTAATACTAAAAAGAATATGCCCGAAATTCCATAGAATTTTAGCGGATGTTCAATTGATGTGAATTTAATGGTACTTAAAATTACAGACGCTCCATGAGATACTGGATTATGTGTTGAGGTATCTCCCTCATATGATACTACTATAGGGACTTCAATTATTCTAAATTTTTTTTTTGCTGCTTTAATTAAAATTTCTGTTGAAACACCCATTCCAGAATCTGATGGAACAATACTATCTAAAATTTTTTTATTATATCCTCTAAATCCACTTTGTGAATCTGATAATTTTTTTCCAATTGATGAATTTGTAATAGAAGTAATTGCTTTAATTCCTATTTCTCTATATTTTGGTATTTCATTATTTTTATCTAAAAATCTTGAACCAATTATCATATCTGCCTCATTATTTATCATGGGTTTAAGAACCGAGTCTATATCTTCAATCCTATGCTGTCCATCCGCATCAAATGTAATTAAAATATCCGCATTCATTTCTTGCGCTTTTAAAAAAATTGATCTAATTCCAGCTCCATACCCTAAATTTTTTTTATGGTGAATAACATTTGCACCTAACTCTTCTGCAATATTTCCAGTTAAATCTGTAGAACCATCATTACATACAATAATATCTTTAGATATCTTTTTTAATTTTAATAAAATTGAAGCTATATTTTTGCCTTCATTAAAAGCTGGAATCCCTATTATAATTCTCATATCTGTGATTTTCTTTTTAGCCTTTTAAAGTTGTAGAATTAAAACTAAATCATTTTAGTTGAGATTTAATATAATTTATTGATTTTACAGGTGTAGGATCAATTTTATTTAATACTGCCTTGTAAATTGTAGAATAATCTAATAGATAGACTAAATAAATTAATTTAGATAGGATATCTCCTTTAATGGATGAAATCTCTCCATATTTTATTTCATTATTTTTAAAATATGTTTTCATAATTTCCCATCTTTCTTTAGTTTTAATATAATCATCGTATCCTTTTAATATTATTGGAAATACTTCTGATTTTTTTTCCCATGCAACTACACCATTATGTGAAGCTTCTACAACATCTTCTACAATAGCATGCATTTTTGTATTCTCTTGTAATGAATTTTTAAATCTTATAGCTGATGCTTGTAATCCCCATGGATAATATATTAAAGGAATCCCTGAAATTTCTTTTGCAATTTTAATTGCAGGATTTTTATCTGTTAAATTTTTTGATGAAATTTTTTTATTCAATATTTTTAATTCTTTAATTGAATTAGTAACTTGATTTTTTTTAATGGGTACTATATCTTCAAGAATTTTTATCATTGAATAAAGATATGTAATAAACGATGCTCTTGGAGAATGATTTTTAATAATTTTTCTATATTCAAAATTATTTTTTTTACAATATTTTTCTAATAACCCTCCAGAAGAAAATGAAATTGTATTACAATCATATTTTTTAATTTCTTTTATGGCGGATAATGTTTCTATTGTATTTCCTGAAACACTTGTAAAAATCACTAAAGAATTTTTATCTATAGTTTTAGGTAGTACGTATCCTTTTACAACTGAAACATGTGTGTTAGTTTTTGAAAGTATTGATGAAAACATATCCCCCATTGCTCCTGAACCACCCATTCCTACAAACACAACATGATCAATATCTTTGAATTCTACTACTTGAATATCTGAATTATAGGACTTTTTTGCTATTTCTGGCCATTTATCATATATTTCATACATTGAATTTGAATCAATTTTTTTGAGAGTTTTAATATTCAATATTTTTGATTTTTTTATTCAATAAAATATCTATCTACACTAATTTTTCTATTGATTTTTAAAAAGCTTAATTCTTAAGAAAATATGGAAAATATTAGTGGTTTACGTACAGTAGAATGGAAAAATAATAAAGTTGTAATGATTGAACAAACCAAATTACCTAATGAACTAATTTTTGTGGAATATGATGATTTTAATCAAGTTGCAAATGCTATCAAAACTTTGATAGTTAGAGGTGCCCCTGCAATTGGAGTATCTGGAGCATTTGGATTAGGATTGGCAGTTTTACAAAGTAAAGCGATAACAAAAGAAGAATTACTATCTGATTTGGAGGATGCAAGAAAAATTCTCTATGCAACAAGACCTACTGCTGTAAATTTGGGTTGGGGATTAGAAAAAGTAATGGATGTTGCAAAAACTGGAAACACCATAGAAGAAATTAGAGAATTAGTAATTTCTACTGCTAAAAAAATGGCAGATGAAGATATTGAAATTAACAAAACTATGGGAAAGAATGGTTCTGTTCTTTTTGATGACAATGATACAATAATGACTCATTGTAATGCAGGTGCACTAGCTACTGTTGCATATGGAACTGCATTAGGTGTAATTAGAGCAACTAGAGAAAGTGGAAAAAATGTTA
>Ga0233434_1004940_pt1 | contig 10018 bp, 7 predicted proteins | sample SI_122_August201_4_FD_182738 | JGI IMG/M metagenome (GOLD analysis project Ga0233434, IMG submission 182738) | Seawater microbial communities from Saanich Inlet, British Columbia, Canada - SI_122_August2016_120_MG | ecosystem: Environmental > Aquatic > Marine > Inlet | place: Canada: British...
ATATTGGCTGGGTCACGGGCCATTCATATATTATATATGGACCCTTGGCCAATGGAGCCACAACCGTCATGTTCGAAGGCATCCCTACCTACCCGAATTGTGGAAGATTTTGGGATGTGGTGGATCGGCTAAAGGTTACACAATTCTATACGGCTCCAACGGCCATTCGAGCTTTAATGTCACATGGAGAAGAGACACCCTCCCAGTATGATCTCTCGACCTTGAGGGTTTTAGGTTCAGTGGGTGAACCCATTAATCCAGAAGCATGGCGATGGTACTATAAAAATGTGGGAAGAGGACGTTGCCCCATTGTGGACACCTGGTGGCAGACCGAAACAGGGGGCATCCTAATAACGCCTTTACCGGGTTGCACCCCGGCAAAACCCGGTTCGGCAACATTGCCATTTTTTGGAATAAAACCCGTGGTGATTGAGGCAGAAACCGGAAAAATACTCGAAGGCAATGGGGTAACAGGAGTATTAGCGATATCGGAACCCTGGCCGGGGCAAATGAGAACGATATACGGCGATCACGAGCGTTTCGAAGATACTTATTTCAAGCTTTATCCCGGATATTATTTTACAGGTGACGGTTGCCGTCGCGATGAAGATGGTTATTACTGGATCACCGGCAGGGTAGATGATGTCATCAATGTATCGGGACATAGAATTGGAACGGCCGAGGTAGAGTCAGCTCTTGTGTTGCACGAAGCTGTTGCAGAAGCCGCAGTGGTGGGATTTCCGCATGATATCAAGGGGCAAGGAATTTATGCCTATGTTTCCCTTATGGACGGAGCACAACCGAATGATGAGTTAAAGAAAATTCTGGTACAGTTTGTGAGGAAAGAAATTGGGCCCATTGCATCTCCAGATATCATACATTGGGCACCCGCTTTACCCAAGACCCGTTCCGGAAAAATCATGCGACGCATTTTAAGGAAAATTGCCGCGAATGAAGCCGACCAATTGGGAGATACCTCTACTTTAGCAGACCCCACTGTCGTGGATTACCTCAAGGCTTCTTATTTGGAAATGTTCTCTAAGGATAAATAAGATAAAAAGTGGGCGTTCGGGATCATGGAGCCGAACCAAGATTCAACTCCATGATTTCTCACTCCTACAGTGAAAAGAGAAAGGTCTCCTCTTCCCCCCCCAAATCTTTGAGCGCATTTAATTTTGATATAACCAGTGGAATAGTAAGGTATTATAAGCGAATCTAGGCAAGTGTCAATTGAAAGTTTTGTTTTTGCACAAATAAAGCGTTAATAAGCTAGTTTGGACTTGTTTTAAAGGAAGAGAAGGGGGAGGCAACTTTTGTCTTCAGGCGTTTTTCGGTTATTGCCAACTTAACTTCATTTAACCCTTTATGGGCTGAGTTATTAAGGGGCTCCAACTCAATGGCTGTGCTGAATGCTGATCGGGCTTCCAGCGTCCGGCCCTGATTCAGGTAAGCCCATCCTAAGCCATCATAGGCATCGGGCTGAATAGGATTCCTACGAATTTCTTCATTAAACTGATTGATGGCCAAGGAGATATCATCCTTAATATAATGAGTTCTTCCCAGCTTGGTTCTTGCTGTCGTTTGCATCTGAAATGGGGCAATGGCGTTGGGGCCTGTGACCCTTTCAAATACGGGATTGGGGTCTGGGTTTAAAGCTAGACATTGCTCCAGCATGGTTATGGCAGAGTCATACTTCTCCTGTACAAAATAGACATAGCCCATTCCTTTGCGAGCTTCTGATTTATTTGGCTGAATTCTTAAGGAAATTTTGAACATGTTCATAGCTTTGTCATACATTTGCTTTTGATAGTATGTCCAACCTAGAGAATTGTAAACCTGCCAGCCAAAACGCTGCTTTTTAAGTAAATCCATAAACTCTGGGGTCAAGGCAAAGTCCGGATCTAATGATATAGCTTTGAGGAAGTACTCCACGGCCAGATCAGGGTTGTTCTTACTGTAATGAATCCATCCAAGTGCCATATAGGGTGAGGCACTGAGGGGGTGATCTATTAATATTTTTTCAAAATAATTTTTAGAGTTTTCCAGGGGCTCACTTCTTAGTATGCTCCAATCCAGTTTGTATTCCAGATCCTTGTTTTTAGGGTCAGCCTTCAAAGCTGTTTCAAGATAGGGAATAGCATCCTGATAATTTTTAATCGCGAAAAGAGATAGACCTAGTCCCTTTGCAGAGGACGTTTTATAGTCATCATGCTCAATGGATTTAGAGAATTTATCAATGGCATACTCGTACTGCTTTTTCTGGAACTGACTCCAGCCCAGACCGTTGTAGGCATGAGCCACCTTGAATTGAGTGGTTGCCCCCCCCTCATCGCCTAAATAATCATGATAAATCAGGGTTGCGGATTTGTAGTCTCCCTTTTTTAAAGCCTGGTCGGCTTTGTACAACTGTTTGTCCAGAGCTTTTTGAACCTGCTCAAGTCCGACTCGTGCGGTATTGTCATGGGGAGAATAATCCAGAGCATCAATAAAATAATCTCGCGCTTTCTCATACTCATTGCGGGCGAGAAAAAGCTTCCCATATTGATTGTAAAGGTGGGCCCAGTCGCTGTATTGATCGAGTAATTCATCCAGTTTAGTTTCCGCGAGTCGGTATTTACCCAGATCCATATAGTATTGGACATATACGGCCTGATGTTTTTTGATCTCTTCGATTTCTTCCAGACCTTTGAGCGCTCCTAAGAAATACGGATAAATATCCAAAATTTCTTTGAATATTTTTTCAGATTTATTGATTTGTTTTGAATGCAAAAGGCTCCAGGCCAGTCCGTTCACTGCATCCAGATTGGGAGAATTGCTTTGAGTAAGATCTTCAAAAATGTCAATGGCTTTAGGATACTTGCGTTGATGGAAACTTTTCCAGGCCAAATTCAAGGACTCCACATCTTCCGAGGGCATTCCCAACAGGAGACTGCGATACCGGGGAAATTCAACAGGTAAGGTAAAGATGGAACGTGATTCGATACTTGAAGGAACAATTTCCCAGGGAAGAGCGGACTGTTTCCAAGTTTCCCAAATTTCTAACAACTCAATTACTTGTGCCGGTTGGATAATTTTTTCAAACTCTTCTTTGGCCAGTTGGCTCCGGCTTTGTTTCAAGTGTACGAAAGCTTTTCCTTTATGAATCTCATAAGAATGTGGAGCATACCTTTCGGCACGTTCAAAGCTTTCCAGAGCTTTTTGATAGTTTTTCAAGCTGAAAAAACACCAACCCATACCTATTAAGGGTGTCGGATCTTTTTTGTATCGTGCATGAGCTTGTTTGAAAGCTACCAGTGCTTTGTCAAAACGCTTTTGAAAAAAATAGGCCCAGGGCAGAAGTTGAATGGCTTCTCGATCATCAGGGCGATTGGCCAGAGTCTTTTTTATATAAAATTCAGATACCGCATACTCGCTACGATTGAACTGGTGTCTGGCGAATTCTATGTCAATATTCGACCCCAAGGTTAATATGGGACGATAGTTTTCCTTGTCTATGGGAATCAGTTCTCCTATCACACTCTGTGTTTTCTGATAGGTTTGTTCCAAGGTGCTGCAACCCACCCCAAAGATTATGAGAAGGGTACAGACAAAAAAATGTTTTTTAAATCGCAAAGTCCGGCTCCGTAACAAATAGAGGTATATCTCTTATTTATCGGTTTTTTGAAGAAAAATTTAAGGCTTTTATCAGTTACTCTATGAATTAATGCTATTTTTTAACCCATTTGCTGATGATTACAAGAAAAACTGCGGAAATTATTCTCAGTTTAGAATTATTTTTGTAAAAACCCATTAAGATGGTATTATTCAGCCTTTTCCCAAGTCCTAATAAAACAATGCGTTTATTTAAAATTTTCTTCATTGCCAGTATTATTTTCCTGCTTTCTTCCTGCTCGGAAAAAGCAGAAGAGCAGACGGGGGAGGAAATCCATCCCAGCTTTTCTGAGCTTCCAGAGGTGACGGAAGAATCATCTTCCAACCTTAATAAGCGAGTGGTCCCCATACAATATTCTCCTGAAGATCAGGTCAAGGCGAGCAAGGCCCCGGAAGGAATGGTTTTCATAAAAGGCGGATGCTTTATAATGGGCAACGATTACGCTCAGGAAGATGAAAAACCCGAGCATGAAGTTTGTGTCGATGATTTCTATTTGGGTAAGTATGAGGTTACCCAGGCGCGTTGGGAAAAGGTAATGGGATTCAACCCCTCAAAATTCAGCGGGGCCGATTTGCCTGTTGAGCAAGTTAATTATCTCAATGTGCAGAAGTTTATTCAGAAATCAGAAGGTGCCTGTCGCTTGCCTACCGAAGCAGAGTGGGAGTATGCGGCGCGAGGCGGTGCAACAACCCGATATTACTGGGGGAATATGGTGCATGGCGATTATACCTGGTACGAAGAAAATTCTGAGGAAACAACGCACCCTGTCGGCAGTAAGGCTCCCAATCAGTATGGAGTTTATGACTTGATGGGAAATGTCTGGGAATGGGTGGATGACTGGTATGAACCCTATTACAAAATCCGCTCAAAGAATAATCCCCTGGGACCGGAAACAGGAGAGTCGAAGGTTGTGCGCGGTGGATCGTTTGACTCCTCAGCCGGGGCATTGCGTATCACCAATCGAGTCTGGTTGCACCCTGAAAATAAAGTATTCCCCAAAGTGACTACCTACGGTCAGATCATGAACGAAATTTTCAACTACATCGGATTTCGTTGCGCAAAATCCATTCCTAGCGCCTGAACCTCTCGTTTAAATAGATAGATTGCCAATCTTGGGATACAAAAGATGGGGAAACTTTACAGTGAATACGGTCCTGTATTTTGCATGGTGAAAAGCTATCGGCATTCGCTACATAGGCCGAACATGTCTAGTTTGTGGGAGGTGATGGTGAAACCGTTCCGGCTGGCTACTTCTTCCTGAAATTTTTCGATGAGAGGGTGGTTGAATTCGATTATTTTTCCACATTCCGTACAAATCATGTGATCGTGATGGCCGTGCATATATTTATGCTCATACCGCTTTTGCCCGTCTCCAAAATCCAGTTCCGATGCTAGCCCACTTTGAGTCAGCAGGGCCAGGGTGCGATATACTGTGGCCAGCCCTACTTTAGGGTCTGTTTGGGTTACCTGATTATAAAGTTCTTCGGCACTGACATGATTATCGCATTCCAAAAAAGCATTGAGAACAATGCGTCTTTGGCGGGTAATCTTAAGTTTGTTTTGAACGATATAATCTTCAAGAACCTCTAATTCTTTACTAGCCATAACTTCCTTAGTAACCAGGTAGAGTTTGAATTTTTGCAGTTAATCTAGCATGGTCGCTAGAAAGGGTCAATCATTGGCTCTGTAAATACGATGCTAATAATCTGAAAAAGTTTTACTCGGGTAGAATTATTCTTGCTTGGATGAAAGCTCTGCCATTTGGTCAGCCAACTCTTCGGCAGGACACTCTATTTGATCTCCCGTCTCCATGTTTTTCAATATAAGCTTCCCAGACTTGATTTCATTTTCTCCAAGAATAAGAGAAAATCGGGACTGCGTTTTGTTGGCCTTACGCATTTGGCTTTTCATGCTACCCATTTCATAATCTCTATCAACCTTGAATCCTTTCAATCGCAATTCGTGTGCAATTTGAAATCCGGTTGTTTTGGTTTCTTCACCCAGGCAGACGATAAATATATCCGGATTTTTATGCCTGTCTTTTAGGTCTTCAAAAGGCACCAAAGAGACAAGCCGCTCAAGACCCAGGGCAAAACCAAAACAGGGGGTGGAAGGGCCGTCCAATTCTTCCACCAGGGTATCGTAGCGTCCCCCCCCACAAATTGCATTTTGAGCTCCTAAATTTTGTGACGTGACTTCAAATGCAGTCCGATTGTAATAATCCAAACCTCGAACCAGACGCGGGTTGACAGAGTAGGGCGTTCCAGCAGAATCAAGAAGAGAGCGGACTTCTGAGAAATGTTCTGCGCTGGCTGTGTCTAGATGGTCGATGAGTTTTGGAAGCCCATCAGCTATTTTACCGCATTGTTCCACCTTGCAGTCCAGAACCCGTAGAGGGTTGCGCTGGTATCGACTTGTACAGTTGGCACAGAGCAGGTCCAAATGCTTTTCAATTTCTGCTTGCAAGAGTTCTCGATAATGCGGCCTGCACTCCTGGCTTCCCAGACTATTTATCTCAAGTTTGATGTTCTTAAGGCCCAGTTCTTTAAAAAATTCCATTAGCATGGTCATCACTTCCACATCCACGATTGGACTGGGTGACCCCATGGCCTCAACACCTATTTGATTGAATTGTCTTAACCGGCCTGCCTGCGGTCGTTCATAGCGAAACATAGGGCCGATATAAAACATTTTAAGTACAGAAGGTGGATAGTACATCTTGTGCTCTACATAAGCGCGAACGACTGAAGCGGTTCCTTCCGGGCGTAGCGTTATGGAGTCGCCGCTTCGGTCTTTAAACGTGTACATTTCTTTTTCTACAATATCTGTAGTTTCGCCAATGCTTCGAGAGAAAAGTCGGGTATCCTCAAAAATTGGCAGGCGAATTTCCTTGAAACCATAACGAGGAAAAATATTATGCGCAATGGATTCAATGTACTGCCATTTCCAGATTTCATCTGGCAGGATATCTTTAACGCCTCGTATGCTTTGAATTTTCATAATAAATAGATTTTTTGCTGACCAGCCTCGATCACCCCTTTGGGGTGTGAAGGCAAATGAATAGATACCAGGCGGGGGAGGCAACAATCAGGCAAAGACCTCTGGAGCCAGGATAACTCTTTGCCAGACAATAAAAGCGACTGCACGTTGACCCCACGCTTAATGGGGTTAGCCACTCAACCATTTAAACCAACTGCCTTTTTTCACCTTGGCCGCCAGCCGTTTCTCTGCCATTTCCACATCATTTTTACTGCCGATAAAAAGGGGCAGGCGGTCGTGAATGCCCGTTGGGGTAATATCCAGAATTCTTTTTTTCCCTGTTGAAGCTTTTCCTCCAGCTTGTTCAACGATTAAAGCCAGTGGCGCGGCCTCAAAAGAAAGCCTCAATTTACCCTTTGGACTCTTGGTATCTTTTGGATACATAAAGAGGCCCCCTTTTAGCAAAGTTCTATGGAAATCTGCTACCAGGGAACCAATATAACGTAATTTATAGGGCCTTCCTGTGGTTGAATCTTCTTCCTTTAAATACGATACCAAATCTTTTTGTGATTCATCCCATATTCCCCAATTGCCTTCGTTGGCACTGTAAGTAGATCCTTGATCCGGTATTTTCAGGTCAGGATGGGAGAGAAAGAATTCGCCCAGCGTTGGGTCCAGAGTAAACCCGTGAACTCCCTGACCTGATGTGTAGACAAAAATGGTGCTTGATCCATAGACAATGTACCCGGCGGCCACTTGGTCAATTCCCTTTTGAAATAGGTCTTCGTCTGTGACATCCAAGCCAGGGCTTTTCTTTTTATATATAGAAAATATGGTTCCAATATTCACATTGACATCAATATTGGAAGAGCCATCCAAAGGATCCATCATGAAAATGTATTTTCCGGGATGATCTTCAGGAGGAATTATATAAGCTTCTTCTTTTTCTTCGGAGGTAATGGCACATACTGTCCCGGATTGACCGATAATTTTGGTGAAAGTGATGTCCGAATATTCGTCCAGTTTTTTAACTTCTTCTCCCTGAACATTTATCTTCCCGGTAAGTCCAAAGATATCTTCACCAATCCCCGCACTATTAACTTGAAGAGAGATGATTTTGCCAGCCACCATGATTTCATTCATCAGACTGGTAAATTCACCCGTTGCTCCGGGAATGGTTTTTTCTTGCTGTCTAATATGTTGAACGAGAGTTGTGCGTTCCATAGAGATTCAATGATCGGATAGATCCACCCCGATTTGCAATATGTGTTGAATTTGTTTACCGAAAATATCCTGAAGATTTGAAAAACATTAATTATTTTTCAAAGTTAATTCCGGGAAATTGAAAAGTTGCTGATTCTACCTCATTTAAATATTTCGGACAATGAAAATGGAATACTCAGGACACAGAAACGGGGATGGAATTCCGCGCTCGTCCAAATCGTTTTCTGTCATTCTCGTTTAATATCTTTTTTCTCAAGCGTATGCTTTTCGGGGTTATCTCTGCCAATTCATCTTCGTTTAAAAAACCAAGGACCTGTTCCAAACTCATGTTAACCGGTGGAGTAAGAATAATATTCACATCCGAACCCGATGCGCGCATATTGCTCAGCTTCTTTTCTTTGCAAAGATTAACTACCAGATCATTATCTTTTTTATTTGTGCCCACAATCATTCCGGTATAAATTTCTTCTGCCGGGCCAAGAAACATAGAACCTCTTTCCTGTAAATTGAACAGGGAGAATCCGGTTGTGTTCCCATTTTCCATGGCAATTAGAACTCCATGAGTACGTTGGGCAATTTCACCACAATGTGGAATGAAATTATGGAAATTTCGATTGATGATTCCTGTGCCTTTGGTTAATGTGAGAAACTCTGAACGAAAGCCAAAAAGCCCCCGGGTGGGAATTACGAATTCGAGCCTTGCGGTGGTCTCCCCTTGGATCATATTTTTCATGGTTGCTTTACGCTTGCCCATCGCTTCCATTACAGACCCGACATGAGAGTCATCTATATCTAGAATCACAAACTCTTCCGGCTCGTGAGGAACGCCATCAATATTTTTAATTAAAACTTCGGGACGAGAAACGGAAAACTCGTAACCTTCCCGGCGCATAGTTTCAATTAAAATAGTTAAATGCAATTCACCGCGTCCAGAGACTTTAAACGTATCTTGCGTGTCAGTTTCCTCGACCCTTAAAGAAACATTAGAGCGGGTTTCGCGGAAAAGACGATCCCGAAGTTGCCTTGATGTAACAAATTCACCCTCACGTCCTGCAAAGGGTGAAGTGTTGGAGGAAAAATGAATGGCTAAAGTAGGTTCGTCAATTTCAATGACCGGAAGAGGCTCGGGAGAGACTGAGTCGGCAATAGTTTCACCTATTTCTACTTCTTTCATCCCGGCAATACCAATAATATCGCCCGTCACAGCACCGGGTGATTCCACTTTCGATAAACCCTGGTAGCAATATAGTTTTGAAATGCTGAAGGACTCCATATCACCCTGTCGCTTTATCTGCGTGTAAGTTTGTTTAGCCTGGATGTTCCCGCGATTGATAGTACCGATTGCAATTCTGCCGACATAATCATCGTAATCAATCGAAGAGACCAGCATTTGAAAAGGACCTTCGGAGTCACCCTGATGGGCAGGGACCTTTTCAATTATTAGATCAAGAAGTGGGGTGATATCCCGGTCCTCATCATCAGGATTGATTCTCGAAATTCCCTGCTTGGCGGAGGTATATATAATGGAAAAATCCAATTGTTCATCGTTCGCACCAAGTTCCACAAACAAGTCAAAAACTTCATCCACCACTTTTTCAACCCGTGCCGCAGGCCGGTCGATTTTGTTAATGACGACAATGGGGTTTAGTCCCAACTCAAGCGATTTTTTTAATACGAACCGTGTTTGTGGCATAGGGCCTTCTACTGCGTCTGCGAGAAGTAGAACACCACTGACCATTTTTAATATACGTTCCACCTCGCCGCCAAAGTCTGCATGACCGGGTGTATCCACAATATTAATTTTATGTCCCTTATATTCAATCGCCGCATTTTTGGAGAAAATGGTGATGCCCCGTTCTTTTTCCAATTCGTTGCTGTCCATAATGCAGGTTCCCGTGACTTCACTGTCACGAAACATACCGCTCTGCTTAAGCAGACAATCGACCAAGGTGGTTTTCCCGTGATCAACGTGAGCAATGATTCCAACATTCCTGATTAATTCCTGTTTCACAATAGTCGCCTGAAATATAAAAAACTGTTAAATTTGAATGAATAAACTGGGTGATTCAGTCTTAATTAGCGGGCAGTAGAAATATGAAAATGATCTGCCTCGAAGGGAGTCAAGCTATCCGAAGCTTATGGTGGGGTAAAAACCAGGTTTTT
>Ga0233434_1004945_pt1 | contig 10007 bp, 6 predicted proteins | sample SI_122_August201_4_FD_182738 | JGI IMG/M metagenome (GOLD analysis project Ga0233434, IMG submission 182738) | Seawater microbial communities from Saanich Inlet, British Columbia, Canada - SI_122_August2016_120_MG | ecosystem: Environmental > Aquatic > Marine > Inlet | place: Canada: British...
CAGATTCTGGCTGCTCATCTTCTACAGATTCTGGCTGCTCATCTTCTACAGATTCTGGCTGCTCATCTTCTACAGATTCTGGCTGCTCATCTTCTACAGATTCTGGCTGCTCATCTTCTACAAGGTTATTTGAATTCTCTTGATTGAACTGAACTTCTTTTCCATACAAACCGTATTTAGACAAATTTTCTTCAACTTTTTCAGAGATTTCAGGTGCAACCAGAATGCCCCGAATATTATGCGAGTAATTTTGGCCATTAGAATACTCTTTAACATATCCATCCAGTTGCCTTACATCCTTGCTTTGGGCCTTTGGATACTTTAATTCCAAGCCCACTTCTTTGCCGTCTTTGTCCAGGCATAGAAAGTCAATAGGTCCAGTGGGTAGTCGGTATTCCCTCTGGACTACCTTCAATCCAGGCTCTACAAGTTCCACATTATTTCCAATAAATTCCTGATACTCTTTTTCTCTTATTTTTAATTTTTCAAATTGAATTTTTAGTTGAGATGGGTTTTTTGTATAATCAAATATCCAATACTCATCTTCAGAAATTAAATGTCGTGCTATCTCATCAGAAACGACAATATTTTTTTCTTGTAATCTTTTGATAAATTTGTTAGCGGAGGATTCAGAAAATCGTCCTTTAATTGATCCTGAATGAATTTTAGGGACGTATCCATCTTTTAAAATATTTAAAATATCACACTTCCACTGAATTGTTTTCAGATTGTCTGAATCAATAATATCAAACAAGTTTAAAATTTTATTTTCACTATCTTCATTTCCTAAATAGTTGATCACTCGATTTTTTAACTCATAGAATTCAGCCTTTACAACCAAATCATTGTTGATTTTTTTATCGGTAATCTTTTCAATTTCTGTACTCATGTTTTTTAATTGCGCGTCAATGGCCGTCTTCAGAAGTTCAAGGTTTTGAGAATTTTTTTCATTATTGGCTTCAGTGACAGTAGTTTCCAATAGATCCATACTTACTTTTATCTGGGCAATGTCATCAATCTTCCCAACTTCACCTGCAATGTTATCTATGCGTGTTCGTAATTGAGCAAGATCATCCTTGATGGGATTATTGTCCAACCTATCTTGTAAAATTCTAATGTCCTCTTGGAGTGAATCCTTTAATTCATTTTTATTTTTTAAGGATTTCCTTACCATAATAAAAAATATTGCAGAAATTAGAACTGAAATTATAATTGGAATTACTATGATAAGACCGTTAATTTGAAGAAGACCCGTATCAAGCATGTAAAATATTTTTTAACTTAGATTGATTTTAACTTTTTGTGATTTGAAAATCAAGAGTGTTTTGTCTAAAGAGAATTCAAGACAAGCGTATTACAGTGTATTACCATAGCATAAAAACAGATTCTGGCATGTTTAGTAATAAAATCAAAAAAATACAAAAATTTTAAAACATACACTCGATAAGATTAGTAATATGGTAGTAAATGAGAAGATTTTACAAAAAGTCAAGGAGTTGATTGGAGATTCTGCACCACCAGAATTGTACGAAGTATTTGAACAGATTTTAGAACAGCAAGCAAAATATGACCAAATGGAAAAAGAACCAGAAACGGTAAAAAAATTCTATCAGGGAATATTGGAAATAAATTCTAAAAATGAAAAAATAATGAATTATGTGGAGAAAAATGTCTAGACAGAATGTATTAAGAATCAAGAGCATTACAATTAAAAATTTCAGGGCATATCTGGGTGACTCTGGACCCATTTTGTTCTCAAGGGATATCAACTCCCCAATTACAATTTTTCACGGTACTAACGGTTTAGGAAAAACATCAATGTTTAATGCAATCCACTGGGGAATTTATGGAGAAGAGAAGAAATCAAAAGATCATAAAATAAAAAGCGAAGGTCTGGTAAATTCATACGTTGTAGACACACTTGAGGAAGGAGATAACGAGGAAATGTTTGTTAAAATCCAAATTGAAAATCAAAACAATGATCTTCAATACGAAATTACACGAAAAATTTTGCTCAGCAAAGAAGGCATCGGCAAGGAACTAGTAATTAACGACACAGTTGGAGGAAAAATACCACGCTCAGTAGTTGCAAATAGTGAGATTACATTTGCATACAAGGATCCCGATAGTGATGATGACGAACTGATTGTAACCAGTAATCAATTTACAGTTTCGGCTCTTCTAAAAAAGATATTTCCAAAAGCAACGTCAAACTTTTTTTTACTTGATGGGGAGTTATTGGATGAATTTCTGAACGGAAATAATGTTTTTGTAAAAAAAGGAATAGAGGATATTTCACAATTACCATTACTTCAGAATTGTGAAAAACAAATTAAATCTACATCAAATAAAGTTGGAGCTTCCACTACAACTAACAGAACACAGTATACCCTTACTCAAGATAGGATTGCAAAGAGAGAGACAACCAAAAAACAGTGTGAAGCTAATTTACCTATAGTCATGAACGAAATAAAGGAATTAGACAGAAGCTTACAAGATGGATTAAAGATGATTTTGAAATATGATGAGGAATCAGTAAGAAAAATCCAGGAACAAATTGAATCAAATAAAATATCATTAAAGATATTAGAAGAAAACATAAGGACCAATAAAAAAACGGTTCAAAGACTAGTTTTCGATAATTTGGATAAAATAGTAATGAAAAATGCGTATCAGTCGGCAGTTACCAAGTACAAACAATTTCAAGCAGAAAAAAAGTTACCATCAAAATTTTCAAAAGACATACTTGAACAATTGCTTAAAGAACACGAATGTGTTTGTGGAAGAAATCTTAATGAAGATAATGAAGCTGTAGAAAAAATTCAAGACATGCTAAGTGTATCATATGATTCTACTTTAGGCCACAGTATGAATAAAATTGTAGATCAGACAACAGACATTGTCAATGACTTTGAAAACGATAAAGAGATAGTTAAAGAGATTGAAGAATGCAATGAATTGATTTCAAAGTATAGAATAAAAAGACAGGATTTGAAAAATATGAACGACGACTACGAAAGGGAATTAGACAAGGTAGATTCAAAGAAATTAGAAAAAATTAGAGAGTCAAATGAGAAATTATCTAAAAAACTTAAGGATGCAAACAATAGAAAATATGAAAATGATGTAATATTAGATTCCGTAAATGAAGAGTTGGTTAAATTAAACAGTGAGTTTGATAAAATTAGAAGGTTAACAATTAAAGATGAACATGCAAAAAACAAAATACAATTAGGGGAATACGTCCAAAAAACTCTAATCAAAGCTTATGAACAATTACGCAAGGAATTTGTAGGAATAGTCAAGGACAAAACAGAAGATTTGTTTATGAAAACTGCACCTCAAGCACACGTATTTCAGAGTATTTCAATTGATGAAAACACATTTGCAATTGAAGCCAATCGTTCAGATGATAGAGATAAGGAAATTTCAAGAGGCCAAGCTCACGTATTGGGAATATCTTTTATTAATGCAATCAGAGAAATAACCACAAAAAATTATTTCATGATCATAGATTCGCCTTTTAACAACGTATCTCAAAAGGAAAGAATTGACATATGCAACCAAATTCCCACTAGCCATAAAAATACACAACTAACACTTCTTGTCACAGATGCAGAATACGAAGCTGACATTAAAAAGACCAATCTACCAAGTGTTCGTTCAACATTGGAAAAAAATAACAGCATTGGATGTGAGTACAACCTAGTTCAAAAACCACATGCAAAAATAAAGTCTGAAGAATATTTCAAAACTAACGTGGAGGAATACAATTGATCGCTTTACCTTTAGGCTGGTTTGCAAAAAATTTTTTCTATGATGTAGAGGATGAAGAAGTTAAAAACTTCTACAGTAAAATTGAAAACAAATCTCCACTAAATACAAAATCTTCCATATTTTATGGTTTAAGACAATGGGATATTTTCAGATATTCCCTTGCACTTGGAGTACAGGATGGCTGTAAAGAATTGGATTTCAAACGGGTAGCCGCAAACATCCCAACAGACTGGCTACATGATCAAGATATCGTCGCAATGTTTGGGGCAATAATGTCAAAAGAAAACGTGAATTTAGAAATTTTACAAGACCCAAAGAAAATTCAAACAACATGTGAAAACATTGCAAACTACGGAGTTAGAAAACTAATAGAAATTAATTCTCAAGTCGATATGGGTAATCCAATAAAAGAATATGAATCCATGCTAACAAAGACAATTTCTCAAAGTAAATAATAATGTCAGATAATCAATTATTTTTAGATTATTTAAGGAAAAAAAACTCATTAGATCCGCTTGAGTCTAAAAATGATGAAAAATGCAATGAATTTACGAATTTGTTTACAAATGATGATTCAACAGCAGGAGAGATTGACAATAACGATGATTTAGAAATGAAAATGGTCGATCCTATAAAATTAGGCACAATTATGGAGTTGGAGAACCAACTGAATAAAATTAATTGCAAATTCCCATTTTTTCATTTCAAATCATTTTTAGAAGATTACATCAACGGAGAATACAAGAGCGAGATTGTTGAAAAATATCAATTGACATCTGTAAAGGACATAAAAAAAATTACAACAATTTTACAACTACCAAAAAGAAAGGAAAAGCTAAAAAAATCCGACATTTCAGATTTTGCAAGAAAAAATAATATGAAAAAAGATCATGACGTATATTTTGAATACATTGAAAATTATAATTTATTTAAAAATAAAATTGACACCATATATTTTTCAAACATATTAAAATCAAAAATAATTCTAGAAATAATTAAAGGCAAAGACAGAATAGAAAAGCTAAATCAAAATAAAATTATTAACATTAAGGAATTCAAATTTTTAAACAAAATATTTTACAATACAAAATCAGCGAATTCTAGAGAATTAACTTTTAATGAATTAGAAAGTTTTTTTGAATCCAATCATGAACAAATGTTAAAAAAAATTTTAGATTATAACATAGTACACAATGAAGATGGTGAATTATCTGTCAGGAACAACTCATCAATGAGTCAAATAGAGGATGAAGTAATTTCTAAAATCACTTCAGAAGAAAAAGGACTTTCTTTTAAGCAAATATCAAATCTAGTATTGGAACAATTTAATCATTTTTTCCATCTCCCTTATTTTACAATACTAAAAAACATCATAGTGAATTTTGAAAGTGAAAATAAAGTAAAGATTCAAGAGGAATCCAATAAAAAAAATGGTTTTAGCGAAAGACATTTTTTTTCATCAACGCATTATGAAAAACAAGTTAAATTTTCTAAAAAAGCTGAAAAAAATCAGTATTTGAGAAAAATGTTTTTCGGAAGACGGAATGTAAGTGGAATCGAATTTGTCTACGAACTTGAGCGTCTGGCAAAAGGAGAATTGGATGACGTTGATGATCAGGTGACAAGAATTGCAGGGCTAATTCTAGCCACAAATCAAAAAATCATGACTTCAGCAAAATCTAACGAACTGTTTGAAATATCCACAGATGTAATTCAGTACAATCCCACACCAGAAGAGGAAGAATTGATGAAGAATATGGATTTCGTCATGAAACCTGAAACAGACGTGATGCACCTGAAAATAATGCTGGGTGAAAAAATTACAAAAAACCTGATTGAAACAATGACAAATTTTTACAATAGTCCAGAGGGAATCAATTCTCAAATTGTCATTGTCTCTTTCGAAAACAATGATGATGTCCTAAATGATCTACCATCTGATCATTCAATACAAATTGTGAATAAAAAACAGGTCGTGAAATGGATAGACATTGTCCCAATAATACCATGCAGAAGAGGAACAGTGGTCAAAGTCATGAGCGGTATCGAAATCCGAACTATCGGCAAAATCTTACAAATGTACTATGATACTGGAACAGCTGTCTTAGAGCAAGTTGGAACCGGAAAAGAAATTACATGCATGATTGGAGAACTTGAAGAGTTTGATCTCAATGATCAACCTGAGGAGGATTACTCATTGTTGCACAATAATTTCTTTGATTTTTTAAACTCGCTGATCAAACTATCCAATCACAATTTAGTTGTAGAGACAGTTTTTGATTATAAAGTCAACGAAGATGAAACGGTAGAAGGGGAACATAGTTTGTACTATACAACACGCCGAGATGATTTTGCAGTATCAGAACCATTGAGGGTAAACATAACTGAAGTTAACGACAGAACCACAGTTCGCTCCACAGTAAAGATTGATCCTTCAAAACAAATTTTTCAATGCACATGCAATAATTTTTCTAGCGCAGTCAACAATGTTGAAAACAATTCACGTCCTTTAGCAATGTGCAACCATACAATCATAATTCTGATTGATGTCGGAATGTCAAATGATCTGTTTTTGCATGAATGGCAAACAGATACAAATCCTATCAACTATATTTTGAACGGATTTAATACTGAAACCGATAAATGATTATTCATGAACTCATCTTAACTACGTACCAAAAGATGCCAGAAATTCAATTATTTTAAATTCAATGGAGCAGATTTTACGAGCTGGATTTAGAAATTTGTTTATAAAAAATTTTTATTATGGAATCACAATTCTCAGGGTTTTCAGAGGAGTCAGAAATTTGCCTCATACGTTTAAATTCTTTTTCTGCCAATGCCACCTCCATTGCAACCTCATCATCAGAAAATCCAGAAATATCAGGTATTACGCACAAATCATAAATGTCTGCCCTTGTTTTTTTGTCCCCGTTTGGGTAAACCCCAGAGAATTTTCTCAAAATTCGACCTCTTCGCTGCACATATTCCTTATCGTTGCCAGAACTAGCCATCAGGATACAGTATCGTAATTCAGGACAATCCCAGCCCTCATCCAAAATTTTTATTGCCAACAATGCATGATAATCACCCCTAATCATCGCATCTATTATGACCTGCCGTTCTTTTCTAGTGGGAGTATTTTTTTCAGTTATTTTTCTAACGTGTATCGGGTTTGGGGAATTATTAGTACAAAGCTCACGTACATCGTCAATTTGTCCAGGATTGCAATACATCAAACCGTATGACATGTCATTTCTTTCTTTGAAAATAGTTTTGACAGCATCAAGTTTAGCTGATGCGTTTTTAATTATATTTGCACGTCGTTCAGATGCACGAAGATATTTTTGCATTTTTAGCGAATCGTTGAATCGTTCCTTGTAATTTGTACCCATGGTTTTGCTTTCTTTTTTATATTCATCGTATTCTTTTTCATCAAGATCAATTGGGATTACATGGTATCTATACGGACAAAGAAATCCATCCCGTATCCCGTCCTTAATACTATATCTAAACACCACATCTGAAAAAAATTTTTTAATTAATGCAGTTCCGTCTTCGTCAAAGTATCGGTTCAATGTTGCAGTCAGGCCCAATTTGAAATTATATCCATCAACCAAACCATCTTTTGCATTTTCTGCACCTGCGTTATGCACCTCATCGGCAATTAAAAATATGCTTTTAGAATTTTCAAATAACAAATTTTTAAATTCAATATTTGAATATGTCTTGTAACTTGTAATTATGCAGTATTTTTTACTTGGTGAAGTATTTGAAGTCCTTACATAATCCAAAACTTCCTCCTTCCACTTTCCAACAGTTTTTTTCAGGGTCATGGCAGACTTTATTCCCCATTTTTCAAGCTCCTCCTTCCATTGGAGCGCAAGAGGGTCAGAGGGCACAACAATCACGATTAAAAAATTACCGACTTCGGATTCCAGTTTTTTGATTGCCCCTACAGCACAGCGAGTCTTTCCCGTGCCCGTTGCCATCTCAAAAATACCCTGAAACTGGTTATCGGCCCACAAATTAACGGCATTTTCCTGGTAAGGTCTCAAGGAGAAAGGCCTTTCCAGCGTGATATCACTTTTGGAGTTTGGTGAAATTTCAATCAGTTTTTCTTTTACAGATGCTCCTAGAGGAAATGATTGAAAATAAATATTTTGGACGTATTCTGTTTTTTCACCGTCCCACAGATCCATAAAATTTCCAAAGTTCTCGTTGCAGTAATCACTCTGTCCGTCGGACCACGACTTGAAAGTCGTGATGTGACTGTAATCATCCTCGTCCTCAACATACTCCAAATTTCCAACAAAATTTAGTACCTCGTCATCTCCAGAGCCGATAAAAAATCCGTTTGTCTCTTGTGTTTTTGCAATGTGCTTGATTTGTTCATGTGATACCTGTTGTCCGTTTTTATCAGTAATTTTTATAATTCTAATTTCCAAGTAATTATTTTTCAACATCCATGCCAAAGCTTTTGTGTGATCAGAAACAAATTTTTTTGAAACGCTGCTCCAATCGTCAATCCAGTTTTTCAAAACCAGATCATCCTCTGTCTTCAGACCCTGGTTGATTGCCAAAATGTCTTGCTCCAGCAGATTTGAAAACAGCAGTAATTTCATGTGTCCGTCATTACGTATGAACTGGCCCATGCCTTGTGCAATAGTCACAAAATTTTCAGAGTTGAATGAGCCTCCAAACCGCCTCACTTCCTGCGAGCTCTCTAAAACGTATGAAAAAAAATCGGCATACACATCATCGCGTACAGAGTCATAGGACTCTTTGATTTTTAGTTCTCTGAAATTCATCCCATTCTCCTATAATACTGGTAAGTAATATTTTCTCTTGAGAGTTCATGTCCGTTTTTAAACACAGTCTTTGCAATTTTGTTTCCGTCTAAATCAATCACATCATTTCCAGACAAATCCAGCCGTAAAACGGAGAAGTCAAATGCCTTGTGGTGGTTCGGACACAAAACTAGCATGTTGTCAGTGTCGTCATTTCCCCCCTCCTTTCCGATAGGACGCAGATGGTGAACTTCGGAATGGCGTTTTCCAGATTCCAAAGTTAAAGAGTAATTACAAATTTGACACTTGTCCAAGTAGCGCAGTTTCAAGGCCTTTACTTTTTGCGTATCCCTTTTGACTCGCTTTGTGACGACAAATATTTTTTCAGGGTTGCTGTGTTTGTTCTCTTTTAGTTTTGTTTTATTTTTAATTGATGAAACAGTTTTCAAAAAATACAGTCCGGGCTTTGTTTTAGACAGATTAGGAACGTCAAACAAGTTTTGATATTTTGAAAGAAGGTTTTTATCTTTAAACTCAAGTGCGAGTGTTTTGTTTTTTTCTCTAAATTCAGAGTGAGAATTATTTTTAATTTCAAGCGTATGCTTTTCTTTTAATTCCAAAACAGCATCCCAAGAATAATTGGATTCCTTGGAAAATAAAATTAGATCATTGTTTTTTATTTTATTAAATATTTTTAAATATTTTGAATGCAATTTCCATTCATAAGACTCAGTCAGTTTTGAGAGTTTAAGAGTATCTCGGTTGTCTACAACTATAAAAAAAACTTGCATGCTTATCTATTAATCTACTACTTAAAATTTATTCATTTTAAAAAAATAGAAACCAAAGTTATGAATAATTTTTAAGTACATTGCATTACATTGACGTCATTATAAAATTTAATTAAATCTTTTTCAATATCCCATACAGGGAATTTTTGTAGCATACAATAAACAAACAGAATCTCCTAGATTTTATAAATAAAAAACAAATTAATTTATAAAAACATAATTTTTAAAATTTCCAAATTTTCTTAGCTTTTTTTGCCATCATTTGTTGTCTTTCTGTGATAACTTTAGGAGTCCATTCTGAGTATTTTTCAGCAATCTCCTCATTCAACTTGAAATGAGATTTTTTGTATGCTTTTTCTAACTTAATATCGAAAACGTCATCTTGAATTTCAGAATTCATTTTTTTAGTTAGAATGGTCATATTTCCTAAACGATGTACAAGAGTTTCCGGATTAATGATTTTCTTCTCATCAAAAAATGGTTGCCATTTTTCATATTTTTGAGGGATAACATGTTCCAAAGTTAGTTTTTTTACAGGTCGTAATTCTTCAACTCGTTTTCCTGCAAGTGATTCTTCAATTTCTGTAAAAATATATCTTAAATACGAAGATTTTTTGATTTGCTTTACCTTAAATTGATTTTCAAATTC